>Ga0265303_10001360_pt1 | contig 14940 bp, 14 predicted proteins | sample Helome_2_FD_192494 | JGI IMG/M metagenome (GOLD analysis project Ga0265303, IMG submission 192494) | Marine sediment microbial communities from subtidal zone of North Sea - Hel_20160317 (Illumina Assembly) | ecosystem: Environmental > Aquatic > Marine > Subtidal zone > Sediment ... | reverse complement strand
CTTGCCTGCGATGCGCAAGGCGGGCAAGCCTGCACAGGCTTTTACAACCCCCGAGCGCGGCCTGGAGATACTGCCCGAAGAAGTGAGCTACCCGGCTTACAACTTCAAGAACCTGTTCGAACTACCTGTGCTGTTTTACGCTTTGTGCCTGTACTTCTACGTGACAGCGACGGCGGACACCGCGGTTGTAATCGCGGCCTGGCTGTTCTGTGCGTTTCGGGTGATTCACAGCGCGATTCACTGCACCATCAACATTGTGGTGTGGCGATTTGCGGCCTACAGCGCGGCGGCACTGGCATTGTGGTTCATGCTGGGGCGGGCGTTGTGGGACGCTTACCGGGCCACGCTGATCTGAAGGGCGGTGTCTGTCAGAGTGCGCTATCGCCGGTTTCACCCGTGCGAATGCGCCAAACCTGGTCGATAGTCGTCACGAAGATCTTGCCGTCGCCGACTTTGCCGGTCTTGGCGGCATCGACAATAGCCTCGACCACGCGCTCAACCAGGTCATCGCTGACCGCGACCTCAATCTTCGCTTTTGGAAGAAAATCAACAACATACTCGGCTCCGCGATAGAGTTCCGTGTGGCCGCGCTGGCGTCCGAAGCCCTTGACCTCGCTGACGGTCATACCCTGGATGCCGACCTCGCCGAGTGCATTGCGCACATCATCCAGGCGAAACGGTTTTACAATGGCGGTCACAAGCTTCATTGGTTGGTTCTCCATAGCCGACGAGCATTGGTGCGTATGCTAACAAAGAGCCTGATAAAAGACCCACTCGGATCGCGCTATTACGGCGCCACTGTCGCCTATGCTGTAACAGCGTACGTCGGTGGCTTTGCCTGCCTGTTCTCCGGGCACTGGGCTGTGAATTCCGCCGGCACCGTGTTGCTGGCGCACGGGATGATCATCGCCGCCTACATGATTCACGAATGCGGCCATAACATGGTGTTCAACCACAGCCGCCACAACGCGATCCTCGGGCGTGCGATGAGCTGGTTGTGTGGTGCCGCGTATGGCACCTATGAAGACATGCGATACAAGCATTTTCGACACCACGTCGATAACGATGACGTGGTGTGGTTTGACTATGATCAGTTTTTTGCTGCGCATCCGGTTCTTACGCGGGTCGTTCGTTTTCTTGAGTGGTTCTATATTCCGGCGCATGACCTCCTCATGCACGGGGTCATGGTCTTTACATCGTTCGTAATTCCACAGCGTCGCGATCAGCGAGTGCGAAACGTCCTGGTCATTGCGATACGCGGCGGGGTTTTTCTCGCCCTGTTGGTTTTCGCGCCCAAGGTGGCGCTGCTGTATGCCCTCGCGTACCTGATCATGATGCACGTTCTGAGGTTCATGGACAGCGTGCAGCATGACTATCCGTTTAACACGACGCTCTTCGACTACGTGAAGCCGCCGCACAAGGGAGACGCTCAGTGGGAGCAGGTGCACACGTTCAGCAACCCGCTAAGCCTGCGCTTTCCGAGGCTAAACTGGCTGGTCCTGAATTTTGGCTACCACAACGCGCATCATGCGGACATGAATCTGCCTTTCTATCGCTTGCCTGCGCTGCACGCTGAATTGACCGGTAATGATACAAAGAGAATTATTCCGTTCTCATCACAACTGAAGTTGTATCATCGCAACCGCGTGCAACGAATTTACAACCCGCAACCAGATGACTATCCGAGGGGTGAGGCCTACCTGAGGATGGCGCAGTCAGGCCGTGGTCCGATCGGCGGCAACGCAGCTTCATTTCTTACGTCGTTCTGATAGACGCATAACACCAGGAAGGGGATACCCATGTCAGACAATTCGCAGGTCGGCAGCATTGGCTGGATAGACATGAGCGTCGACGACGCGGATGGATTGCGTGATTTCTATAAGAGCGTTGTGGGGTGGGGTAGCGAAGCCGTCTCCATGGGGGATTATTCGGACTACTCAATGACGCTGCCTGGCAGCGGCGAAGTCGTGACCGGTATTTGTCACGCGCGCGGCAGCAACGCCGAGCTACCTGGAGGGTGGTTGATCTACATTACGGTCGCAGACGTCGAGGCGAGTGCCGCTGCGTGCCTGGCAAAAGGTGGTGAGGTCCTGGTGGAGCCCAAGGGTCTGGCCGGCGGTCGTTTCTGCGTTATTCGTGACCCTTCCGGTGCAACGGCGGCACTCTACCAGCCATAACATGCGAACCGCGATAGTATTTGACACGCCCGAATGGCATGCGCAGGTCGCCGCACTTGTCGCTGCTACGGAGAGTAAGGCGATCGCCGAGCAACTGGTATCGCTGATCTGCGGCACCGTTACCAACGATGGAACAAGCCTGCTGGCGTTCCACAAGGATGCGGCGCCCGAAGTACTTGCGCACTCGCTTGCGCCAACAGACCGGCGACATTTCCTTGATCGCTACCTGGCGGGGCCGTACCTGCTCGACCCGCTCTACCAGATGGCCATTTCGAAATCGAAACCGACCATGTGCCGGTTTCGGGATACGCAGCCGGATCGATTCCGGTCGAGTGAGTACTACCACCAGTACGTGGAACGCACGCATCTCGTGGATGAAATGGACTTCCTGCGCGACATGTCGTCCATGAGTACATTGGTCATCGTAGTTGGTCGTACAAGGAATCGCTTTACAAGCGCGGAGCGCAAGCGCCTGCAGACTATCGAGCCCATTGTTGCGGCTGCCATGCAGCGTGTCTGGGACCAGTGGCAGCAAACCAGTTCACCGGATCGCGATATTCACCAGCGACTGACAGAGTGCTTCGATCATTTTGGCGATAATGTACTCACGCAACGCGAGCGCGAGATTACGCAGCTTCTGTTGCGTGGCCATTCCACCAAGTCGGTCGCGCGGGAACTCGACATTGCACCGGGTACCGTCATGGTTCATAAACGCAACCTGTTTTCAAAGCTCGGTATTACTTCGCAATACGAGCTTTTTTCTCGCTTTATCGACAATCTGTCACAGGGCTAGGGAGGCGAATGATCATGTACAGAGCAACCATTCTTGTGGCTCTTACTTTCTTCCTCGGAGCGTGCACGACGTCTGATCTTGATTGCGGCAGTTCATTGTGTGGGTGCGCCTCGGCAGGCAGTAAGCCAGTCACCCTCCGGCTGGCGGATGCAGACGGAACGGCAGTCGAGAACGCACGGCTCATTTGTCACGATGACGGCAGCTTACTCGGTCGGACGAATGCAGATGGCCTGTTGTCATTGCAGGTGCCAGGCATGAACACGCCGGGCTGCGGTTTCATGCCGGATTGCCAGGTCGCGTATTTTCGGACCGACAATGACAGCTTCGGCCGTCACTTCTGGTTTGCACGGTTCGTTCGCGGCGAACCGGTCAACGCGAAAGCGCATGCTGTCGAACTTGTAGGCCCCGAAGGCTGAAGAATCCTACCGCGCGATTGGTATTCATCTCCGTTACCCCCGCGCGGACAATGGTGCAAACGGGTGTATCGCCCGGAAAGGTGTCTATCGCATGTTCGAATTTGACTTTGGTCACGGCGAAGATCTGGATCTCCTGCGTGAGACAGTGCGCAGCTTCGCGACCGATCGCATCGCGCCACGTGCTGCGGAAATCGACGCAAAGAACGAATTCCCCGTCGATCTCTGGCCTGAACTGGGTGAACTCGGTCTGCTCGGCATAACGGCGGAAGCAGACTATGGCGGTTCCGAACTCGGTTACCTCGCACACGTAATTGCGATGGAGGAGATCAGTCGCGCGTCAGCCTCGGTTGGCCTGTCCTATGCAGCTCATTCAAACCTGTGTACGAACCAGATACGTCGCTGGGGCAACGCGGAACAAAAGCAGAAGTTTCTGCCGCAACTCGCAACGGGAGAGATGATTGGTGCCCTGGCGATGAGCGAATCCGGCGCCGGTTCGGATGTCATGGGCATGCGCACGACAGCCAGGCGTGAGGGAGACGGGTACGTTCTCGACGGTTCCAAGATGTGGATCACCAACGGGCCCAGGGCTGACGTCATGATTGTGTATGCGAAGACCGACCCGGACGCAGGCACGAAGGGCGTGAGCGCCTTCCTGGTCGAGCGCGACACGCCCGGTTATTCGACACCGCAGAAACTCGACAAGCTCGGCATGCGCGGATCTGACACGAGTGAGGTTCTCTTCGAGAACTGCCACGTTCCCGCGGAAAATCGCCTGGCCGAAGAGGGCAAGGGTGCTGCCATCCTCATGAGCGGTCTCGACTACGAACGCGTGGTCTTATCCGGCGGATCACTGGGCATCATGGCCGCTTGCATGGACCTCGTTATGCCGTACTTACACGATCGCAAGCAGTTTGGCCGGCCGATCGGCGAATTCCAGCTGATGCAGGGCAAGATCGCGGACATGTACACGGCGATGAATGCTTCCCGCGCCTACGTCTACGCTGTCGCAGCTGCCTGCGATCGCGGATTAACTACCCGCTTCGATGCTGCTGGATGTATCCTCATGGCAGCCGAGAAAGCGACGTGGATGGCCGGTGAGGCGATCCAGGCGCTGGGCGGCAATGGTTATATCAACGACTTTCCGGCCGGGCGTCTGTGGCGCGATGCCAAGCTCTACGAGATTGGTGCAGGGACGAGCGAGATTCGCCGCATGCTGATCGGCCGAGAGCTCTTTAACGCGACAAGATAGTCGAGGCATATGCCCGTAATCCAGACCAAGGTTGATCGCTCTACCGAGGACTTCGAGAAGAACAAGGACGCGCACGAAGCGCTGGCCGGGGATCTTCGCGAGGTAAACGACTACATCATGCAGGGTGGGTCTGAGCGCGCCCGCGAAAAACACCTGAAGCGCGGCAAGCTGCTGGCCCGCGATCGCATTGCGGCGCTGCTGGACGAGGGCGCACATTTTCTGGAGATCGGCCGGCAGGCCGCGTGGCAAGTCTATAGCGACGACGTGCCGTGTGCCGGCATCGTGACGGGCATTGGACGCATCCATGGCCTCGAGTGCATGATCGTCGCCAATGATGCGACCGTGAAAGGTGGCACCTACTACCCGCTTACGGTCAAGAAGCACCTGCGGGCGCAGGAAATCGCGGAGGAGAATCATCTGCCGTGCATCTACCTCGTTGACTCGGGCGGTGCGTTTCTCCCGCGCCAGGACGAGGTGTTCCCTGATCGCGAGCACTTCGGTCGTATTTTTTACAACCAGGCTCGGCTGTCCGGCAAAGGCATTCCACAGATAGCGGTCGTCATGGGTTCGTGTACTGCCGGAGGTGCCTACGTCCCGGACATGTGTGATGAATCCGTCATCGTGCGCAACCAGGGCACGATCTTCCTTGGCGGTCCGCCACTGGTAAAGGCCGCAACCGGCGAAGTCGTCGATGCCGAAACGCTCGGCGGTGGGAGCGTCCATTCGCGCATCTCAGGCGTCACAGATCATCTCGCGGACGACGATGCGGACGCATTGGCTATTGCTCGCGATATCGTCGCGAATCTCAACTTTGAACGTAAGGCCAGCGTCGTGCGTCGTGACCCGATCGAACCCGTGCACGCGATCGAGGACGTTTACGGTATCGTTTCCCGCGAATTTCGCTTTCCCTACGATATCCGCGAGGTCATCGCGCGCGTCGTGGACGGATCCGAGTTCCATGAGTTCAAGAAGCTCTACGGTGCAACCCTCGTCTGTGGTTTTGCCTGCATCGATGGCTACCCGGTGGGAATCGTCGCCAACAATGGCATTCTGTTTCCGGAGTCCGCCCAAAAGGGCGCGCACTTCGTGCAACTCTGTAACCGACGTCGGATCCCGCTGGTGTTCCTGCAGAACATCACGGGATTCATGGTCGGCAAGCGCGTTGAGCATGCCGGCATCGCCAAGGACGGTGCCAAAATGGTCAACGCAGTGGCCTCCGCCAACGTGCCGAAGTTTACGGTTGTGATCGGTGGCTCATTCGGTGCCGGCAACTATGCCATGTGCGGCCGCGCTTACAGCCCACGCATGATGTGGATGTGGCCTAACGCCCGCATTTCTGTAATGGGTGGTGACCAGGCGGCGCTCGTGCTGTCGACTGTCAAAGAGGACGGCCTGAACCTGCGGGGTGAAGAATGGCCGGAGAACGAAAAGGCCGACTACGAGGAGATGATCCGCGCCCAATATGAGACGCAGGGCAACCCGTATTACGCGAGTGGTCGTCTGTGGGATGACGGCATCATCGATCCGCTCGAGACCCGTACAGTACTAGCGCACGGCTTGTCGGCAGCCATGAATCACGCGCAGCCTGCCGAGAAGGCATTCGGCATATTCCGCATGTAACGGTACACTCTGCCGCCATGAGCGGGAGGCAGGAACAAAACACCGGAACGCGGGAGATTCGCGATGCGCATCGATTCGACGAGCGTCGCCTCGAAGCGTATCTCGCATCGCACGTGGAAGGCTTTCGTGCGCCTCTTAATGTTTCTCAGTTCAAGGGCGGTCAGTCGAATCCCACGTACCTGCTGCAAACCGGGTCGGGCAATTATGTCCTGCGCCGCAAACCGCCCGGTGAACTCCTCAAGTCGGCGCATGCCGTCGATCGTGAATTCAGGGTCATTAGCGCCTTGTATGCGTCGGGTTTCCCCGTCCCTCGACCTTACGTCCTTTGTGAGGACGATGAAGTCATCGGCACGATGTTCTACGTCATGGAGTTCGTCGAAGGCCGAATATTATGGGAATTGGACCTCCCGGGAATGGACCCGGGTGAGCGTGCTGCAATCTACGACAACGTCAACGCAACGCTCGCCAGTTTGCATTGCACCAGACACGATCGCATCGGGCTCGATGACTACGGCGTTCCCGGCAACTACTTTGAACGCCAGATTTCGCGCTGGGCCCGGCAATACCGCGCGTCCGAGACAGGCGTTGTGCCATCGATGGACCGGCTTATCGACTGGCTTCCCGAGAACATCCCGGACGACGAGTCGGCCAGCGTCGTGCACGGTGACTTCCGCCTGGATAACATGGTCCTGCATCCGACGGAGCCCCGCGTGATTGCGGTGCTCGACTGGGAGTTGTCTACCATCGGCCACCCACTGGCTGATTTCACGTATCACCTCATGGCCTGGCAGATGCCCGATATTGGTATCGGTGCGACAGGGCTGGTCGATAAACCGCTTGCCGATATGGGCATTCCTGATGAGGATGCTTACATTGCAGCCTACTGCGAGCGCACTGGTCGAGAGGGCGGCATACCGGGCCGTGATTTCTACTCGGCCTTCAATTTCTTCAGGCTCGCCGCGATTCTCCAGGGCATCGCCGGTCGCGTCAGGGACGGCACTGCTGCAAGCTCACATGCATCTCAAGCTGTAAATGCGGTCCAACCGCTGGCAGACTTGGGTTGGCAGTATGCGGCCAGACACGGATGAACCATGGCACTTGATTACGACACATTGATGGCAAAGGTCGATACCGACCTTCCATTTAGCTACACCGATGCCGATTCAATGCTCTATGCATTGAGCGTCGGCATGGGCAGGGACCCGCTCGACCCGGGTGAGCTGCCGTACGTCTACGAGCAAGGCGACCCGCTAAAGACCATGCCGTCAATGGCAACGATCCTCGTGCCTGAGATGTTCCCCGTGGGCCTGGGTTGGGATTACAGCCAGATACTGCACTCGGAACAAAGGCTGCGGTTGTACCGGCCATTACCACCCGCGGCGGATCTCCTGATCAACAAGCGCGTCGTCGATGCATTCGATCGTGGCCCGAAGATGGGCGCACTCATTCTCCTCGAGGCCGAGGGTCGTCTTGCGAGCAATGACACGGTGCTGTTTACGCTGGGCTGCACGATCCTCGCACGCGGTGACGGTGGCTTCGGCGGACCGAGAGGCAAGGGCATACCGCCGCACAGGGCGCCGCGTCGTGAACCGGACCTGTCCTGCGATATTGGTACGCGGCAGGACCAGGCGCTGTTCTACCGCCTGACCGGTGACCGCAATCCCCTGCATGCCGATCCGGCGCAGGCCCGCAGCGTGGGCTTCGATCGGCCGATACTGCACGGCCTGTGTACGTTTGGCGTTGCCTGCAAGGCGATCCTGCAGACCATTTGCGAGTATGACTACACCTTGATCGAGGAATTCGATGCGCGTTTCTCGGCACCCGTAATGCCCGGGGACACGATTACGACCGACATGTGGCAGGACGGCAATATTGTCTCATTCAGCTGTAGCGTCAAGGAACGAAACGCCGTTGTGCTGCGCAACGGCAAGTGCACACTGGCGATTTAGCAAAGGGTACAGACGTTGAGCGAACGAATTGAAATCAGGATCGACGATCACGTAGCCGAGGTCATGCTGAATCGGCCGGACAAATACAATGCGCTGGATCTCGACACATTTTATGCGCTTGATGAAGCGGCCAGGTCTCTGGCTGGAGAAGCCTCGGTGCGGGCTGTGGTCCTGCATGGAGCGGGCGAGAACTTCTGTGCAGGAATCGATATCAGTGTGCTCAAAGGAGAGGGGGAGCGCATTGGCGCGGCTTTGCTCGACCCGGTCGACGGATCGCCGGCCAATATATTCCAACGTGCGGCCTATGCCTGGCGCGAACTTCCGGTACCCGTGATCTGTGCATTGCAGGGCGTGACCTTTGGTGGTGGATTTCAGATCGCAATGGGGGCGGACCTTCGTTACGCTGCGCCGGGCACGACGTTCTCCATCATGGAGTCGAAATGGGGAATCATTCCTGACATGGCGATTAGCACGACACTCCGCAATATCGTGCCACCTGACCGTGTAAAAGAACTCGCCTGGACCGCCGGGGTGTTTACGGCCGATCAGGCGCTGGAATGGGGTATCGTTACGGCGGTCGAGGACGAGCCGCTCGCGGCGGCCCGGAAAATGGCCAGCGTGATACGGGACAAGTCTCCGGACGCGATCCGGCGAATAAAGCAATTGGTGAACGAGGCATGGCATCTTTCCGAGGCAGATTCGCTGTCCCTGGAGGCCAAACTACAGCTGCAATTGCTGGGGAAAGGCAACCAGGTGGAGGCGGTGCGTGCCAATCTCGAGAAGCGCAGACCGGAATTCGTTGATGAAATTGCCGAATAATTCGTTATTTTGGTCGGAACTTTGCGGTCAATCCACTGCCAAATCAGTTGGCTGTTACCGTAGAAACGATATTTGATGAAACGTACACATATTTTGCTGCTTGCCTTGACGATGTTGGCGGCAACGCCGGTTACGGCGCAGAGGTCGGAGTTTCCGACTGGCAACATAGATTCACGAACTGTGCGCAGCCAGGACAAGGCTGAAACACTGTACGAGCGAGGCGACTACAAGCGCGCTCATTTCATCTTTTCGAACGAACTGGCCCGGCAGGGTGACAAGTACGCCCAGTACATGACGGGCTACATGTACCTGATGGGGCAGGGCGTCGAGGAAGATCCTGTGGCAGCATCGGCCTGGTATCGCATTTCGGCGGAACGCCGTGCGCCGGAATTCATGACGGTGCGGGATCAGGTGATGCGTGCCCTGAATGACGAGCAGCGCTTGCAGTCGGACAAGTTGTATGTCCAGCTGCGCCAGGATTACAGCGATCTCGTCATCATGATGGGCCTGCTGGCTGAAGACCTCAGATCCACGAATGTTGCGAGGACCGGCTCGCGCCTTCCCGGCAACAGCAGTGCAGTGATGGTCATCGATCCGAATACCGGCATGCCCGTATCGGCGGAGTCGATCAAGAACCGCGGTCTGCGCACGGCCCAGGAGCGCCTCGATTTCATCACAGCACGACTGGATATCGACCCGATCAAGGTTGACCAGGTGGATCGGCAGATGGATGAGCTCTGGGAGCGAGTCTACGATTACCTGAGTGTTGTCGATGACGAGGCAGAAGGTTTGTACGCTTCGCCCTGACGGCTTTCAGGGCTTCAGGCCTGCGCTGAGTATCTGCGGAAACTCGTCGACCACACTGGCGGCGACAGCCGTATCCCCCCGAAACCACTTGGGCACCCAGTTGAGTGCTCCCATGATGGCGTTGCCGGTCATGCGGACATCGCAAGGCGCAATACTCCCATCCTCTATGCCCTGGCGAAGAACGGCCTCGAATCGCGCGCCATGCAATCGGGATATTTCGAGCACTTCATCCCGGTGGGCGGGTTTGAGTGAAGGGATCTCGCTCATTATTGCGATCGGGCCGCGTTCGCCCGTCATGACCTCGAGGTGGTAACGCAAGTAACGCCTGACAACATCGAGCCCGCTGCAGCCGTCACTGATGGCCCGGTCCATGCTCTCTCGCCCGATTTCACCGGCACGTACGTAACACAGGTAGACGAGTTCTTCCTTGTTCCTGACGTAGTAGTAGAGCGCTGCGTCGGTCAGGCCCAGTTCGTTCGCAACGTCCTTGAGTGAGCTGCCGCTGTAGCCTTTCTCGTTGAAACACTTGGCCGCAGCGCGCAGCATGCGGCCTTTTTGCAGCTCGAAGCGTGTATCCGAGGCCTGTCGGGCCATAGTGTCAGGTGCCATTTACTTGAGTCCAAGGCGATTCTGCATTATTTTAATCCAGATTAAAATTATTTTTCGGGTCCGCCCATGAGTACCGCAGTTACCGATCTACCGCGCACGTCTGGCGAGCGCGACTCCAGCCCTTTACGCTTCGTCACGGCCGCGTCACTATTTGACGGCCACGACGCGGCAATTAACATAATGCGGCGCCTGATCCAGGCGCAGGGCATCGAAGTAGTCCACCTCGGCCACAATCGCAGTGTCGACGACATCGTGCTGGCCGCGATCCAGGAGGACGCAGACGGCATCGCCGTCAGTTCCTACCAGGGTGGTCACAACGAGTTCTTCCGTTACATGATCGACCGCCTGCGAGAGCTGGGGGCAGGCCATATCAAGGTCTTTGGCGGCGGCGGCGGCACCATTACGCCCGAGGAAATTTCGGCGCTGATGGATTATGGCGTCGAGCGCATCTATCACCCCCATGATGGTATGGAACTGGGCCTGCTGGCGATGATCGAGGACCTGGTTGCCCGCACGCATTCCGGCCGCAGGCCGACGGGCGTACCACAGACCAGTGAATCGACGGTCGATATCGCGGCGATGATCTCGGCGATAGAGGAAGGCCTGTTTGCCGGCGGTGAGCTTGAGACCCTGCGCAAGGAGTGGCAGGTCAAGGCCGGGCAGGCACCGGTCATTGGCATCACCGGAACTGGCGGTGCCGGAAAGAGCAGCGTCACCGATGAGATTCTGAACCGCTTCCTGGCGAGTTTTCCCAACATGCGCATTGCCGTGCTCGCAGTCGACCCGACTCGCCGACGTACGGGTGGTGCACTGCTCGGGGATCGTATTCGGATGAATTCGCTGCGTTCCGAACGTATCTACATGCGCTCGATAGCAACGCGACGCCAACACCTCGCGACGAGCGAGATGCTCGGCGACCATATTGCTTACCTGAAATCCACAGGCTTCGATCTCATTCTCGTCGAGACCGCAGGAATCGGCCAGAGCGATAGTGAAATTGTCGACATGGTCGACTACTCGGTCTACGTCATGACGAGTGAGTACGGTGCGGCAAGCCAACTCGAGAAAATCGACATGCTCGATTTTGCGGACCTCGTGGTTCTCAACAAGTATGACAAACGGGGTGCTGAAGACGCGCTGCGCGATGTGCGCAAGCAGTGGAAGCGCAATCATGTTGCCTTTGAGACCCCGGACGACGAGGTACCCGTCTACCCAACCATAGCGAGTCAGTTCAACGACCCCGGCGTCAGCTGGATGTTTGCCGAGCTGTGTCGGCGTGTTGCTGAAAAAGCGGGTCTCGACACCGACAAGTGGACCCCCGATATCGATACGTCGGTACGCGAGCCGCGGTCCACGGCGACGATTCCGGGTGCGCGCATCCGTTACCTGGCCGAAATCGCGGAACAGGGGCGTGCGGTCAACAGTCGGGTCGATACACAGGCGGAAATCGCAAGCCGGGCGCAGCACATCTACGAATCGCTCAAACTGCTCGAAGATGCCGAACTGCCCGAAGAACTGGAGCCTTACCCATCGGCCGCATTGACGGACGGCGGTGATCGCAGCCTGCTGGTCCTGCGGCAGCGCTACCAGGAAGCGCTCAGCGACCTGACAGCGGATTCAATGACTCTGCTGAGAGAGTGGCCCGCGCGCAAGGAAGGTGTGCGTTCGGAGAAATACAGCTACACCGTGCGCGGTCGGGAGATTACCGGTAACAACTATCGCGAATCCCTAAGCCACCAGAAGATCCCGAAGATCGCTGCGCCGGACTATAGTGACTGGGGTGAGCTCCTGGCGTTTCTGCAAAAAGAGAACCTGCCTGGCGCATACCCGTACACGGGTGGCGTCTATCCTTACCGCCGGCTCGGCGAGGATCCGACCCGCATGTTCGCGGGCGAGGGCACGCCTGAACGTACTAACCGTCGCTTCCACTACCTCTCGCAGGGCCAGCCGACAGCGCGCCTGTCGACGGCGTTCGACTCGGTAACCTTGTACGGCGAAGACCCGCACGAACGTCCCGATATTTACGGCAAGGTCGGTAACTCGGGCGTCTCGATCGCCACTGTCGACGACATGAAGAAGCTCTATTCAGGTTTCGATCTGTGTGCACCGACGACATCCGTGTCGATGACGATCAATGGCCCGGCACCAATGATTCTCGCATTCTTCATGAACACGGCAATCGACCAGCAGGTTGAGAAACACCTGAGGGAAACGGGCGCATGGGAGAGTGTGCAAAGGAAGATCGATGCTTACTTCGAAGGCAAGGAGCGGCCTGTTTACGAAGGGGATCTGCCCGATGGCAACGACGGGCTCGGCCTGGGACTGCTGGGCCTCTCCGGTGACAAGGTTGTCGATGCGGAGACCTACGCAAGCATCAGTAAGGAAACGCTGAGCGTCGTGCGCGGCACGGTGCAGGCGGACATTCTGAAAGAAGACCAGGCGCAGAACACGTGCATTTTCTCGACCGAGTTTGCGATGAAGATGATGGGCGACGTCCAGCAGTTCTTCAACAACAACAACGTTCGTAATTACTACAGCATATCGATTAGCGGTTATCACATTGCCGAAGCGGGTGCGAACCCGATCAGCCAGCTCGCGTTTACACTTGCGAATGGATTCACGATCGTCGAGTACTACCTCGCACGGGGCATGGACATCGACGAGTTCGCGCCCAATCTGAGTTTCTTCTTTTCCAATGGTATGGATCCGGAATACACGGTCATCGGGCGCGTCGCCCGACGTATCTGGGCGCGCGCGATGAAGGAGCGCTACGGCGCGAGTTCGCGTTCGCAGATGCTCAAGTACCACATCCAGACGTCCGGGCGTAGCCTGCACGCACAGGAGATCAGCTTTAACGATATCCGCACGACGCTGCAGGCGCTGTACGCGTTGTTTGACAACTGCAACAGCCTCCACACTAATGCTTTCGATGAAGCGATCACGACACCGACGGAACAGTCGGTGCGCCGTGCCGTCGCAATTCAACTGATTATTTCGCGCGAGCTGGGGCTCAATTACTGCGAGAACCCCTGGCAGGGTTCGTTCATCACCAAAGAACTGACTGACCTGGTCGAGGAAGCCGTGTACCAGGAGTTTGAGCGGATCTCGGAGCGCGGCGGCGTACTGGGTGCGATGGATACCATGTACCAGCGCGGCAAGATCCAGGAAGAGAGCATGTATTACGAACACCAGAAGCATGATGGCTCGCTGCCGCTGGTCGGTGTCAACACGTTCCTGCCGAAGGAAGGGCAGGAAGACGAGGTGCATGAACTCGAACTGATTCGCTCGTCAGACGAAGAGAAGGAAAACCAGATTCGTCACTTGCGCGGATTCCAGGCGACCCACGCCGATGCAACGGGCGATGCGCTTGTGCGGCTGCAGAAAGTCGCGCGAGACCGGGACAACGTGTTTGCGGAGCTGATGGAAACGGTCAAATCGAGTTCGCTTGGGCAGATTTCCGCCGCCCTGTATGCCGTTGGTGGCGAATACCGCCGCAACATGTAATCAAGGAACATTTCGTGAGCGAAATTGTAAGGTACGAACGGCAGGGCGCGGTGTCGGTTGTGACGCTGAATCGTCCTGACAGCATGAACTCCTTCGACACTGCAACGCGTGCGGCCACTGTCGAAGCCTTCGAGAAGGCGCGTGACGACGATTCTGTCCGCGCCGTCATTTTCACGGGCGAAGGTCGGTGTTTCTCGGCGGGCGCAGACCTGAAAGCCGGGATCGATCGTGATGTGACTGAAATCCTGCAGTCCGAGTATCGGCCCCTGCAGGAGCTGATTGGGAATATCCCGAAACCCGTCATTGCGGCAGTTCCAGGCTCGGCTGCGGGAATCGGCTTTTCCATGGCTCTGCAATGCGACCTGATGATCATGGCTGACAACGCGTTTCTGTTGTCGCCGTTCACCACGATATCGCTGGTGCCCGACGGCGGCCTGAGCTGGCTGCTGGTGCGGCAACTGGGATACCGACGGGCGTTTCAACTGAGTGTCGAATCGGAACGTATTCCTGCCGCTCGCTGTGTCGAACTCGGGCTTGCGAACAAGGCGGTACCGGCAGAGGAGTTACAGGCTGCGGCGCTCGAATGGGCGGAAGCACTCGCGAAACGTGCCCCATTGTCGATAGCGGCGACCAAGAAAGTCATGAGGTTTGCGGCCGACCATAATTGGTCCGAGGCGTATGACATGGAGGCGCAGCTGCAGGGTGAATTGCTCGGTTGCGAGGACAACGAGGAAGGCATTCGCGCATTCTTTGAGAAGCGCGCGCCGGAATTTAAGGGCAAGTAGAAATGGACAGGACTATTTTCGACGAAGAACACGAGATGTTCCGCGATTCAGTGCGGAGTTTCGTGAAGAACGAAATCGGACCGAATGCAGAACGCTGGAACGAGCAGGGCGTCGTCGATCGCGAGGCATTTTTGCAGGCCGGCGAGATGGGCATCCTGTGCATGTGGGTTCCGGAAGAGTTTGGCGGCATCGACATGCCGGACTACCGCTAC
>Ga0265303_10001359_pt1 | contig 14944 bp, 20 predicted proteins | sample Helome_2_FD_192494 | JGI IMG/M metagenome (GOLD analysis project Ga0265303, IMG submission 192494) | Marine sediment microbial communities from subtidal zone of North Sea - Hel_20160317 (Illumina Assembly) | ecosystem: Environmental > Aquatic > Marine > Subtidal zone > Sediment ... | reverse complement strand
TAGATTTCTTTGAACGATTCGAGCGCAAAGCGACCGAATCGTTCAAAGAAATCTATGAACGGATCGGCTACGGCATGCTTGAACCAGAGCGCGAACCTCTTCGCTACGGCCCCCTCATAAACAACAGGAGCCATAGCGACAACCGGTTCCTTGCACCACAACGTCGTGATGATGCCGACCAGCATGCATCCTGACATCGCGGTATAGGCCAGAGTCCATGAACCGTACTGGGCAATGTAGAGCGCGCCCGCCCCGGCGACCAACATTGCGACACGATATCCGTACTGGTATGCCGCAGCCAGAACACCCTGCATCTTTACCTCGGCGCTTTCTATGCGATACGCGTCTATGACGATATCTTGCGTCGCAGAGGAAAATGCGACCACAAGCGCGACGATCGCAAAGACACCGATCGCATGCACAGGATCGGTATTGGCCATCACGAACAATGCGGCGCCGATTGCTAATTGCGCCAACAGCAGCCAGCTTCGTCGTCGACCCAGCAGCCGGGTCAACAGGGGCAGCGGCAATGAATCTACGAAGGGTGCCCAGACAAACTTGAGGCTGTACGCGAAACCGAGCCAGGCGAAGGTGCTGATCGTGCTCATCTGCAATCCGGAATCCTTCAGCCATGCAGACAACGTCGAGTAGACGAGCAGGAAGGGCAGCCCGGCCGAGAACCCCAGGAAAAATATGACCAGGACCTTTTCCTGCAGATAATATCGCCAGCCCGGCGATTCCGGGGCCGTATCAGCTACCATGAACCCAGTCGTAATCCATGATCAGCGGCGCGTGATCAGAGAATCGTTGTTCCTTGTAGATGTCGGTCGCCAGAACTTTGTCCCTTAATCCTTTCGTGACGACCTGGTAGTCAATACGCCACCCGACGTTGTTGTCCCACGCGCGGCCACGATTCGACCACCACGTGTACTGGTGGGGCTCTTGCTCAATGGCGCGAAAAGCATCCGCGTATCGGTACTCACCGAACACCTTGTCCATCCATGCACGCTCTTCGGGCAGGAATCCGGAGTTCTTTCGGTTGGCGCGCCAGTTCTTGAGGTCGATCTCCTTGTGCGCGATGTTCCAGTCACCGCAAATGACGTACTCGGATCGTCGCCGCTGCAACTTCTTCAGGTGCTCGGTGAATGTATCCATGCAGCGATACTTGGCCTGCTGTCGTTCCTCGCTTGATGAGCCGGAGGGCAAGTACAGGGACACAACATTGATGCCTTCGAGTTGCACTTCCAGGTAGCGGCCCTCGGCGTCGAACTCAGAATCGCCATAGCCACGAACCACCTTCTTCGGCTTGTGCCGCGAATAGACCGCCGTTCCACTGTAGCCCTTTTTTATCGCGTCCTCGTAATAGCAGTGATAGCCCTCCGGCGAAAACGTGTCGTCGGTCAGCTGATGAACCTGCGCCTTTGTCTCCTGGATGCAAATTACGTCCGCATCCTGTGCAGCCATCCAGTCGAAAAATCCCTTGCGCGCGGCGGCGCGAATGCCGTTTGCATTCAAACTGATAACGCGGAACAAAATCCATCTCCTGTGTCATACTTGCCGTGGTCGCGGCCATGATACAGAAGACCAAACGAATGCGCGGATACAAGCGGGAATTCATCGAACTTGCACTGGAACTCGGCGTACTGCGTTTTGGCGAATTTACCCTCAAATCCGGCCGTGTCAGCCCCTATTTTTTCAACGCCGGACTCTTCAATACCGGCTACGCGGCGGCAAAGCTCGGCCGCTTCTACGCATCGGCAATCGCAGAATCGAGAGTCCGTTTCGATATGCTCTTCGGACCGGCCTACAAAGGCATTCCACTGGCAACGCTCGCAGCCGCCTCGCTCGCCGAACATCACGATATCGATGTGCCGTACTCATTCAACCGCAAAGAGGTCAAGGCGCATGGCGAAGGTGGCAGCGTCGTGGGTGCGCCGCTATCGGGTGATGTGCTCATTGTCGACGACGTCATCACAGCAGGCACCGCAGTGCGAGAGGCCTACCAGATCATTTCTGCGGCGGGTGCACAGATCGCCGGACTTGTCATTTCGCTTGACCGCCAGGAACGCGGCCAGGGGCCTTATTCGGCCGTGCAGGAATTGAAACAATCGCTCGAAATCCCGGTCATAAGCATTATTCAACTCGATGATCTGATCGATATTCTGGAAGAATCGAGCGAATACGAGCAGTACCTGTCGCCTGTACTCAGCTATCGTAAGCAATACGGGGTGATTTCGTAAGTGCTTGATAAGCCGTCGTGAGCGAGCAGTTTACAAGCCCTGATTGACATATTAAGGTTGAATAACGAGAACCAGTCCCGGTCTTGCGTTTGTAATTACTGGCATATTTGCACGATGCGAAAGTTGAATTTCCTTTTCTTACTCTTGCTGCTCGCTCCCCTCGCGAGCCTGGCGCAGGGCGCCAAAGTCTTCAAGTGGGTGGACAAAGACGGTGTTACCCACTACGGCGACAGTATTCCCGCCGAGTACGCCGAGCTGCCCAAAGAAGTCCTCAATGATCACGGCGTCACTGTCGAAAACCTTGAGGGTAAGAAGACTCCTGAGCAAATAGAGGCGGAACGTCTCGAGAAAGAACGCGTTGCGGCGGTCGAGTTGCAGCGTCGCCGGGATCAGGCATTGCTCGCCACCTATCTATCGGTTGACGAGATTCTGATGCATCGTGATCGGCGCGTGGAACTCTTCAAGGCGCAGTCGCGCGTCACCGAACTTTATCTCAGAAACCTGGAACGCCGGATGGCGAAGCTGAGAAACGAAGCGGCAAATTTTCAGCCGTATAGCGAAGACCCGGAGGCGCCGATGATCGATAGCGCGCTCGCAGAAGATCTTCGCTCAACCAAGGAAATTATGGTTCGTCACGAACGCAACCTGAAGAAGTTTCAGGCAGACGAACAACAAATTGTCGCGCGCTTCGACGGTGACATAACGCGTTTCAAGACACTGAAGGGCATTGAATAGCCGAAGGCTTTTTCATCCGATGCCAGAGTGACCGAAACCGCCTGCGCCCCTGCTGCTCTGATCAAACTCGTCCACAACACTGAACTCGACCTGCTCGACAGCGACGAACACCATTTGCGCAATTCGTTCTGCGGGCTTCACGTCGTAGCTCATTGAGCCCCGATTCCAGCAGGAAATGTACACCTGTCCCTGGTAGTCCGAGTCGATCAGCCCGGTGAGGTTGCCCAGCACCAGGCCGTGCTTATGCCCGAGGCCGGAGCGCGGCAACAGGACGGCCGCGAGTCCCGGGTCGGCAACGTGAATTGCCAGGCCAGTCGGTACGAGCACGGTTTCGCCCGGCGCAACGGTAAGCGGCTCGTCGATACATGCCCGCATGTCGAGCCCCGCGGAACCGCTGGTCGCGTAATGGGGCAGTGGAATCGTATCCCCGACACGAGGGTCGAGGATCTTCAGTTCAATGGATCGCAAGTCATTTCGTCCTTCAGTCTTTGCGGGATATGACCGTGAGTCGAGGTTCTGTGTCTGCGCCCCGCACCGCGTAGTAACGCTCAGCGATCAGTTCGATGAGGCCACGGGCGAGTTCGGCTTTGGCGGCTTTCGGAAATTCCCTGGCGCCATTCTGCCACAGCACGTTAACGGCATTATCGTCGTGATCGAAACCGTGATCATCACCAACCTGGTTCGCAACGATCATGTCCAGTTTCTTTTTTTTCAGTTTCGAGCGCGCGTGGTCCTCGACATTCTCCGTTTCTGCTGCGAAACCTACGGTGAACGGCGGCACTTGCAACGCAGCAACTGACGCCAGAATGTCGGGACAACGGACGAGGTCGATTTTGCCCGTTTCCTTGTCTTTCTTTATTTTTTGTTGTTCCGCCTTCGCTGGCCGGTAATCGGCAACGGCCGCCGCCGCGACAAAGATATCGGCGTTCGCGATGCGTTCATGGGTCGCGTCGAACATTTCCTGCGCTGTATTGACATAATGTACGTCCATACCCGGAGGTGCCGGCAAGCTGACCGGACCGCTGATCAGGACGACATCTGCACCCTGGGCCGCTGCGGCCCGCGCAACGGCATATCCCATCTTTCCGGAACTGCGATTCGTTATGTAGCGCACGGGATCTATCGGTTCGCGCGTCGGCCCTGCCGTCACGACAACGGCCTTACCCTCGAGCAAACCCTTTCCTTTGCCCACGCTAAGGCCGCAGACTGTCGCGGCGATCGTCTCCGGTTCCAGCATGCGACCGGCGCCGGTTTCGCCACAGGCCTGTGAACCCGTGCCCGGCCCAAGAATGTGAATGCCACGTTGCTCCAGCACGCCTCGATTCGATTGCGTCGCCGGGTTGCTCCACATCACGTGATTCATCGCGGGCGCGAGCGCGATGGGCGCTTCCGTTGCGAGACATATTGTCGTCAGCAGGTCCGGCGCAGCGCCGCTGACGATGCGGGCCATCACCTCGGCTGTCGCGGGTGCGACAAGCACAACGTCGGCCCAGCGCGCGAGTTCTATATGGCTCATCGCGGCCTCGGCTTCCTTGTCCCACAGGTTCGACCGAATGGGTCGGCCGGAGACGGCCTGCAGGGCGGTCGCCGTCACGAACTCTTCGGCGGAGGCCGTCATGACGATCTGGACCTCGGCCCCGCGTTCACGAAGACGGCGAACCAGGTCGGGCGCCTTGTAGGCGGCAATGCCGCCGGTAATACCAAGAACGATGTTCACGGGGGAAAACTCTTTAACACGATAGACCTCCAGCTTAGCCTGTCACCAACGGCCATTTCTACCGAAACCGGCGATCCCGGCCAGTTTGATTCGTTGTCGGAATATTCAGGTTGCCGTAACCATAGCGTCATGAAAAACACTATCAGCGAGCAATTGACTGATGACGAACTGCTCACCGCCCTTATCAGTGGGAGCAGCAGCGCCACCGGTGCCGGCAATGCGGCCAGCCAGCTCTTGCACCGTTTTGGCAGCCTGCGAGCCGTGCTTCACGCCGACGCAGCGGACATCCTGGCATGCAATGGCATCGGCCACGCACGGCTGGGAGTGCTGCGCGCGCTCCCGGAGCTCGCGCGCCGTTACTACGCAGAGTCTTTACCCGGCGGAGAGGCGATTCGCAGCCCGGCCGACACCGAGTCTTTCATGCAGGCGCGTATGCGACACCTGGACCACGAGCTGTTCTGCTGTCTGTTTCTCGATAACCGCCATCGGGTGCTCGGTTTCGAGGAGTTGTTCCGGGGCACGATAGATGGAACCTCTGTTTATCCGCGTGAAGTCGTCAAGGAGGCGCTGGCCATCAATGCCGCCGCGGTCATTCTCGCCCACAATCATCCATCGGGCGTCGCGGAACCCAGCCAGGCCGACGAACGTATCACGAAGCGACTGAAATCCGCCCTGGACCTGGTCGATATCAGGCTCCTCGATCACCTCATTATCGGAGACGGAAAAGCCACGTCCCTGGCCCGACGTGGGTTGATCTGACGCTTATTTCCGGCACGCGCCGCCAGGCGCTTGTATTGCGTCATCGACGCTGGTATAAAGTCTCGCTCTCTGCCCGCCCGTCGCGGGCGACTATTAGTAAAATCAGAGACTTAACGCAATGTCCAAGGTTTGCCAAGTGACTGGGAAGCGACCGCAGAGCGGCAACAACGTTTCTCACGCCAAAAACAGAACTCGCCGTCGCTTTCTGCCAAATCTGCAGAACAAGCGTTTCTGGATCGAGTCCGAGAAACGTTACGTGCGTCTGCGTGTTTCCCACAAAGGCCTTCGGATTATAGACAAGCACGGCATCGAGAAGGTCCTGGCCGACCTGCGCGCCAATGGACAACGCGTTTAAGCGTCGGAGCAATCGACTATGCGTGACAAAATCAAACTCGTTTCCAGCGCCGGTACCGGACACTATTACACGGCGACCAAGAACAAGCGTCTCCATCCTGAGAAAATCCAGACCAAGAAATATGATCCGACCATTCGGAAGCACGTAATCTATAAAGAAACCAAGATCAAATAGCCGCGATTTTATGTGGTTTATAAGAGCCCGCCATGTTGCGGGCTTTTTAATGGGTCACAATAGCGCATGCCTGAACTGCCAGAAGTTGAAACCAGCCGGCGTGGCATAGAGCCGCACATCATCGACAGCGCGATCTCTCGTGTCGTGATTCGTGAGCGTCGGCTGCGCTGGCCGGTTGCGAAAGCAGTGGACCGAAACCTTTTGGGCCAGACCATTACATCGGTGAGTCGCCGCGCCAAGTACCTGTTGATCAACACAGAGAAAGGCTCGGCAATTCTGCATCTCGGCATGTCGGGCAGCGTGTGCATCGTGGATCGCGACACGCCCGCCAGCGTTCACGATCACGTCGATATCGAACTTGATTCAGGGCTGCTGCTGCGCTTTCGCGATCCTCGCCGATTCGGTTCTTTGCACTGGAGCAAGGATCCGCTTTCGCACCCGCTGCTACGCGAGCTCGGGCCGGAGCCGCTCGGCAACGAGTTCGACGGTAACTACCTGTGGCAGAAATCCCGTGGTCGCAGGATCAGTATCAAGCAATTCATCATGAACGCGCACATCGTCGTCGGCGTTGGCAATATCTACGCGAGTGAATCGCTGTTCATGGCCGGCATCCATCCGCGACGGGCAGCTGGGCGAATCGCCCTGCATCGTTATGACGCCCTGGCGAACGCGATCAAAAACGTACTGAACAAGGCCATCAAGGCCGGCGGTACGACCTTGCGGGATTTCTACGGTGGCGATGGAGAGGCGGGCTACTTTCGCCAGCAGCTGCAAGCCTACGGGCGCGAAGACGAGGCTTGCCGACGCTGCGATACACCGATCACCGCGATCGTGCAGGGACAGCGAGCAACCTACTACTGCAAGAACTGCCAAACCTGAGCAGAACAAGGGAGCGTGGCAGAGCCGCTTCTGCAAGCTCAAATGAGCCTAGTCTCTCCCGCAACGCTCGAGCAATGCCCGCTTCACTTTCGGCGACACGAATTCCGACACATCACCACCCAGTGACGCAACTTCGCGCACGAGGCTAGAAGAAATGAATGTGTATTTTTCGGTCGGCGTCAGGAACACCGTTTCTACTTCTTCAGTTAGGTGGCGGTTCATATTGGCAAGCTGAAACTCGTACTCGAAGTCCGAAACGGCCCGCAGGCCGCGGATGATGACGGCAAGGTCGTACTTCCTGGCGAAATCGACGGTGAGTCCTTCGTAACCGGTAACCTCGACGTTCTTGATGTCGCCCAGTACCGCGTTGGCCAGTTCAACGCGTTCGTCGAACGTAAACATGGGCGCCTTTTCAGCTGTGTGCGCTGCAATGGCGACAACAACCTTGTCAAACAGGCGCGACGCCCTGCGCACGAGGTCCTCGTGTCCGAGAGTGATAGGATCAAACGTTCCAGGGTACATTGCAGAAACTGTCATCAGGTAGGTCCTGTCAGGCCGCATGCTGAACGAGCATATACCGTACATTGCCGGCCGTCTTGCTCTTTAGCACCTGCCAACCTTCGGGCAGGTCCGGCTCTGGAGCCGATCGGTCCTGCTCAAGGTAGACGCACGCATCATTCGCCAACATCTGCCGTTCGGCTAACAGTCTACACAATTCGTCGATCAGATCTGCCTCGAATGGCGGGTCCAGAAAAACCAGGTTGAAGCACTCGATGCGCTCTCCGCGCAGATAATCGAGTGCGTCCATTTGCAGTACGACCGCCCCGTCCGCATTCAGGGTCTTGACGTTGCCACGCAGCATTTCAGCTGCCCGCACTGACTGTTCCACGAAAACTACACTGCCCGCACCACGCGACAGCGCCTCCAATCCCAGCGCGCCGGTACCGGCAAAAAGGTCGAGACACCGGGCGCCATTGATCCGTGGCGCAAGCCAGTTAAAGAGGGTTTCGCGGATCCGCTCGGAGGTCGGCCGCAAACCCGGGACGTCCGCGATATCCAGCAGACGACTGCGCCAGTTTCCCGCTACAATACGCAGCCGTCCCGATCCGGCTTTGTTGTGTCGTTTGGGCATGTTATTCCTGTTGTAGGAACCCGCATCACCTTGACGGTGTACTAATTATCCATGTTTGGCAAAAAAGAAAAGCCCGAGAAACGTGAGGGCTTCATCAAGCGCCTTCGCGCCCGCATCAATCGCGGCGACAGCTGGCTTACTTATGATCTTGCCAACCTCGCCCCGGGTGGGAAGATTGACGAGGATGTCCTCGAAGAGCTGGAATCCTTGCTGGTCATGGCTGACGTCGGCGTTGAGACCACCGAGCGAATTATTTCCGACCTGCAAAAGAGCCTCGCGCGCAAGGAACTCAAGGATGTAGAGGCCCTGCAAAACGGTCTCAGGACCTCACTACGCGACATTCTCGCGCCTGTGGAGGCACCTTTGTCCATTCAGCGAACCGACGGTCCGTTCGTGATATTGATGGTCGGCGTCAACGGTGCGGGAAAAACCACGACGATTGGCAAACTCGCCCGACGGCTCAAAGACGACGGCTACTCCGTGATGCTCGCGGCAGGCGACACGTTTCGCGCGGCTGCGGTGGAACAACTTCAGGTCTGGGGTGAACGTAACGACGTGCCCGTCATCGCGCAGCAGTCCGGGGCAGATCCTGCGGCCGTGATTTTCGACGCATGGGATGCTGCTCGTGCACGTGGCATCGATGTGCTGCTGGCCGATACTGCAGGTCGCCTGCAGAGTCAGACAGGCCTGATGGACGAACTGGCCAAAGTGAAACGAATCGTGGCGCGCCGGGACGAAACAGCGCCTCACGAGGTCATGCTCGTACTCGACGCAAGTCAGGGCCAGAACGCGCTCGTGCAGGCCGAGAAGTTTCATGAGGCCCTGGGTCTCACCGGCATCACGGTGACGAAACTGGATGGCACTGCGAAGGGCGGCATCCTGCTTGCCATTGCCAATAAGCTCAAAGTCCCGGTGCGCTTCATCGGCATTGGTGAAGCTGTTGAAGATATGCAGCCGTTTGCCGCAGACGATTTTGTCGATGCGCTCCTCGCATCCGGCGAACAAAACAGGCAAGCGCGCCCATGATTCGGCTCGAAAACGTCACCAAGCGCTACCCCGGTGGGCAGGAAGCTCTTTCCAGCCTGAACCTGTCGGTGGACAAAGGAGAGATGGTCTTTGTTACCGGTCACTCGGGCGCGGGAAAGAGCACGCTACTCCGGCTGATTGCATTGATCGAGCGTCCAACCGGTGGTCAGGTCATCGTCGACAATCAAAACACAAGCCGGGTCAAGCGCCGCAAGATACCCGCCTACCGGCGGCAAATCGGTATGGTGTTTCAGGATCACAAGCTGCTCTATGACCGCCCCGTGTTTGACAACGTGGCTCTGCCGCTCGTTATCGCCGGCGTCAGTCGACGCGATGCGGGTCGGCGTGTTCGTGCGGCGCTGGATCAGGTTGGCTTGCTGCACAAGGAAAAACAGAACCCGGAGACGCTCTCTGCGGGCGAGCAACAGCGTGTGGGCATAGCCCGCGCCATTGTGACGCGGCCAAAACTCCTGATCGCGGACGAGCCCACCGGAAATCTCGATCCGGATTTATCCCTCGAGGTCATGCGAATATTTCGCCGTTTCAACGAAGTGGGGGTTACCCTGTTGATCGCCAGCCATGATATCTCGCTGATCGACCGCCTCGGTTGTCGCCGCATTCCACTGGAGGATGGCCGCCTTCAGCAGGAGAACGAGACGTGGCAGTGAGCCGTCATGCCGAGGCCGTCGCGCCGGTGCGCTCTTCCGGGCCCGTCTCCATCTGGGCGACACGACATGCGAGTACAGCCATAAGTTCATTGGGTCGGATCGTACGCCAACCGTTTTCCAGCTTGATGATCATCCTCGTAATTGCCGTAACGCTGGCGCTACCGGCCGCGATCAGTCTCGTCGTAAAGAATGCGAGATCTGTAAGCAGCACCTGGGATAACGCGCTCGATTTTTCAGTTTTTCTCCAATAGGATTTGTCGCTGGAGGAAGCTGGGGATCTCGCCCGGCTGATCGGTCAACGCGCCGACGTGGATACGGTCGAGCTTATTTCCGCCGACGAAGCGCTCGCAGAATTCAGGCAACAGTCCGGCTTCGCCGAGGCACTCGATCATCTGTCCGATAACCCGCTGCCACACACGCTCGTCGTACGTCCGGGCCCCGGAAATACCAGCGCATCTCTCGTCTTGTTGCAGGAGGAAATCACCAATCTGCCGGAAACCGACCACGTCCAGGTGGATACCGAATGGGTGCGACGTTTCCACGCAATTCTCGACATCGTCAGGCAAGCGATTGCGATCGGGGCCGCGTTACTTGGCGTGGCAATTATCGTCATCATCGGCAACACCATTCGGTTGGACATCGAAAATCGCCGCGATGAAATCGAAGTGACAAAGCTGATTGGCGCAACCAACGCCTTTGTGCGGCGGCCATTCGTATGGACGGGCTTCTGGTATGGCTTATTCGGTGGGCTGATGGCATTAGCCCTGGTTTATTCTGGCCTGTATATGCTCGATGGCCCTGTCGCCCGCCTTTCGGGGCTGTACCAAAGCAATATCGCCATTGCATCACTCAGCCTGGCGGAGGGTAGCGCCATTATCGGCATCGGTATCTTCCTGGGCCTTTGCGGCTCGTGGCTTACCGCCGCACGACACATGCGGCGCATCGAACCCCGATAGTATTTAACATAATATCTTGGCGGTTTTTGACGCTAATCGACTGTTTTTTATACAAATAACATTTTTCGTGACAGGAACTCTTTTTGTTATTAGCACTCTAATATCGCGAGTGCTAATATCATGCGCCATCACGGAGGTAGTAGATGACAAGCGCTATTGCGAAATTCAACCACGATCTTGTACTGGCAGGACCGGTAGGCAGCCTGGATGCCTATATTCAGGCCGTCGGTTCGATCCCCGTTCTTTCGAAAGAAGATGAACAGGCGATGGCCACCCGTTTCCGCGAGGATGAAGACCTCGAGGCTGCGCGTGACCTGGTCATGGCGCATTTGCGGTTTGTCGTTCACATTGCCAAGGGCTATACAGGCTACGGTCTGCCTCTTAACGATCTCATCCAGGAAGGCAATGTCGGTCTCATGAAGGCCGTGAAGCGCTTTGATCCGGACTACGACGTGCGTCTCGTATCATTTGCTGTCCACTGGATTCGTGCGGAAATTCACGAGTTCGTTCTCAAGAACTGGCGCATCGTGAAAGTCGCAACGACCAAGGCGCAACGCAAACTGTTTTTCAATCTTCGCAAAGCCAAGAAGAGTCTTGCCTGGTTAACGGCAGACGAGACCCGGGCGGTCGCAGAGGACCTCGGCGTCAGTGCGAAGGAAGTCAACGAAATGGAGAAGCGCCTGCATTCCCGCGATGCCATCTTCGACCCGGCGCCTGACGCGGACGACGATCGCAATTTCACACCGGCGGCTTATTTGCCGAGTCCGGAAGCCGACCCTGCAACCCTCGTCGAGACCGCCGACTGGAATACAGACGCACAGAAACGCATGACATCGGCGCTTAAGATTCTCGATGACAGGAGTCGCCGCATCCTCGAGAAACGCTGGCTCACAGAGAACAAGATGACCCTTCACGAACTGGCTGCAGAGTACGATATCTCAGCCGAGCGTATCCGGCAGGTCGAAGCGAACGCGATCAAGAAACTCAGGAACGCGATGGCTGTTTAGCCGGCGATCAAAGATCGATGACAGAGCCGCTCAGTGAGCGGCTTTTTTTGTCAGGCTCTCTGCCGCGTCATTGATAGGTTCGTCTGCGGTAGCGAACATAGCCACCTTCTTCGATGCCCTGTGGATCGTGATGTGTCCAATGAACAAGGCCGCCCAGATCGTTCCACTCGTACATGCCACGAACCTGCACCCGATCACCCATCCCTAGGGGTACGCGCCTGGCCAGGTCGAGATTGTGTGCAATCAGCAGCGTTGCGCGATCGCCGATATCGATGATGAAACGCTGGTGACGTGAGCCGTCGTTGTCGTCCGGGAGCAGGCGCGTCACGAACCCCGTAAGCTCGATCCAGTCACCTGTATCGCGCCTGTCAAATCGTCTCCTCAAACTACACCCATACTCATTTTTCTTATTCGTCCAGGGGTAGACAGCTACAGAGTGACAAAAAAAAGCGCGACGCGCCATCTCTGGCGGTCGCGCTTGTCTGTTTGGACGGGAGAGTCAGCTGGCGGTTACCGGTACCATCGTGATCTCAACACGGCGGTTGGCCTGACGGCCACCGGCCGAGCTATTGTCCGCAACCGGTCGCAATTCACCCATACCCACGGTCATCAACCGCTGCTGCATGACGCCTTGTGACGACAGGTAGCTGGTGACTGAGCCCGCACGACGCTCGGACAGGCTCTGGTTGTAAGACTCCGAACCTGTGCTGTCCGTGTGGCCTGCAACCTCGACAACCGTCTGCTCATACTCATCGAGCACTTTGCCCACGGAATTCAGAACATCGAAAAACGCCGGGCTCAAGTCCGAGCTGTCCGTCGCAAACGTAACGTTGCCTGGCATATTGAGCGTAATGTTGTCACCAATTCGCGTAACACTGACACCCGTGCCTTCCAGTTGAGCGCGAAGCTCGGCTTCCTGCCGATCCTGGTAGTTGCCAATCGCACCACCCGCCAAAGCGCCGATGCCCGCACCGATCAGGGCGTGCTGTCTACGCTCGACCGCGTCGTCTCCTGAGATGAGACCGGCAACGGCACCTGCCGCCGCACCAATCAACGCGCCTTTGGTTGCATTACTGGTTTTTTCCTCCCGCGTATACGGGTCCAGGGTCTTACAGCCCGCCACAAAGACTGCAAATACGGTCAGTGCGACAATAATCTTTGGAGATCTCATATTCATGATCCTTTCCTCTAGCTTCTGGTACATATGCGTGCATTGTAGTCACTGACTACCTGAACACAGACTTAATTGGGTCACGGATGCGAAGAATAAATGCCTGGATATTCAAAACTGTGGGCTACGTCACAAGACAGGAATTGTGCGTGTAGAATAACGGCCCATGCGGCGAGAATCCCAATGAGCGAAACCGATAGCTGGCTCCTGCGATACGAGAAAAATCACGACAACCTCACCAATCCCTGGGTCTACTGGGCCGCCGTGCCGATGGTCGTGGTGGGCACTGTCGGACTCCTGTGGTACCTCCCTGTCCCGGCGGAATTTTATGAAATCTCGCCTTTGCTCAACTGGGGCAGCGCATTCCTGATGGCGGCAACCGTTTACTATTTCATAATCTCGTTGTCGCTCGCGATCGGTATGCTGCCCTTCATGCTGGGTCTCGCATCGCTGCAATTGTGGTTGACGGCCTCTGAATACCCGGCGCTTGGCGTATCCACGGGTCTTCTGGTTGCGGGCACCGTCGGACTCTGGCTGGGTCGGCGCGGCGCCGGTGGCCTGCGCGCGGTCCTGCAGGACCTGCAACTGATGATGATCGGCCCGGCCTGGCTGTTGTCGGTCATCTACCGGCGTTTCGGTATCCCTTACTAGGGTCCTGTCCCGTCGGTGCACGTGATTTCAGAGCCACGGCAGGCCACTTGGTCTAAAATCAACGCCCCACAACCCGCCAGGACGTAAGCCGTGAGCGCGAATCATCTTGATCCACTCGATTTGTACGACGTTCGCTCAGAACTGAGCGAAGACGAAATCATGGTGAAGGACACCGTCGGACGGTTCGTCGACGACCGGGTGATCCCGTTGATGCGGGAAGCCTTCGAGCAACACGTTTTCCCCCAACTACTGATCGGTGAAGTCGCTGCGCTGGGACTGCTCGGTACGTCGATTGACGGCTATGATTGTGCCGGCCTGAACAGCGTCAGCTACGGCCTGATTTGCCAGGAACTCGAGCGCGGCGACAGCGCTCTCAGGAGTTTCGTTTCGGTCCAGAGCAGCCTTGTGATGTTCCCGATACATGCCTATGGGTCCGAGGACCAGAAGCAGCGCTGGTTGCCGGCGATGGCGCGCGGCGAAGCAGTCGGTTGTTTCGGCCTGACCGAACCACACGGTGGCTCTGATCCAGGCAACATGAAGACGCACGCAAAACGCGACGGTGACGACTGGATTCTGAACGGCGCCAAGATGTGGATCACCAATGCGACGATCGCGGACGCCGCTGTCGTCTGGGCCATGACCAATGAAGGCGTGAAGGGCTTCATTGTTGAAAAAGACATGCCGGGTTACGAGACGCAGGAAATCGAGAACAAGTTCTCTCTGAGAGCCTCCGTAACGGGCGCTCTGTTTTTCAATGACGTTCGTGTCCCCTCGGCCAACGTGCTGCCGGGTGTTTCGAGCCTCAAGGGACCACTCAGCTGTCTCACCCAGGCCCGCTACGGCATTACCTGGGGTGTCATCGGTGCCGCGCAGGCCTGCCTGGACGAGGTTCTCAAATACTCGCAGGACCGCATTCTTTTCAATCATCCGGTATCACACACCCAGGCGATGCAGATTCGCCTTGCGGATATGAGTCGTCGTATCACGACAGCACAGCTTCTGTCGTTGCGACTGGGGCGCATCAAAGACAGGGGCGAGCTGAAGCCGACACAGGTGTCGCTCGCAAAGTGGAACAACTGTCGTGCAGCGCTCGATATCGCACGTGATGCACGCGATATTCTTGGCGGCGCGGGCATCAGTGCCGAATACGTTCCCATTCGTCACATGCTGAACCTGGAAAGTGTCATCACTTACGAAGGAACCGAAACGATTCACCAGCTCGTCGTCGGCCAGGAACTGACAGGCGCAAACGCATTCGGATGAGCGCTGCTCGTGTAGCAAAGAAACGCGGCTCATGGGGATTGTGAGATAGGTTCTCCCGATCATCTGCCGCGGAACCGCGATGTGTGGCACATCGCGGCGCCGATGATCCTGTCGAACGTGTCGGTACCGTTGCTGGGTATGGTCGACACGGGTGTCACCGGACACCTGGATAGTCCCGTCTATCTCGGCGCCGTCGCCATCGGCGCCATGA
>Ga0265303_10001358_pt1 | contig 14944 bp, 10 predicted proteins | sample Helome_2_FD_192494 | JGI IMG/M metagenome (GOLD analysis project Ga0265303, IMG submission 192494) | Marine sediment microbial communities from subtidal zone of North Sea - Hel_20160317 (Illumina Assembly) | ecosystem: Environmental > Aquatic > Marine > Subtidal zone > Sediment ... | reverse complement strand
TGCTGAGACTCGGATTTTTCGCAAACTTTCTCAGTCATCCGGTGATTGCAGGTTTCATCACTGCCTCAGGTATACATATTGCAGCAAGCCAGCTGGGCCCTCTGTTGGGCATTCACATTCATGGGGAGAATCTGATTGACCTGGTTGGTTCGATCGTCGGGCGTATCGGCAATATCCATCCCTACACCGCTGTTATTGGTGTGATCTCACTGGTTTTTCTGGTCTGGGTGCGCAGTCAACTCAAGCCGCTGCTGATAAAATCAGGGCTGGGTGAAAGAGCTGCAAGTATGCTCGCCAAGGCAGGTCCTGTTGCTTGCCTGGTAACGGCAATATTAGTTGTTTGGATCTTAAGGCTGGACGACAGCGGCGTTACTATTGTTGGCTCAGTACCCAAAGGTCTGCCGGAAATTGCCATACCTCCATTTGAATTGTCACTCTGGACAAGTCTTGCCGTTCCGGCCTTACTGATCGCCATAGTGGGATATGTGGAATCCATTTCCGTAGCGATGACACTGGCTGCCAAACGCCGCCAAAGAATTGATCCCGACCAGGAACTGATCGGACTGGGCACTGCAAACGTCGGTTCAGCGCTGTCGGGCGGATTTCCGGTTACCGGCGGATTGTCTCGTTCGGTCGTCAACTTTGATGCCGGAGCGGAAACACCCGCTGCCGGAGGGTACACAGCAATCGGCATCGCTCTCACTACCATGTTTCTCACGCCACTGCTGTTCTTCCTGCCAAAAGCAGTCCTTGGTGCAATCATTATTGCAGCGGTTTTATCCCTGGTAGACGTGGGGGCACTCAAACGCACCTTTGTTTATTCCAAAGCAGATTTTGCGGCGATGTCAGCTACTATGCTGGTTACCTGGATAAAAGGGATCGAGGCAGGTCTTATTATTGGTGTTGCGCTCTCTATCTGTCTGCACCTCTACAGAACATCACGGCCTCACATTGCCGTGGTCGGGCAAATTCCGGGAACCGGTGATTTCCGCAATGTAAAACGTCATAGCGTGGTAGTTGATCCTGCTGTACTTTCACTAAGGGTGGATGAGAGCCTCTACTTTCCGAATGCGCGCTTCATTGAAGATGCGATCAATGCAGGCGTTGCTGCCAATCCGGATATCCGTCATGTCATCCTGGAATGTGCAGCGGTAAATCATATTGACATTTCCGCATTGGAAAGTCTTGAGTCAATAAACAAGCGCTTGAGTGATGGAGGGATCACTTTCCACCTGTCTGAAGTAAAGGGCCCGGTGATGGATCGTTTGAGGCGGTCTCATTTACCCGAGGAATTAGCCGGCAAGATCCATTTAACACATTATGATGCCGTTTCAAGCATCAATCCGGAACTGGCGCGCCAAACGCTGGATTCGAATAGAGATTAATTGTGAATTCCAGCAACGTTGTTATACACACATAGAGAGAAAGAAAATATGACAAAAATACTAGCTTTTGCAGGCAGTAGTAGAAAGGAATCCTTTAATAAAAAATTGGTTAGAATTGCTGCAATGGGGGCTGAGAAAGCAGGGGCAAGTGTTACAGTGGTTGATTTGGCTGATTATCCGATTCCACTCTTTGATCAGGATTTAGAAGTTAAAGATGGAATGCCTGAAAATGCTCATAAGTTTAAAAAGCTTCTGATAGAACATGATGCCATCATGATTTCTTCGCCAGAATATAATAGTGCATTTTCTCCGTTGCTGAAAAATATAATTGATTGGGCATCACGTGCTGAGTCGAAAGATGAGCCGCCACTGATAGCGTACCAAGATAAGGTGGCAGTGATTATGTCTGCATCGCCAGGGGCATTGGGAGGGAGTCGTGGACTTGTATTTTTAAGAATGCTGCTGGCAAATATGGGAGTTATCGTTTTGCCCGAACAGAAATCAATCCCAGAAGCCTTTAAAGCATTCAATGAAGATGGTTCTCTTAGTGATGAAAAAAATCAAAAATCTGTACTAGGGCTTGGTAGTAAATTATCAATTGCTGTTAGCAAACTAAGTGTATAACAAATCGCTTCAAGGGATGGGGTCAGAGTCAAGTGCCAGAGTCATGACTCTGACCCCGGGTTGATTAAGGCAGAGGTTTCTCGCAATCCGCCCATTCGCTTTCTGGCTTCTGGGAATTTTCCAGGCGGCATACAAAACGGTTGGCCCAGTAGTCCATAACGGTATGTTCTTTCGACCATGACTCACTGGCTTTTGCTTTTGTGCCCGGGTCAACTTTATCGACCATGGCGACCAGAACCTCCTGAGATTGACTATCCTGAATCTCAATCTCAAGGTTCATGTCCTGCAGAATAATCTTCTGCTCCATTTCCTCACCTGCAGAGACAGCACTGCCAATCACGAACCCTGCCGGTGTATAGCCAAGCAGTCCACGCTTCTTTTTCGCAAGGTGGATATTACTCGCAGCTATACGCACGTAGAGCACACCGGGGCCGGGCTTATCAACCACAAACAGTCTTCCGTTTTTGGTCACTGTAGCATTCATCTGGGCACGTAATGCATCAGCCACTGCTTTCGCATCGTCGGGTTTGACTCCCTTGTACTTGGAATCACTCGCAATGACGAACTCGGGTTGGTCGATCATCACCGCCTTGTAGTTTTTAAAGTCTGTATGTGCGTTGGGGGCGGTATACAACCGTGCATCTGAACCAGCGATTGGTTTGAGATTACTGTAGTCAGTCAAGAAACCGGAATCGTCAGCAAGCAATTCCGAACTTAACAATAGAAGCAGCGCAACTGTCAGGGCGCTGTAAATCACCTTTCTTTTTTTCATATCAATCTCCTGATATTTAAATGAAATCGACTGGGAAAAGCGTGTCGCACAGAGTTAGCTCATTTCGACTTTTTTAGATAAGCTTTCGCGAAGGCGATCGACTCTTCTGGTTTCTCCGCGATCAATTTGGCTTCATTTGCCGCGTCATCGAAGGCCCATTCGTCTTTCTGCACCCGGCTAATCATCCACAGGGCTGCAGCCCGGGTCGCCGAGTGGCAATGGATGTAAACGGGCTGGTTCGATTTCTCACCAACCGCACTGATGAAGTTGTCCATAATGTTCGGGGCGGGGCTATTGGGGTCGAATGGCAAGTGGACGTACTTCATCCCTATCGCTGTGGCCGCCGCCTGACTCTGCTCGACGGTCGCGCCATCTTCACTCGCGAGCCGCAGGTTGATGACGGTCGCGAAACCCTCACTTTTTAGCCAGGGCATTGCGGAGGCCTGAGTCGCACCGCCGAAACCCACGCGGGAACCGGCGTATCCCGTAGAACCCTGCAATAGGGAGAAGTTCACGATCCCGGGTGCTTCAACCTTGTGGACATTCTCCTTGGCGATTACGTCTACAGTATCAGTCTGCGCGAACACGATGCCCGGCACAGCCAGTGCCGCGAACGCGACCACGGCCAGGATTGATTTCGTCAGCTTGCCAGTCTTCATATCCTGTCTCCACTCGTCATTCCAGTGGTCTTAATATCACCTCATACGATTCGTTGGTCTATCCAGAATGCGACACGCACCGCGGGGTTCGAACGGCTGCACGGTAAGCGTGCCGGGGTCGACAACGACCACTGACGATTCGGGCACGCGCTCCCACATCTCGCTCATCTCGGACAGGGGCTCGGAAACGATGGCATGAACGTCATCCGGAAACTTTCTGAATTTCGGGTTCATCTCCTTGAGTGCCGCAATGTCGCGACTGTGGTAGAGGCTTCGAGACTGCCGTTCGCTTGACTTGTAAAGCCCGGGCTCGGGTGTATCTCCGTACCAGCCCACACCGAAGCCGTCGCCATTGGTCGTTTCGGCACCCTCTTTCGAGGCCAGGCTCTGATCGATGAGTGAATGCTCGGGTTTTAGAATCAACTCTTCCATGTGTACGGGCGATCCGACATAAGCAATCCAACGGCACATGAGATGGCACTCCTCTTTTCAATCCACCCCAGAGCATGACGATCTGACGAAACCGATGGTATATGGGAATCGAATACGCTTGACCACGATCACGGAAAGCACCGCAATGAACACAACCACAACCACAACCGTCGGCACGGCGACCCGCTACCCAGGATTCCAATAGACGTATGGTCTTGAGTTCCATCAGTGATAAAGTGGTGAAATAAGTGCCAGTTTGCAATGATCTGCCCCCGAACGGTTTAACCAAAGGAAAACAGCATGGCGCATCATGACAAAGATTCAAGACAGGGCGATATCGACGATGACGTGTACGCATCGGTGGACCTCAGTGTCAGCATGCCGAAATACAGATTCCCGCAAACGGAGCGGGAACCGCGGCACGCCTACGCGGTGGTACATGACGAATTGATGCTGGACGGCAACGCGCGCCAGAACCTGGCAACCTTCTGCCAGACCTGGGAGGAGCCGGAGATCTATCAGTTGATGGACGAGTGCATCGACAAGAATATGATCGACAAGGACGAGTATCCCCAGACGGCGGAAATCGAGGCGCGCTGTGTCCACATGCTGGCTGACCTGTGGCACTCGCCGGCGCGGGACAATGGCGTGGGTTGTTCCACCACCGGCTCCAGTGAAGCGGCCATGCTGGGTGGCATGGCCATGAAACGGCGCTGGGAGGCAACACGCAAGGCCGCGGGCAAGCCTATCGACAGGCCGAACCTGATCACCGGACCGGTGCAGATCTGCTGGCACAAGTTCACCCGGTACTGGGACATAGAACACCGGGAAATTCCGATGGAAAACGGGCGTCTGCTGATGACCCCGGAAGAGGTGATCAAGCTGTGTGACGAAAACACCATCGGGGTGGTGCCCACCCTGGGCGTGACATTTACCGGGCAGTACGAGCCGGTAAAGGCAGTTTCTGACGCCCTTGATGACTTTCAGAAAAAGACCGGCATGGACATCCCGATCCACGTTGACGGCGCCAGCGGCGGCTTTCTCGCCCCGTTCTGCGCACCCGATCTGCCCTGGGATTTTCGGCTCCCGCGGGTCAAGTCGATCAACGCCTCCGGTCACAAGTTCGGCCTGTCGCCGCTGGGGGTGGGCTGGATCATGTGGCGCGAGGCCGCCGATCTGCCCGACGAACTGGTATTCTGGGTGAATTACCTGGGCGGCAACATGCGCGACATCGCGCTGAACTTCTCCAGGCCCGCCGGGCAGGTAGTTTGCCAGTATTACAATTTCCTGCGCCTGGGCCACGAGGGCTATCGCAAAATCCACGGTGCCTGCTACAACACGGCCGAATACCTCGCGACCGAACTCGAGAAACTGGGTCCCTTTGAAATGATTTACGGCGGCAAGCGCGACGAGGGTATTCCCACCCTGTGCTGGCGATTGAAAGACGGGGCTGATCCGGGCTTCAGCCTTTATGACCTCGCTGACCGTTTGCGCACCCGGGGCTGGCAGGTGCCGGCCTACTCACTGCCCGCGCACTGCGAAAACGAGGTGATCCAGCGCATCCTGGTGCGCCACGGGGTCAGTCGCGACCTGGCCTCATTGCTGCTCGATGATATAAAGAACGCCATGGCCTATTTTGCCAAACACCCGGTCCAGGTGCCCATGGATGCCACCGAAGCGTCAGGATTTCATCACTGAACGGGAAACACGCAATGGCGTTTTCACATCGCCATCATCGCAAGGGTCTGCGTCAACCCGCACCCGGGTAGCCGCTTGAGTTCGGCGCATTATTGCGGCGCGGTCTGGACTGGCTGCAACAAGACCTGGAGATCTGGGGCCCTGACATGGCCGGCTCGATCCTGTTCCTGGCTTCGGGCTACCTGGTCTTCAAGGAATGGTGCCAGGCACACCGGGCCTGGCACCCGCACAACCTGTCCTGGTGGATCACCTTCATCAACCTGCTGGGCTGCGTGGCCTTTATGGTTTCGGCCGTCCTGGCCTTTGTGCCGCCAGCCGGAATGGCCGCCGAAGCGGTAACGCTGTCCATCGTATTTACCGTGCTGGGCGCCGCTGCTTTCCTTATCGGCGCACTACTGCTGTGGCCGGAGGCAGCCCAGGCATAAGAAACGGGCGAGCAGGAAGAATCCAATCCGCCTATCTGCCTGCTGATCCCGACCTGGAAACGGTGTGGGGAACCAGTGGCTTATCCAGAGCATCGGTATTTCTTGACACAATAACCTAAAAATAGTACAACTTTATTACCTAGTAATTGCACGGCGTAATAACCTAAAAGTGGTACAACAGAATAACCTGGTAAGTGAACGAGGTCAGGAAAAGACAATGGCGAGCCCCTCAGAAAAACTGGCTGAATCCCTTGAAGCTCTAAAGGAGCTTCAAGATAGGGATATTGTGGCCGTCCGCTCTACTGATCTGAGCCGCACCCATCACGAGCGCCTGCTAAAAAACGGCTTTTTACAGAAAGTAATGAAAGGCTGGTATATCCCTTCCAACCCCGAAGAACAAAGGGGCGAGAGCACGGGATGGTATGCCTCGTTCTGGGATTTCTGCTCTGCCTACCTGGAGGGGCGTTTTGGAAAGGAATGGTGTCTCTCACCCGAGCAGTCTCTATTCCTCCATGCCGGAAACCGGACAGTGCCGCAACAGCTTCTGGTACGAACTCCTAAAGGCGGCAACAAGCCGACTAACCTGCCGCACAATACGTCGCTAATGGACGTAAAGCTCGCCTTGCCCGAAGAGCAACACCGCGAACAGAGCAATACGCTACGTATCTATACATTACCGGCAACGCTGGTATTTACCGGCCCTGGCCTGTTCCGGCAGAGCCCTATGGACGCGCACACTGCACTGGCAATGATTCAGGATGCATCTGAAGTTCTTGCCATACTGCTCGATGGCGGCCATAGCAGAATTGCAGGCCGACTTGCCGGAGCATTTCGCAATATTGGCCGCGACAAAATCGCGAACGAGATCATCGATACCATGAAAAAAGCCGGTTATGACGTGCGGGAAAGTGATCCCTTTGAAGAGTCAGCACCCTTTCTCTTGGTAACGCGTGAGTCCTCCCCTTACGTCACACGTGTGACATTGATGTGGCACGCGATGCGTGAGGAAGTAATAGATAACTTTCCCGAAGCTCCGAAAAAGAAAACAGACATCGACGCTTATATGAAGCATGTCGAGGAAATCTATGTAACTGATGCATATCACTCACTCTCAATTGAAGGCTACCGGGTAAGCGCAGAACTCATTGAACGTGTGCGGACCGGCGAGTGGAACCCGGACAATTATGAAAAAGATCGTGAGCAAACGAACGCACTGGCAGCCCGGGGCTATCACGAAGCATTCGAAGCAGTTACACAGAGTGTAAGAAAAGTTCTTGCTGGGCAGAATGCCGGAGAAGTGGCGGACGATGACCACTCCACATGGTACCGCGAACTTTTTGCCCCGACTATCACGGCAGGAATCCTCAAAGCCAGCGACCTGGCCGGATATAGAATCGGACCCGTCAATATCCGTAAATCAATGTACTCCCCACCGTCTTGCGAGGCGGTTCGAGACATGATGCCCCTGCTCTTCGAACTGCTAAGACAGGAAACCAGTCCGGCTGTTCGCGCAGTGCTGGGACATTTCGTGTTCGTCTATATCCATCCATACATTGATGGCAATGGACGCATGGGCAGATTCCTGATGAATGTAATGCTCGCATCCGGCGGCTATCCATGGACAATCATCCCTGTCCAAAAACGCAACGACTATATGCAGTCACTGGAAGCAGCAAGCGTCCATCATGACATCAAACCCTTTACCAATTTTCTCGCCACCCTTGTCACTGACAACATCGAAGGCAAGCCAGGACCCAAGGTTCCTGCTGGCTGATAAAAAGGCCGGACTGTAGTAGATGCCCACACGGCTGATGGCGCTGGTAACAACAGAATGCAAAGGGAAAAAGACTGAATCGAAGATAGCTGTTTTCTCATGTTAGGTGTCTCCTTTTTCCAAAGTTATGGTGTCGGACGGACAGAAGATATAGACGCGATGGATACGGGCCTGCCTGCGGCTCCTCAAAAATATAGGGCTCGGACCAGTGTATGGTGGCGTTCAACATCACTTTCCTGGTCTGAGAGTCTGACTACCCTTCCAGGCCTTTGCGCAGGTCGAGCAATTCTTTCAGAGCTCGGTCGAAATCATATTTCCCGATCTGTATGGCAATTCTGCTGACTGGTTCCTGCAGGCGGCTGTGTATCACCATGGAGGCCAGGTCGTCGAGTGCCTCCTGTGCGTCAAAATCATTGTCGCGCAGAAGGGCCTCCAGCTTCGCAAGGCCGGCGTTAACTAGAGGCAGGTCAATCTCAGCCGAGGTTTCCGTCCCCGCCGGTGTTGATTCCAGAGACGGCGGCCAGGCGCTATCAATTGCCCGCGCCACGCGGAGTATTTCAGCCTCCATTGCCGGTAAATGAGCCCGCACCTCGTCGTTGCTTTTTGCCTTGAATGCAGCATCGACCCGTTTTGCCGCTGCCTGCAAATCGTCTGCGCCAATGTTACCGGCGACTCCTTTTATGGTGTGCGCGATACGATGAGCCGTTTCAATATCGCCGTCGTCGAGGGCCCGGCCAATGTACTCTGCGGACTCCGCCTGACTTTCACGAAATTTATGCAGGATCTTGCGAAAGATCTTCTCATTGCCAGCCACGCGCTTCAGGCCGGAATCGATGTCTATGCCATCGAGGTGGTCCGGCAGATCCGATATTTCGTTGGTATCACCAGTGGCTTCCGCTGTCGCTGCCAGCCCCGGGGCGGCGGAAGATCGCGGGCGGCACCAGCGGCGGATAGCCGCGTAGAGCTTATTGGGGTCGATGGGTTTCGGAACATGGTCGTTCATTCCGCAAGTCAGCGCTTGCTCGCGATCACCGGCCATTGCATTTGCGGTCATCGCGATAATGGGCAGCGTCCCGGAAGACAGGGTCTGGCGAATTACTCTGGTAGCCTCGTAACCGTCCATCAGGGGCATCTGGATATCCATTAGAACCCCGTCAAATTGCCGGGCAGTGGCCATTTCAACGGCCTCCTGGCCATTCTCGGCCAGCTCGAAATCAATGCCTGCGGCGCGCAGTAATTCACCGGCAACCTCCTGGTTGATATCGTTGTCTTCGACCAGCAGCAGCCTGATACCCCTGAGATCTTCGGGTTCGGAGTCGGTTTCGATGGACCGCGGTAAATCGCTTGTCTCGACTGAGTCGCTGAATGCGTGTGCGATGCTGTCGAAAAGCAGCGAACTGCTGATTGGCTTCATCAATACGCCCGCCATTCCGGCCTGTTCAGCCTGGGTGACGAGTGCTTCGTTGCCATAGGCGGTCACCATGACGATCTTGGGTTGATGCGTGAGCTGTTCTGATTCACGAATCATTCTCGTTGCCTCCAACCCATCTATCTCTGGCATACGCCAATCCATCAGGACCAGTTCGATCGGATTGCTGTCCAGCGCACTGAGGAGCTCTGACAAACCTTCGCGGGCGGAAGCAGCGACCGTGACGTGAAATGACATCGATTCGAGCAATTCGGTAAAGATATCCCGTGAGCTGGCATTGTCGTCGACCACCAGTACCCGCATGCCCCTCAGATAGTGGGCATGCGCTCGCGCGGGTTTGCGGTTCTCGTGTGTGACTTGCTCAAACCGGGCCGTAAACCGGAATGTGCTTCCGTTTCCCGCTACGCTTTCGACCCAGATACGTCCGCCCATCATCTCAACCAGCTTCATGCTGATCGACAAGCCCAGGCCAGTGCCCCCGAACTTGCGCGTGGTAGATGCATCGGCCTGAGTGAAGGGAGTGAACAGGCGGGATTGTTGCTCGGTCGTCAGTCCAATACCGGTATCGCTCACAGAAAATTCAAGCATGATTGTATCCGGCGTTTCTTCGATGACCTGTACACCAGCAACAATTTCTCCATGTTCTGTGAATTTGACTGCGTTTGAACAGAGGTTGAGCAGAACTTGCTGGATACGCAACGGATCCCCAATGAGTTGCAACGGCGTTGCCGGATCGATGCGGAAAAGTACTTCCAGATCCTTCTCATGAGCCTTGATGCTGACCATGCTGTTGAGGTTGTGAAACACCTCCTCGAGGTCAAAGCGGATATGCTCCATCATCAGTTTTCCAGCCTCGATTTTCGAGAAGTCCAGAATGTCGTTGATTATCCCGAGCAGGGAGTGCGAGGAGCTATCGATCTTCTTCAGATAGTCCCGCTGTTTGGCGGTGAGTTCCGTCTTCAGGCAAAGGTGGGACATCCCGATAATCGCATTCATCGGGGTGCGGATCTCATGGCTCATATTCGCCAGGAAATCCGACTTGGCCTGGGTAGCCTCTTCGGCAGCTAGCCTGGCCGCCTGCAACTCGGCTTCAGCCAGCCGTGATTTAGTAATATCCTGGTAGGCACCGTACATGTACTCGGCCTTGCCTGTGGCATCACGGACAACTTTGCCCAAGGCGTGAACCCAAACGATCTCACCGTCAACCGGACGCTTGTAGGCATAAGTTGATTCGTAGTTTTCATACTTGCCATCTATGGCGCCCTGATAGTGTTCCGCTGTCGCTTCAGCGCCCACGGGATCGGCTTCAACAAGCCGATTGAACCATTCGGTAGAGAGGTCATAGCGTTGGTCCGGTTTCAGCGGCTCACCAAGTATCGTCGCTGCACGGTTGGACTGGAAGTAGACATCGGGGTCGCTGTAATCGATATGCCAGTATCCACAACCCGTCAACTCCAGGGCGATGTCGGACAGGTAATTGCTGGTACGTAGCGCTTCCTCAGATTCGCGCCGCTGGGTGATGTCACGAAAAGCGATGACTGCACCCACCAGTTCATCCCCACGGATTATCGGGGTCGCTGAATATTCAACCGAAACCGCCGTGCCGTCTTTTTTCCATAGTACCTCGTCATCATGCTGTCCCTTGATTCCCTCGGTGCAGGCAAGATACATCGGACATGTCTCAACCGGATAACTCGACCCGTCCGGGTGGGAATGATGCACGAGAGCGTGGATTTCTGAACCGAGCATCTCATCACGGGTGTAACCAAGGATTTCGGCGGCGCTTGGATTGATGAATGTCACCCTGCCGTTTGAGTCAACACCGAAGAGGCCTTCAGCAACGGACTCCAGGATCAACCGGCCGCGTTGCTCAGCCCTTGAGAGTTCCTCTTCGGCCTGGCTTCGTGCCTGTGCCATCAGGTTGATCGATTCTACCAATTCGTCATTGTCGCTACGCTTTCTAAGGCGCTTGCTGAAATCACCTTCTGCAATGGCCTGACATACCTCCGTGACTTCACGGGTGGTAGTGATGAGTTGATTGAAGCTTTTTGCCAGTTGGCCGGTCTCGTCCTGCGAGTTGCTGTCCTCTTCCAGGGCCATTCCCAGTTTACCGATGGCAAGCGCGTCGGCTGTTGCGACCGCCTTTCGAACGCGGCTGGTTGCACGGCGGGTAATCAATAATGAAAGCAGGGCGACCAACAGCACCGCGACTGTGACACTCGTCAGAATAAACCTGGTCTGACGATTGATGGGGGCCAGGACAACGTCAACCGGCTCCCGCACAACGACACTCCAGTTACCCGTGGGAACGGCTGCAACTGCAAAATAGCTCGACTCATTCAACAGTGGATCATCCGCGATAGTGAGCTGTGTCCTGCCATCCTCGGCGGTGAACCATTGGCGCAGATCGCGGTATGGCGACTCGCTCACTTCGACGGTTTGCAAATCGGATTCGAGCGTCGTCGCAACGAATTTTCCCGCGCTGCTGACCAGGAAGATATCCGCACTTTCATCTGCCTTGATCTGTTCGAGAAAAGTGTCGATGTCGCTCAGGGCCCGGTCAATCCCTGCGATACCCACAAAATTTCCGTCGATGACGATCGGAAAAGTTTGCTCAACAATCATCTTGCCTTCGTAGACATAAGGCTCTGTAACCATTGCCAGTGGAAGGCCATCTTGCAGGAACAAATCCTTGACACCCTGGTAGTAAAGGCTGCTTTCCATATCGACGGCGGGCACCAGGTTGAGCTTGCTGTTTTCGTTCTTGTCCCGGAACCAGTAAGGAAGGAAGCGCCCGCCCTGGCCGAATGCATTACCCATCGCCCGGGCTGTAGGGGTGTTGTTGTAACTCGTATCTCTGCCATCGGCATTTGGTTCATAGGCGAAATATGCCGCGGTGAACCCCGGGTGATCCAGCAGGACTTTACGCGCAAAGTCACTCGAGGATTCCCGGGCGCCAAACAGTCCATTCACCTGGGCTTCTGCCATCACCCTGGCGGTCAGGCTTGCGCGGTTGTTGGCCAACTCGATCTCGCTTGCCACGCGCTCGACGAGCACACGTAGCGTCTCTTCCCGCTGCTTGCGAAGATCATCTGACATCGATGTAGCGGTTAGCAGAATAATCGCGGTGAGGATGATACCCGTCGGCATGATTCCGAATAGAAGCATTCGGCCAGCCAGGGTTTTGTAAAATGGAATTTGGTTTCGTTCCATATTGTAAAACTACTGTAGTTGTCTGACGGCCGTCTTGAGTTTGGCCAGAATCGCTTCCCGGTCTTCGGGGCTTATTTGTGCCGGATCCAGCGCCAGTGAGAAACCGTCGCAGGATTCCTCGATCCTGCCGTTTTGAACTTCAGCGCTGCGCACTCCATTTACAATGTAGGTCTGGATGGGTCTTTCAAATCCTTTCACCAGGATCGGCTCCTGTGGTGTGCAATCGTAGTGATCTCGCACCAGCAGCCAGGTTTCGTGTGCAATTCTCAACTCACCTGGCTGCGAAACAGCCTGTAGCCGGCTGGCAAGGTTAACCTGGTTGCCAATGATCGTGTAGTCCATCCTCTGCTCACTGCCGAAATTTCCCACCGTGCAGAACCCCGTCGTAATGCCCATCCGGATCTGAAAGCCTGTTGGAATGGCCAGCTTCTCCCATTCGGTATTCAAGGCAATCACGGCCTCGCGCATATCCATGGCCATTTTTAGGCAGGCCAGGGCGTCTCCATCCGGGCCAAGGGTTTCAGGATCTCCGAAGAAAGTGAGGATGGCGTCCCCAATGAATTTGTCCAGCGTGCCGCCATGTGTGAAAACGACCTCCGCCATCCGGTTGAGGTAGCTATTGAGAATGAAAGCCAGGTCCTCTGGTTCCAACCCGTCGGTTTGCCGTGTGAAGCCTACTATATCGGAAAAAAAGATCGACAGTTTCTTGCGGCTTGAACCAATGCGCGCGTCCTGTTTGCCTTCGAAAATCGACTGGTACACCTGTGGCGGAAGATAGCGGGAAAGCTTTTCAGAGAGCTCTTTGAGACTGGAGTGCGCCTGCTTCAGGGCGAGATGGGTTTTCACTCGCGCCTTCACAATCGAAGGGCTGACCGGTTTGGCGATGTAGTCGACTGCCCCCAACTCAAACCCCCTGGCTTCATCCTCAACTTCGGTTTTCGCGGTCACGTACACAACCGGAATGTCCCGGGTTTTGGACCCGCTTTGAAGCTGCCGGCAAACCTCGTAGCCATCCATCCCGGGCATCATGACATCCAGCAGGATCAGGTCAGGCGGTGAGTCTGACCGGGCAATTTCCAGTGCCTTTGCCCCATTCAAAGCAACCTTGATGTGGTAGTCATCACTAAGTATTCCTGCGAGCACATCCACGTTCTCGGGGGTATCGTCAACGACCAGAACATGGGGTTTTCCGTCGAGTTTTTTCACGGTGATAAGGATCTCAATTCAAATTATCGATGGCAAGTAAACCACAAGTGGAGAAACTCTTCGACTCCGCAAGGCCCTAGTCCTGCCGGAACCAATTTAAAACTCTAGCGGGTGACGATAAGCACGAGTATAAGACGAATAAAGGGGCTTTCCCCCAAAAACCCAGAGTATTGCAGGAGCCGTTCAGACTGTGTATTTGCGCGACAAATTACACCACTTTTGCATTGAAACTTGACCCGGGCAGTGATTTACAAACCGTTAAGAAACAAATGGTTGGGCACATTTCAGTGGATCAGATTTTGATGCAAAAGTGGGGCAATTACGCATTCGCTCCTCCTTTAGTCTCACATCATTCAAGTGATAAAAAGCGAACCCCACTCTAAGGGATGCATCCCTCCCATTCAACACAGAGCGCGTAGACCAGAAGTACCCCCCAACGCCTGTCCCTGACCCGCAACGGACAGATACGCGATGAGCTCAAAACACTTTAAAACGACGGCACCACGCACGTGATTTTGAGCCAGACCTTCAGGTGGCGGCTGTCGATGCGCATCTCGTCCACGTGGCGATGCACATGCTGGTGAGCGGGCGCGTGTGGCGGCAGGGGATTCACTGCGCTGGTCTCTTGCTTGCCTTGCTGAAGTTCTTGTTCTTTTCCTCTTCCACGATCGCGTGGTACTTATTCTTGATCTCGTTGATGTCGATCGTCGGTTCCGGAAATTTCATATCCAGGGACTCCAGCGTCTCGCTGACGATCCTGGAGATGGCGAGGTTGCGGAACCATTTGTGGTTCGAGGGAATGATGTACCAGGGGGCATGCGGGGTGCTGCACTGGCTTAGTGAATCTTCGAAGGCTCCGGTGTAGTCGTCCCAGAATGGGCGTTCTGCGTAGTCCCCATCGCTGATCTTCCAGTGACGGGCGGGATCGTCGATACGTATCTTGAAGCGCTCGCGCTGTTCCCCGGCATCGATGTGCAGATAGAACTTGAGGATGTGGGTGCCGTTGTCGTGGAGCAGCTTCTCGAAACGTCCTTTGGCACCATGTTGTGCACGCGCACCACCAGCACGTCTTCGTAATAGGAACGGTTGAAGATGGCTACCTGGCCCCTGGACGGTGTGTGCTGATGATAGCGCCATAGAAAATCATGCGCCGCCTCCTCCTTGGAGGGGACCTTGAAGCCCGTGACCGGGCAGCCCTGGGGGTTCATGGCGCCCAGAACATGGTTGATGGTGCCGTCCTTGCCGGCGGCGTCACGCCCCTGCAGGCAGATGAGCAGCGAGCGCTTGCCTTCCGCGTACATCAGGTACTGCAGGTCGTGCAGCTTTT
>Ga0265303_10001355_pt1 | contig 14951 bp, 16 predicted proteins | sample Helome_2_FD_192494 | JGI IMG/M metagenome (GOLD analysis project Ga0265303, IMG submission 192494) | Marine sediment microbial communities from subtidal zone of North Sea - Hel_20160317 (Illumina Assembly) | ecosystem: Environmental > Aquatic > Marine > Subtidal zone > Sediment ... | reverse complement strand
TCGCTGATCCCGGTCGGGGGCTTTTCATTCATTTTCGCGAACCAGGTAAACATCTTCTAAGTTAACCAAAAATGTGACACCGTCGGTTTGAAGTTCTGACTCTTTAAAATGAAAGCGCTTTTCCGCATAGGCCTCTCTGGATAAAACGATGTCAAATGTTGCTTTCGGCCGATTATCGAGAACGGATATTTTTTTGCCCCACCAGTAATTAAAGCGTGCCGCAATTTTTCCTCTTGCATTACTCCGGGCAATCTTAACCGGCGTCTGTTTTTTAGAAAGGGTATCATCATAACCGGTATCGATAAAGTAAACATTTACATCTTGAAGTGGGAAGTTTGACGCCTGATCCAGGACGCGGCCTTCGATTGAAAAAATGGTAACCGAATCAATTTGTTGCGTGGCGCAAGCTACAATGCTCAGGCTGATGAGCACGGATATGATCAGGCTGATTTTCATCAATTGGCAAAGAAATTAAAGCATTCGAATAGGCGACAGCTGTATGGTCTGCCGTCTCTTGTTTGGATTTTTGGATATCATTAGACGGTGATGCGGTCAGCGCTGCCTTTTTAAAACTTTTCGTCCGTAAGGACATACCGACGAGCAGATGCCGCAGTTGTGACCCTGATGGTATTTAAAATAGTTTTCCTTTTTCCAGCGATCACAGGCCGATACGTCCAAAATTTTTTCGCGCTCAAGTCCCGGATGCCATGCGTTGCCCTGCAACGCTTTTGCAGGACAGGCCTCAACACAACGCATGCAGCGACCGCAAAAGCTGCGCTCAATCGGTTTCCCGAATGACAGTGCCATATCGGTGAATACGGTTCCCAGCCGCATCCACGAGCCGAATTTGCGGCTAATCAGCTGGCAGTGCCGTCCGATCCAGCCCAACCCCGCCCGGGTGGCAGCGGTTTTGTGGGGGAAATCGCCTTTGATGTTGACTGTATCGGTGCGCTCCGAGGCGGCCAGGGCGCGGACTCGAAATCCCCGGCTTTCGATGGTTTCCGCCAGCACCCGGGCAACTTCGTTCAAACGATCATTTACCCGGGCGTACTCATCGGCATAGGCCTGATTCGGGCCCTTTTGGATGCTGGCCATAATGCGCGGATTCATGGGAATTGCCCAGGAAAGTGCGAACGGCAACCGCTGCCCGCCTGCATCTTCCGGAGTGGCAAAATCGCGCAGGTCCGCCGCTCCCCATAGCTCAATGACATGGATTGACATCCATTGATCCAGCCAGGCCGGTGTGGAAGGGTGGGGGGTGCTCAACAATCAACTCCTTTATTTACAGATCGACAGGCAACACCTTATCTGAAAGGGTGTTTGATTTCAACTTCGCTTTATCGCACTGCCTTCCAATACGGTGATATCGCCGTGGAGTATGTCAGGACCATATTTTTTTAATATTTGAGACCCATACCCAATGGCCGTAGCGATGTCATTTTCCTGTGTGATATAGTTCGGAAAACGCGGTGAGCCCTGCAACGCACGGAAATCTAGATACTTAGCAATCTCCGACAGAGAAAAAATTCTCGATTTATAAGGCCACAGGATAACAGTTTCACCGGAATAACCGACAATGGCATCCATCTCGCCTTTATACCAGCTGATTTCAATTTTGGCCGTGTTGATAAAGCGTTGGCGTAAGTTCATTCAGAAAGACCTCTCAGTAAATGCTACGCGGGATCATTTCGCGCGCGTCAAATGAATGCTCTGGCCGTTGGCCTGATAAACGGTAAATTGCTGTTCTTTATAGGTCTGGCTTTTATCTTTGAATATCAAATTACTGCAGATTGCATAATGACAGCCCGGGCTGTATTGGGTGGATACGTTAAATGCAGCCATACCGGCTTGATCACTTATGGATCGGGGCGTTTTCTCACCGGCGCAATAGACCTCAATATCGGTCAAAGGTTGGTTCTGTTTGCTCAAAATTTTGGTACTAAATTTCAGGACCATATCTTGCCAGCAACCGCAAAAAGAACGGCTGCAATCCGGCACATCATCTGAGCTCACTTCCGTACAATTTACAACCACCAGAACGGTAAAGAAAATCATCCATATGAAGAATCGCATGTTTTTCATGTGAAGGGTTCTTTCGATGCGTTACCTTTTATTTTTGAGCAATTTGTCGAGGTCGGCAAAAGGCTTATACGTGCCGGCCGGCCCCGGTTCAGCGCCCGGTGTCTCACCGGCATACCCCTCCGCATCCAAGTGACGCGAATGCTCGTTGTCGTGACAGTAGATACACAATAGCTCCCAGTTGCTCCCGTCGGGCGGATTATTGTCATGATTGTGGTCCTTGTGGTGAACCGTGAGTTCGCGAAGTTTCTTGCCCTGAAATTCACGTCCGCAACGGGCACAGACCCTGGGGAAAATCTTGAGCGCCTGTTCCCGATACCCCTGCAGCCGCTGCTGCCGGCTGCTGCGGGCCTCAGCGACAACCCGGTCCATTTCTTCGGCGTCCATAGGTTTTTTCTTTGATGGCATATGTTCCCCTGTTCAGAAATGTCTAGTTCTAATTTTTAACCGGCAAACAGGCAAACCCGCCAGGGACCTGCAAGCGGATAACGGGCTCCACCTATTTGCGGCTCTACTATCCGACCATCGTGGGGCGAAACCCGTAAAATAGTGCTATCAGGCCGCCCGCTATCGATAGGCCCCCTAATATGAGATAGACGATAGCGCTATGTCGATCATCATTTGACTTGTAAAAAAGATCATTTGTGGTTCGGTAAATGGCACCCCAAATACTTTTTTTGTCTTTATCATGATAAATTTTTAACAGGGCCAGACCCAAAAAAATGGCCCAGAAGCCAAAAAAAAGTCTGAGATATATATTTGTAATGACCATAGCGGCAGGATAATTACAGTTTGTCGTTCGGTGTACAATTCGTTTTGGTTTAAAGGACGCCTGTGAGCAACAGGAGGCCAAACAGCATGACAAGCGGCGCCAGCCATTTGAGCGTTGGGCCCCATTTGCGAAGCCAGGCGTCATTTTTGACCGGATCTTTGCTGGCGCGCACAACGCCGCGGGCCAGCAGATTAGCGTAGAGCCCGCCGAGTAACGGTATCAAACCTTCCAGATTCACGTTAATATCCTTTCCCATCCGTTGGCCGTCCAAATGCTAAATCCCAAATTCCATTGAGAAAAAATCATCATTGCCTGTAAAGGCCGTATACAAAATAACTCATTTTCCAATGATATGCTTATTAAATTGTCGATACACATATCTAAACGTCAGACCCGTGAAAGCCAATGCGGTTGCGATTGAGACGATTGTGATCATTCCCTTAAATCGCGACCCAAGGATCAGTGAAAGCAATCCACCGTAAATAAAACCGAAGACCAGCCAGAACAGGCGAAAGAAAGCGAGAAACAAAAACGGCGTTATGCACCAGAACAGAATTTTAAGGGTCTTTTCCTCACTGCCGAATTTAAACATAATATTTAAGGCGACCGCGTTTTCAGCGAGACCTACTATATCCCCTCATCTTTACGTTTCTGCAAGGAAATGCCTGCTTCACAGGTTCCGACCCAGTTGATAGACTTTCTCAAGATTTTGTTGCCGATACGTATCGTCTTGCGGCATCATTTATTTCTATGTTTATTCCTTTTGCGCGTCATTAAATAAACGACTACAGGAATTAGCAAAGCAACTGTGGCCATCAGGACAAAAAGCCAAAAATCAATCTCATAAATTTCAGCTGCTGACGGATCGCGTATTTTGTAATAGCGCCACAGGTTATAAGCGCTATGAGATTTTAACAGAAAATAGAAACTTAATCCAATGCCGCTAAACAAAGAGATGAACAAATTTAATTCGAGGCTTTTTTTTCACAGATCACTTCGATTATGTATAAACATCCAAGATTTAATCGGAATGTGCCGGGCCGATAAGCGCCCCGTTCAGGTTGCCTTCCACCGACTGAACATAATACTTCGCTATTTCCCCTGCGGACACACCACCCGGCCCCCAGCCCATTTTTTCCGCTGTCTCTTTGGCCATGGGGGAACAGACGGCGTTCAGGCGTTGATTTTTCGGCATATCAAGCGCTGCGGCTTCCACGAAAGCCTCGAGACCCCGATTGATCATGGTCAGCATCACGGTTGCCGCGTCTGGCATATGCGCAAGCGCGCCGGTTGTCAGTGTAAAAACTCCCGCTTCATTTAGATGTTCTCTACCAAAGCGAACCAGATTTATTTGCCCCATCAGTTTGTTTCCCAAACTGAAGTCAAAATCGGCATCTGTGAACGCATCCAGTGAACCGAACTTTGCATTGCCTGCGGCACAGACAACAGCGTCGATACTGGTTACGCAGTTATACATTGCTTTTATGGAATCGGGGTTGCCAAGGTCGACCTGGACCTCTCCGTTTCTGGATGCCTGAACGATTTCATGGTTTTGTTGCAAGGCATTAACGGTGGCTTTGCCCAATGTGCCGCTTGCCCCGATGACTATAATTCTCATTTTCTGCACCTCCAGGTTTTTCTGCCAGCGCCGCTAATATATCAGCGGGACAAGCTTTTTTGTCCGCCTGGCGTAATCTCTAAATTCATCCGCATACTTTTTTTCAAGATATCGATCGAGAGACGGAATGATATATAAGATGAAATTTGCCGCCATTAGCAATGGTATAACCAACATACTGATGCGATGCGTTACCACGGCAAGTCCGGTGAACAGAACAATATCTCCGAAATAATTGATATGCATCGACAGGCTAAATAATCCTGAAGTGTAAAGTCGTCCTCTGTTTTCCGCTTTTGACTTCCAGACATGCCTTGAATATTCAGAATGCGTGTTGATATAGGAGCCTGCCAGATACAGCAAAATACCGATGACCTCAACAACACCCACAACCTGTTTGTTGTTTCCCCCGACCCTGGCAAAGGCATAAAGAACAAAAGACATCAGGACCGTGATGGCGATCGTTTCCGGCCATGTCCATCTGCGTTTTTGGAAAACCCAGACCGTAATCTGGAGTCTCACGAAATAAACGATCAAACAAACGGCTAGGAGTATCCGTCTTGCCGAATCGCCGGTCAGCTGGTACTGCTTCAACCACATGTTCGATGGTGCATAGTCGGCAAACATCAGCCCCAAACTTGCAAAAAGGGCAACCAGAATGCAGCCACTGAATACAAATTTATTCCAAAACGAGCTGTCATATTGATCAATGAAGATCATTTATGCCTCTATTCAATACATTCTGCGCCTAACGTCGGTATTCAGTCATGGCGCATAGCCAAAGCGAAAATGGCTCGTTATGCGATTCTGGTAGTGTTCAGCGTTACCCAGCCCCAGTCATTGAGCTCATCTTCCGTAATATAAATGATTTGAAAAAATATTGATTATAGTGGTTGTCAAAAAAACGTTCCGATATTCAAACGTTTTTTTCTACAACCACTTATGCTCCAATTCCATATATCGGAACACTATTATGGAAAGCGGTATAAAATTTGTGAAGTCCAAATTTCATGTTATCCCATACTAAGCTTGGGTGCAATATCACGCTTGAAATCACCGGAGGCGGAACCGTTCGGTGGATTGACTGTTGCTTTTAGATTGGGGGGATTATAGAAATTTTACACAGAAAACCGATAAACAATTTAACTACTTAACTACTTAACAATTTAACTACTTTACTTTATTTCTATTTTAATTGTTAAAATTACGTCTTTTTTCTTCCAGGCGCTGGTCGAGTTTTTTGAGCATTTCAATGGTTTTTTGCAGTTTCAGGTTGGATTCTTCAAGTTTGCGGGTTTTGTCACGCAGATTGATTTCTTCGCGCCTTAATTTGCGGTTGGTTCGGGTAAGGGCTGATGTTTCATTTTTTGATTGATTAAGTTTCTTATGCATCTTGCCGAGCTGACGATTCTGCGTGTTAATCTCTTTTGAAAGGCGGTCGATTTCTTTTAGTGACGCCAGCCAGTTGAGGGTATCGCCGTCGACTTTTGATTTGTCCAGCCGGATATAGGCTTGCAGGTGCTTTAGGGCTTTTTGATAATTGCGGTTGTGGTTGTTGTGATCCGCGTAAAGTCGTGCCAGCTTCAGGTGGGCCTCTTTTGTCGTCGAGGATTTTGATTTTTGTTGAATAAGCTGATTGAGTTGCACAATTTCCCGACTGTATTTTTTGTCTGCAGACGGCAGGTTTGGTGATCCTGAAGTATTTGTAACGGAATTCGTCGTATGGAAACAACCGCCCACCCAAAATGCCAGCACCGACAATAGCGTGACATATGTTTTGGTCGTCAACGTTTGCATTTATTATCCTTTTGAGCCTCGCTTGACATCCTGCAGGCTGATGAGTTTGCGGTTTTTTTTGCCTTTGTGCGAATCATCGCCGCGCTGATCCACCATGAACGTGCTGCCGGCAACCGTCTTGGCATGCTCCTTCATCTCAGCGGCCACCTCTCCGTACTGGATGTGGTTTTTGAATTTGCGTTTCACGTTGGTTACCACTGCAATGGACAGTGATGCCAGCGGGAATTTGACTTCCTGACCTTGGCGGTTTTCACCGACAATATGGCCGCGGTTGCGGTCCTGCTTATCGTAAAAGCCGGGAATCGTCTTATCAAAATTATCTATCACCGCCTGGCAAATGCGCGGATAAAGATCCGGAGTTGTGATCAGCACATAATCATCTCCACCGATGTGGCCGATAAAATCATCTTCGGTTCCATATTTGGCAACCGCCTCACTGATCATGGCGGCCGTAGCCTGGATGACATCGTTGCCCTTGGCGTATCCGTAATTATCGTTGTAAGCTTTAAAATTGTCGATATCCATCAGGCAAAAAGCAATAGGGGTTCCAGCCGCAATGCGCTTGTTCAATACATTTTCAATTGCGATTCCGCCTGGCAGCCGCGTCAGGGGACTGGTATCCAGATACATTTCCTCGAGCCGCTTCAAGCGTTGCGCCATGGTGACAAAGGACCGGGACAAATCGCCCAGTTCATCTCTGTTGCGGATGTTGGGCCGATAATCAAATCTGCCCTCTGCGATCTTGCCGGTGGCGTACTTTAATTTTTTAATGGCCCCGGCAATATTATGGGTGATCACAAAAGCCGCTATGAGCGAGAACAGTAGGCCCAGGCCGCATAAGATAGCTGCGGCTTCAAATGCGCTGCGGCCGATGGTTGCCGTCTTCGCGGTTTTTTTATTTTGCTCCTGCAGCGCGCGGGCCTGCATTTTTTTGATAACAGCAATGATTTTTTCCTGCTGAGTTTTGATATTTTTCTCAAAAGCTTTTGATATTGGGGATTCAGGGTCCTCGATCCAACCGATGGCTTCTGAAAGGATGTATTTATATTCCGTTTGCAGGTTGACGATTTTATAGATGGGATAGGCCTTTTGACCGGGTAAGGCCTTCAACTGCTCGATTAGCTGATTAAATTCTTTTTCCTTATGCCAGAAATCCTTAAAAACATCCGGGCTTTTTAAAATAAGGTAGCGCTGGACATAAAATTCCTGGGTCAGGATGACATCGATCATTTTTCCCGATATGTTGACGATCGGCAGATCGGTCTCCTGGATACTGCTGTTAATTTCATTGAGCCGGTTCAGATTATACAGCGCAATGACGGAGATTCCCACCAGCAGAAGCAGCAGGACACTGTAGCCCAGCATGAGCTTTTTGGCGATATTCAGGCGGTAAAAGGGGGTAACAACAAACTCAATCAGCAAGTCGATGATTTTGCGCTTCCGATGTTCCGTTTTTTTTCGGTTAGCCACGGGCACTCCCGGTTATTTATTTCGGTAGGCTGCAAAATTTCTGTTTTTGCATACACTTACCTGGGGTTGTTATCGGCTTAGTGACGGGTGGACTTAAGAAAAAAAGAGGGTGTCTTTAAAATAGATAAGCCAGGCATCGGATAAGCGCAGGGCAAGTCCGCCCGCTCCCCGGTGGCTGCTTGCCATCAGCGGCTGGCGGCAGGGCGACGGAGCCCTATTTGGGTGAGGAGACCTTTAATTTCTGTCCGGGATAAATGGCTGTTTTTGAATCCAGCTGGTTATACTGTTTCAATTGGTCAACGGAAAGATTATAGCGGCGACTTATACGATAAAGAGTTTCGCCCTGTTTGACGGTGTGAATTTTAGCCGAGGTCTCTTTTTTAGCCGCCGGGGCGGCTATGGCGGGTTTGGCTTTTGAAGCGGTTTGAGCCTTTTTTACGGCTTCCCGGGACGGTTTAAGCGCGGCTGTATTGAGCTGGGTGGCCAGGTTGTTGATCCGGGAGGTCATATTGGCTTCCAACTGGTCGAGGCGTTCGGTCAACAGAATCAGTTGGTTTCCCGAGCCGCCGGTCTGGGCTAATCCGCCTTCGCCTGCCATCGATCCCAGGCGACTTTCCAATTGCTCGAGCCTCGATTGCAGCGCCAGCAGCTGCGATTTTTCGGCCAGACTATAGGTTCTGGCGATAACCACCACGGTCAAAATGATTAATACCAGGAAGCCGGCGATAGCAATGTAAATGTGCTTAAAGGGCTGGCCGCCGGAACTGCTGCCGGATCCATAATAACCTTCTTCGCGGGGTTCCATGGCGTCGCTTTCCCGGTAACTGCTGTTCAATACAAAATCCTTGTCACGACCATTTTCGGATTGTGCCATTTTTTGTCCAATTTTTTTAGAAAGAGTTAATAGGAATTTGGGCGGCTGTAGCCCTCCCTGCATAATTAATTTTATTTAAATTAAAAGGCAACAAAAAAATTATGAATACTTGGATGTTATCCAGGTTTTTTGTGCTCATCGGTATTTTTCAGCAGCCAACGGGCAAATACCAGCACAGCCAGCAGCGTCAGTAGAAAATATCCCGGAAACCAGGCGATGGATTTGACAAACACCAGGTTTTCCAGTTGAACACCGCTGATGTCAGGTCTGCCGCCGGTGACCTCCAAACTTAGGCATGCCAGTAGCAGGGAATACAGCACCCCGATCAGGCCGTAAGCCAGATTAAATGACAGTCCTTTAAAGCTCAAGACCGTGGCCCGCTGGTGGGAGTCGGTGATGCGATTCAAGTAATGGCTTTGAAAAAAATTTTCCAGGTACATTACAGCAACCAGGATGATGAGCGGCAGCAATCCGATAATCGGCCAGAAAAGTGTCATGCCGAACAGCCCGATCAGGGTCAGTCCGCCCATGACGCCCAGATTAAATACTGGAGAATGCTTCTGCACCATGCCCCGGGCCACCCGCGGCATCACCAATCCCAGAATCGCCAGGCCGGATCCGATCAAACCGAAGGTTGCTTCCGGCAGGTCAATCATGCGGTAATACTGGCTGTTGAGCGTGATGATCATGCGAATGCAGTTGTCAAAGACCACCCCGGCCAGAATAATGACCAGCGCAAAGGGCGTTCGCAGGATCCAGCCGCCGGCGGCAAGGGTCAGTTTAAAGGCTTCTGCGATGGAAGGGCCCCGGCCGGCCTTTGTCTGATGGTTGCGATTTCCGCTTTCGCGCATCCGCAATGCGGTGATGAGGGTTAAGATCGCCATCAGCAGCGTCAGCAGGGGAGGGATACGCAGGGTAATGCCCTGATTTAACTGCACGTTGATTCCCACCGCATCGGCAACGCGTTGCATCAGATCGGGATCGTAAACGGCTGCCCCCAGGCTCATGGCGAAGATAAAGGCACTGGATCGCGCCCACATTTGCTTTTCGAGAACCCGCGGCCAATCCCGGATATCGCCTTCCGCCTGGAGGCTGTCATAGGCAATGGCTTCATCCGCACCGGAAGCCGATGCCTCGGCCGCCCCGCTGAGTATCCGATTGAGCAGAAATATGGGAAACAAAAGCTGCGCGTTACCCCGGGGTGCAAAACACAGCAGGACCATTTCAATGACCATCAGGATACCGGTAAAAACCAGCAAATTCCGGCGGCCCACCGTATCGGCCAGGGCACCGGAGGGCACCTCCAGCAACACAATGGTCGCCGCCCAGGCGGCATTCAGCAGGGCAAACTGCTGCAGGGTCAGGCCGTAGTCCAAAAATAAAATGGTAAATACCGGATAATAAAAGCGGCAGTTAAAGAAAACCCGGAAGGCAATAAACAGGCGAACATTGCGAATTTTAAACGGTGATGTTGTTCGTGGATTTTCCAATATGTTAATTATTAAAATCGCTGATTAATATATTATACCGCATTTCATTATAATGTTCCGGATTAAGGAATTGGGGTATAAGTGGTTGTAGAAAAAACGTTGGCATAACGGAACGTTTTTTTGACAACCACTATATATAACCTTTGCGTCTTGGCGACTTTGCGTGAGGCCATTCAGCGCTTCATTTCAACTGGCTCAGGGTTTTTCTCTTATTCTTCCAGATCGATCCGCACCAACGGTGCCGGTCGCCGTTCGGAAGTTACCCAGACCGATTTTCCATAATATCCAAAACAGATGGCTTCTTGCTGCAACAAGGTTTCAAAACGCAGGCGCCGGGGTTTTTTCTGGAAGGCCTTTGGCCAGTCTTCTTTCGGCCTGCGTTTAAAAAGATAAGCGTGGTTGTATGTCAGCACGACCGCAGCCAGACCATCGGGTGAAAGGTCCATGTCCGTCGGCCAATTAAAATGCGGCACAGCGGCTAAGCGGCGGGCCACCGCCGGCGTGTCCGGATCAGCGGGCTGCAGCGGCAATTCATAAAGCAGCGGCGACAGGCCACGTTTGGTGAGCAACAGCACACTTTGATTGACCGGGTCCACGGTGGCCGCTTCACAATCCTGCGGGCCATCTTCATAGGTAAAATGGATTTGCCAGGCGATGGTTACCGCTCTGTCACTGTTTAGCCCGGTTGCGGTGATGGCCGGCTCTTTGACCACATAGAGTGTGGCGGCCTGGCGCTGTTCCCAGTTATCGCCGACATCCCCGATCAAAAGGTAGGCGCCATCCTGCAGCCGAAATGAGGCCAGCGCCTCCCAATCGACGTTTTTGGCCCCTTCGACTCGGAAGGTGCCCAGATCAGCCCCATCGCTGCCAATGGCATACAGCAGCGGGCCGTCGCCGCCGTCATTGATCGCCCACAGCAGACCCGGGTAAAGGCTGGATGCAGCCAGCCCGCTGACCTCCTTCAGTTGCGGATTTGCCAGATTGCCCAACCGTTTCGGTTCACCCACAACCTCGGAAGCCGCACCGAATTTCAGCTGATCAGCGGCACAGCCAGCGATGGTCATGATCCCTGCGAGCAACAACAGCGGCGCAAATTTATGCGCTACGCTACGCTTTTTCTGGGGCTGCTTTTTTGAGACTGTCGGTTTCACCATTGATGGCCGCAATGCTTTGGTTTGGGTGATGTTAAGGTTGATGTACAGCGCTGATTTTAATTCCTGGCTGTTTGAGATGTCAAGACGATAACTGAATATTGCATGAAAATTAATGAGACGTTGTCATTATTTTTAATGGTAGCAGGTTAAGCAAGTCAGCGAAGTCGACCAAAATACCGATCCGGTATGATGGATGAGAATTATTTTATCTCATTAATTTTCACCCGATGGGCGAGCCCGCCAGAGGCGGACAAGCCGAAGGCTTCCATCTGCTGCGTTACCTGCCCGCCATCGTCCGCCTGAGGCGGACTCAGGCGAGGCGGGCGGGTTAAGGCCCAGGCATAGTTCACTATAGCCTCGCCCTTAAGTGTCCCGTTCCGTTGGATGACGCATCTGATTTTTCAATACTAAGGTGCGCCTCCTTGCATATGAAAGCCTCCAACTCGTGCAATATTCATGTGATAACACAGCTGCTGCCAAAAAAGGTGCTGCGGGGCAAAAAACAAGATTTATACCGATTTTCATATTAATGTTCCGATATATGTAATTGGGGCATAAGTGGTTGTAGAAAAAAACGTTTTGATATCGGAACGTTTTTTTGACAACCACTATAATTCTGCAGGTGGGGCGAAATAATGGCCTAATTTAAAACGCTCAACTTAGGGAAAAAAAGGGGGTCACTGAAAGTGACCCCCTTTTACCATTAGCAGATAGGTTTTCCGTATCTGTCTTAATTTTAATTGGCGAAAATGTTATCCAGGCGCTCAAGGTCATTTACCATGCCCCAATCGCCGCCGCCTTTTTCCACCTTGGCACGCCAATCCTCTACGCGCGCCATATATTCTTTCGGGTCGATATTATCACCGCGCAGCTTAGTGACATTTAAGGCGATGACGTTATAATCAGGCAGCTGGAAGGGAATGTCGCGCTTATACCCCTTGGCCAGCTCTTCTTTCAGGTCTGAAAAAATGAGGATGTATTTTTTGCCGGATTCGGCCTCGTTCAGGTATTCAATGGCCTGTAAGATACCACCCGAAATGTCAGTGTAAGGACTGCCTTTGACCTTCGTCACAAAGGCTTCAACCTGCTGCATAAAGGCCCTTTTCTGGTTGTTGGCCACCGACGGCCGTTCGTCAAATGTAACTTTTGATACAATATCTTTTTCACTAAAGCTTCCGGTATCGATGCGGGCCACTGCCAATGTATCGCCGGGCGCCAGAATACCCAACAGGTAATTGAGAATTTTCTGGGCTTTTTTCAGCTCCACGGCATAGGTGCCGGAAGTGTCCAATAACATATAAACCCCTGTGGAGCGACTTTTGGTATCGGTGCAACCCGCAATCAGAAGGCAAAGGACAACGGCTATTGCGAATAGTTTTTTCATTCCTGCGGTTCCTTTATTTTAATAGTTTCTTCATAACTGTCGACGGCTTCTTCGACCAGCTTCGAATCTTCGGGGATCTCCGCTTCCGGCAGAGCGATTTTTTTGCCTTTGGATGTCAGAATGATGCCCTCCAGCCAGATTGCCGGGAAAATGGCCAGGTCATATATATTGACAATGAACCTTCCGGTGTAGAAACCGATGTTGCCCAACAGCCGCAGAAAAAAGGCGAGCAGCCTTAGCAGCCATGCCATTCCTGCGCCCAGCACGGTGCGGGAAGAGGCCACAAACATTTCGAGCGGAATGGCGACAAAGGCCAGCGCAAAGGGCAAGATAAAGCCTAAAACCATCTGGCCCACAGTGGGGATGATGCTGGGGGACAATCCCATTTGTTCCGCTCCGGCCAGGGTTTGCCGCAACACTTCCATGTCGTGCGCGATGCGATCCCGCATGAAGGCCAGCGCCGATTCCACGCCTGCCAGAATGGCCAGCAGGGTGAAGGTGATGATAATCATGCGGTGGCGCATTTTGTCGTCCATGGCGCCGATGATCGGAAACAGCCGCGTGATTCGCAGCGATTCCATCAGAAACAGTCCCATGGTCAATTCAACTAGAATAATCACTAGGCCGGCGACATCTGAGGTTTTGAAGGGGCCGATATAACTGGCGCCACCAACCATTTCTGACATCGGCAGGGCAATCAGGTTAAAATTAATGATGGCCCCCCCGATGGCAATCAGCAGCACCAGTGCGGCGATGGCAAACTGCGTCAGCGCCGAGGTGGATAGGGCACGCGCCGCTGAATCGGAGCCGGCACGGATTTTCTCGTATTGGTCCATGCAACGATCAACCGTTTTGGCGCGCTTTTTGATGTTGCTCATGGAACTGGCGATGCCGTCTAAGGATCTTTCCAATTTGCGCCAGAATGGCATCATCTTGTTTAAAATTGCATGACGCGCAGCTGTGGAGTTGCGATAGTCTTCGATGGCTTTTTTGTTTTGCTCGGTTAGCGAGCGGTTGATCTCGGCCAGCATATTGGCCACCATCGAGTCGCCGCTATGCTCGATCTTAGCAATGGACTCGATAATCGGCATCCAGTTGGGCAAGGACGGTGGCACATCGGCGCTGTTGGTGTAGTCTTCATCCAATTTGACGATGACTTCCGATAACTGACGGTGAACATTGGGATAACTTTCAAGATCCCGTGTCACCGCAGCTGCGATCCGGTCAAATTCCCGTTCAACGATTCTTTCGGCATTTTCCAGGCCGGCTGCCATCAGAACTTCCCGATTGCGCACCAGCAGGCGTTTCTCCGCCGACAGCACGGAGGCGGCACCAAGGCGCAGAGCGTTGCGAATAATTTTGCTAAACGACATGACCGCTTGGTGAAACGGCCGGCGGGCAAAATAAAGCGCCAGCAGAAACAATACAATCCATATTAAAATGGATAGTGCCGGGCTGTTGGTGATGTTCAGCATATTGGCAAATGTCATAAAACCCTCCATTTTGGTTTATACCGCTTTCCATAATAATTTTCCGCAATACGGAAGTGCGGCAAATAATGAGGGCAACGTGATCGGTTCAAATATGCACGTGGTCGTCGGACGGCAGTTTTCGGAATTGATATGTATTGTATCAGCTTATCAAAAAACAGGTTCAATATCAATTTTTAGAGGCCCTCGATTTTTGGATAATTCAATTTTTCCCCTGCTGTTGCCGGCAAATTTTGCTGTTCGCAGGCTAAACGAAAGCCACACCCTCGGGTGTGGCTTTCTGCTAAGATGCGTCAGTTTACGATTGTTCGTTGCTTACTGGGTAATTTCAAAATTGACCGTTTCCAGCAGGTTGCCCGACGTGTCCAGCACATCCACGCGCCATGAACCGATTTCATGAGCCTGAATGGCCTTTGAACTGTAGGTGCGCCAGGTGTTCGCATTAACTGCCAGGGAAACCCGGGCCCGTTCGACATCGCCGTAGCTCCAGACATGGACGACTTCGGTGGGCGACCCGGCGCCCACAATTTTGGTAAAGCAATACAGCCGGGGAGTTGAATTGGCAAAACGGGTTCCAACGTTAACCGCTTCCCGACCTTCGACGTTCTCACAGATGGCGGCCGCCACAACGTCAAGTTTATCCGTTTGCTGGGCTCCGGCAGCCGGAATTAATAAGCACGCGCAAATAAGCCAAATGACAACACTGGAAAAAGAAACCTTGATTTTCATCAAACTGTCCTCCTTAAAGCCAAAGTGATCGAGAAATTCTCAATTGGTGGTGCACGCAATTGAGGCACCCTGATTTGATTCGGTGCGATAAATA
>Ga0265303_10001354_pt1 | contig 14955 bp, 15 predicted proteins | sample Helome_2_FD_192494 | JGI IMG/M metagenome (GOLD analysis project Ga0265303, IMG submission 192494) | Marine sediment microbial communities from subtidal zone of North Sea - Hel_20160317 (Illumina Assembly) | ecosystem: Environmental > Aquatic > Marine > Subtidal zone > Sediment ... | reverse complement strand
GGTGAGACCGTTGGGCGGATCGTCGCCGAGCAGCGCTCTCCGAGCTAGACATCCAAAGAGAACCATCCACCTCGTCCTCGCTATGCGGGAACGAGGACCAGGAACTCCGGGTGGTCTTTGAGGCCTTGCACCACGACGCCCTCGAAAGCCGGAACGTCGTCCGCCCGATATCGATAAACCGCGTTGCCCAAACGGCTGGCGACGAAGAGCGACCCCTCGGAGTCGAGGGCCATACCTGAAGGAGCGTCGAGATTGTCGGCCTGGAGCCACGGGCGGAAGTCGAGGCTGCCCCCCGTCGCCCTCCATATCGCGTTGTCGTCTTTGCAGCTGAGGTAGAGGGTGGGTTCCGCAGCGACGCCGACGAGATGAGTCGGAGAAGGCAGGCATCCCGCGTGCTCGATCACATTGCCCTCGTCATCCATCCGCAGCACACGCCCGTTTCCGCCCGTGCCTTCGTCCACGACCAGAAGGTGCCCGGAGTTTTCGAAATGCACGTCGCGAACCGTCTGCAGACCCACCGGCAGGTTGTGTTTTCGAGCGAACCGGGCGGACGCCACGAAGGTGCCGGGTGCTAGCTTCGACGCGCCGCTCGAGGCCGCCAATCTTGGCGGAAGCGGCATGGGCGCTCCGGGCTTCCCCTCGGTCGCGTTGGGACCCCAATAGCGCAGCACCAAGTTCGTGTCCTGAGCGGAGACGTACAAATCTCCGCTCGACGAGAACGCGATGTGGAAGGGATGGACGAGGCCAGGATTGCTCTTGGCGTCGATCTCCGCGAACACATCGATGAAGGCGTGTCGGCCGCGATCGTCGCGAGCTCCGGAGAACCGCAGCACTTGGCTGTAGTTCTGGAAGGCGTTGACCACGTAAAGGTTGCCATCGGGTCCCAAATCGAATCCCCGAAGCTCGCGCAGGTTCACCTTTTTCGGAAGGCTGCGTTTGTCGAGCACTTTCCCAATCTTGGAGCCGTCTGCCCCGTAGGCGTGGATGTTGTTCCAATTGCCAGCGCCTGTGCCGCCATGAAAGCTGAGGTAAAAAGAGAGCTGGCTGGATTTGTTCACTACGAGGACTCCTCTGCTTCCTCCGCGCATTGGATACAAAGCGTTGCGTAGGGTAGCGCTTTGAGCCGAGCCACGGCGATGGGTTCTTCGCATTCCGTGCAGAGGCCGTAGTCACCGGCGTCGAGGCGCGCTAAGGCTTTGTTGACCTGGTCGAGCTCGGTGGCGCCTTGGGCGTCCAGGTCATCACGGATGTCGGAGACCTCCCAAAGCTGCGCGTTGTCGTTCTGCCCCTCGGCCACCTCTTGCCGCTCTATGGCCTGGGTCCCGCCAACCCGCTTTACGAGCTCCGCCCGCTTGGCGAGCAAGCTCTTCCTAACTTCGTCTTCATTGCTCATCGCTGTGCACTCCGTCGCCGCGAACCTACTCCGGGCACACGGGACAGATCAAGACGAGAGATCGGAGCGCATGCTCTCTTGTACCACCTACTTTGACGACCTACAGTCAGCGCTGTGGAAAGCATTCTCTTCTATGGCATCGCAGGGTTGGCTTTTTTGTTCTCGTTCGGCGTCCGCGAGCATTTGAAGTCGACCTACAAGCGCTGGAGTCAGATTCGCAACTCGACCGGCAGGCCCGGGGGGCAGGTCGCGCGAATGATCCTCGACGCCAATCAACTCCAGGCCGTGCCGGTCGAGCCCGTGCCGGGGAACCTCACCGATCACTACGATCCACGTCACAAGCGACTGCGCCTCGCCGCGGACAACTTCGTCGGCAACAGCGTGGCCGCCATGGCGGTGGCCGCGCACGAGTGCGGGCACGCATTGCAGGATGCCGATGGATATCGGCTGATGGAGTTTCGTACCGCCATGGTCCCCATCGCCAACGCCGGCGCCCGTTTTGGGTTGCCGCTCGCCATTTTTGGATCGCTCTATGGCTCGATGACAATGGTGCAGCTCGGAACTCTGGGCTACCTCGCCGCAATCTTGCTCACGTTTCTGACACTTCCAGTTGAATTCAACGCAAGCAAGCGCGCGCTGGCGCAGCTCGACCGACTTGGACTGATCACAGCCGACGGACGCGAGGGCGCAGAGAAGGTGCTTCGGGCAGCAGCGATGACCTATGTCGCAGGCGTAGCATCATCGGCCTGGTATCTGCTGTATCTGGTCTTTGCGGGGGGCAGGTCTCTATTCAGAAGACCCAAGCCACCGCTACCGCCGGCGCTTTGAGCGGAACTTGCGTCGACACAGAAGGCTGACTCTCAGAACCTGATCGACGCCGAGATCCGGAGACATTTCGTTAGAAATAGTAGACGCCACCTAGCGCGACGTCGATGTCGTGGGCGACGACAGGGTCGGTGGGGACGTACGCGTAGTCGAACCCAAGCTCGAGCCCCCAACGCTCTGTGAAGTGATAGCTCCCGCCGATCGTTGCGCCGACGCCGAATGAGACGACGTTCTTGTGGCCTTCCTCCTCGGCGCGCTCCGCATTGAAAACTCGGATGTTGAAGGCGAGGATGGCGCCAATGTAGCCCTCCTAGGGTCCCTTCACGAAGAGTCCCTCCAAGGTCACCTCGAATGGTGATTCGAAGGTATCTCCGGAGAAAACGAAGGGCTTCGAGAGCTCGATCGCAAGATGGTCCTCGATCAGGTCCCATTGGTACGCGATCTCGAAACCGCCGAAGTTTTCCTGCGTCTCGAGCGGCTCTCCCGTCGTCGCCGAGGTGCGCTCACGAAGGAATTGATGGGCGTAGAGCCCCGAGAGGCGAATGCTATTGAGCCGGTCCCGCGACTTCAGGGTGCTCGCGATATCCTGAACTGCGCGTGCGGTCTGTTGCGCCGGGTCGGTACTGTAAGCCGTGGCGAGGGTAGGGCCGAGGCCCATGCCAATGACGGCGCCGAGCACGATGCCAACGGTGAGGGTCGTGAGGTCTCGTTTCATGCTTACTCTTTTATCCGGGATCTCCTCAGTCTAACCGGCCGGCGCGTGGGATCGCGTTCCACGAATGTCGGGAGACTGCAACAATTGCTGATCGAGTGAAGCGCCTTACGCAAACTCGAGAGCGCCGACGTTGTCGATTTGCAACACTGAAAGCGGAGGCGCGGGACACCCCCCATGGAAGTAGCCAGACACGATTCACTGGCGGACCAGCTCCTCGAGCTGCACGCCTTAGAAGAAGCACGCATCGCGGCCGAAGCAGAGGCCCGGGTAGAGGCTGAGCTCGAAGCGAGGCGGAGCGAAGAGGCCGCGGCGAAACGAAGACGGGAAGCCGAGGAAGAAGCACGACGGCAAGCCGAGGAGCAAGCCTTGGCCGAGGCACGGGCTCAGCAGGAAGCCGAAGAACGACGCGCACTTCAGGTCCTCGAAGCCGAGCTTCGCACGAAACTCGAACGACAAGCTCAGGCCCACGTGACGGAGCTCGAGCAGCAATTGGAACGGCGAACCGAGGCAGCGGTCAAGAGCGCGGTCGACAAGACCAAGGTTCGCTCGCACTGGTTGATGGCCGGCGTGATCGCCGTCGTCCTGGCCGCGCTTGGCGCGTATGGGTTCGTCATCAAGCCCGTGATGGAAAGCCAAGAGCTCGAAATCGCGCGCATGCAACGAGAGATGGCAGTGCTTCACCAAGAAAAGGCGCGTCTTCAGCAGGACGTCGACGAATTGCAGGGCGATCTCGAGAGCCTGCAGCTCGAACAGAGAGAGATGAAACAGCTTCCGCCGGCTCAAATGCGGCCGAGACAGAGGCCCGCAGCCAAACGCGCACCCGAGCGGCCGCGTCTAGAGAAGCCCCGCTGCAACGAGAACGACCCACTCTGCGGAATCCAGCCTACCGGCGGCCCAAGGTGATCAACCCCTCAGCAGTGCTTTGGCCGCGAACGCCTCGGCCTCGCGCCCTCAGCTCTCGCCTGAGTACGTGGATCGCCTGAGTGACGCCCGCGGGGCCCTGCAATGCCGCTTCCTCGAGAACGCCTCGAGCTCGCTCTTCATTCTGATCAGGCCATAAGCCGTCTAGTCGCAATAGCGACTCCGCTTCTTCGACCCGGTCCGCCAGATCCATGAGGCCGATCGTATCAGAGCGAAGATCTTGGGAGAAGGGTCAAGGAGCTCTGCGACCCTGGCAGACAACCAGGGCAGGGCGCCCTGGTTGCCGCGGGCCGGCCGCTACTCGGCGGTGGCTTCCTCCTTGGCGGTGGGATCTCCTTGCGAAGTTCGAGCTTCGTAAGGGCCGCCGCTCAACGCGATCGCATCACGGATTCCCTGTTCCGTGCGGGCAAACGTGCAGCTGCCCGCTTGGCAGGTCCCGGCGCCGTCACCGCAGTCGGTGCCGTCCTCCAGCGGTCGGTTGGTACACATACCGGTCGTTAGGTCGCATGCATCGTCGGTGCACTTGTTGTCGTCGTTGCAATCGACGCAGTCGCAGTAACCAAAGTGTTCGCAGGTACCCGTCGCGGGGTCGCACACATCGTAGGTGCACTCGTTGTTGTCGTCGCAGTCAACGCCTTCGCACACGTCGGGGCTCGTCTCGCTGCACCCGATGAGGCCCACCGCCAGCACCCAGATGACTCCAAACCAATAGCGCATCACAGCCTCCCTCGTTCACGGCTGCACCTCAAACGCCCCCACGTCGCACATCGAGCCGCCCGTCTCTGGACGTGGTTCGCCGCGCTGGTCCTCGTCCACCTCGCACGTGACGCCTTCTCAGAGGTCGCTGCCTCCGGTGCCACCGTTCCCTGCAGAGCCACCAGTGCCGGAGCCGCCCAGCCACTCATCGCACACTGCCTCCGTGACACAGTGTCCCAGCGTGAACGGCCCATCCGGTTGGCAACAGATCAGCGAGCCGGTGCACTCGTCGCCCTGAAAGCAGGTCATGACGCCCGAGTCACACCAGTATGGGTCGGCGGGGAAACCGCAATTGTTTGGGCACGTGTCGCACACGGCGCACTGGATTGCTCGCCCGACGAGGTGGGCGCCGTATGGGTAGAGATCGATGCAGCTAGCAGTACATTCGACAGTGGTGCAGCTCAGGTTGCAACCGAGGAAGTCCTGACACGACTGCGCGTTGCACTGGCACGGCCCCTCGCTCGCACACTCGGCGCACGCCTGGCATGTCGCTGAGTCGTAAGCGGCTTGAGTGCCGTCGTCACACTGCCCTGCGGTACCACCTGTGCCACCTGTGCCGCCGTCGCCGCCTGTGCCACCGGCTCCGGCTGCACCACCGCTTCCGGCCGCGCCACCGTTTCCACCATCGCCCGAGGTCTCACCACACCCAACCAAGGGCACCAGTCCGAGCGCGCAGACACATAGAAATCCGAATAAGTACCGCATGAGCAACCTCCTCGGCTTCACTGGCAACGTGGGGTCGCCGGAGCGCACCGCGCTATACGTATTTCTTTACTGAAGAGCCGATTATGCGCGCACGTTTTGCGTTCGGGGCGTGGGGGCGCAGTGGGTGCGCGGCTACGGCTGCACCTCAACCGAACCGACGTCGCACATCGTGCCGCCCGCCTCCGGACGTGGTTGGCCGCGTTGGTCCTCGGTCACCTCGCAGTCCACGACCGGAATCCGGTCGAGAGCGGGACTACCCGGCAAGAGTGCATGCGTCTCGGTCGGTCCACCGTTGTCCTGCAGCGGTCCGAGCATCGGGTCCGGAACGCTGGGCTGGTCGCCTGTTTGGTCGAAGCCGCAGGTGTTGCCGGGGGATTCGATGTTGTGGCCGTCGGAGAACAGCGGAGCACTGTTGACACAGTTGCCATCAACAATGTTGCTGGTCAGCGTCAGGGTCGCGTCGCTGTGGTTGACGATGTCGCCGCCGTCTGACGCCCTATTTCCCGACACGGTACTGTTGGTCAGCGTCACGGTCCCCAAGGCATTATTAACGCCGGCGCCGTTGCCGGAATCCAAGATGTTTCCGGACACCGTGCTGTTCGTCAGCGTTAGCGTGCTAGCGATGTTCAAGACGCCGCCGCCACTGCTGTTGGCAAAATCGCTCGGGATTCCGAGGGCTGAGCACCGTGTCACGGTGCTGTTCCTGAGCGCCAACGTCCCATCATTGCGAATGCAGTCGCCGCTAGGGGAGGCACCTCTGGTCACGGTGAAGCCACTCAGCTCCGCCGTTACGTCTTCACCCTCGGGTGCCAACGAGAACACACGGTGGTCGCAGTTCCCGATCCTGAGCTACGGAAGTTCATGAGACTGCAGCTCGACCGAACCCACGTCGCACATCCTCTCCCCCGGGCGTGGCATGCCGCGCTGATCAGTCGTCACCTCGCAATCCGCTGCAGGAATCTGGTCGATCGCTGCGCTCACGGTGGGCTCAGTCAGCAGCGCATGGGTCATGGTGGGTCCAAAGTTGTCCTGTAGCGGTCCGAGGTTCAGATCGTCGGTGCTGACGTTGACCTGGTCGCCCTTGTTCGTATCGAAGCCGCAGGTGTCGTCCGGGGATTCAATGTTGTAGCCGTTGGAGGTGACGGGGCCGCTGCAATCGCCATCAATCAAGCTGCCCGTAAGCGTGTGCCCTGTTCCGCCAAAAATGGCGTTGCCCTCGACACCCGCGCTGTTCCCCGAAAAGGTGCTGTTCGTCACGGTGAGCACGGTAGGAGTTCGGCCGCTGTCAATACCGCCGCCGAAATCCGCCGCGGTGTTTTCTGACACGGTGCTGTTCGTCACCGTCGTTGTCTTGCCGTTCCAAATGCCGCCGCCGAAGCGGGCAATGTTCCCCCACACCGTGCTGTTCGTCAAGGTCAGCACCCCACTGTTTGGATCAGCAATCGGTCCAGTATTCACGATGCCGCCGCCGTCGTCGCCGGCAGAGTTCCCGGACACCGTGCAATCGGTCAACGCCAACGTCCCCTCATTGAAAACGCCGCCACCGTCCCCATACCCGTCGGCACCAACATCCGCAGTGTTCTCCGACACGGTGCAATCGATCAGCGTCAACGTCCCTTGGTTGAGAATGCCGCCACCGACGTCATTCGAAACGGTCCCGTTCGTCACCACAATGCCCCGCAGCTCCGCCTCCACGCCTTCTGGCACTGAGAACACACGGTGGTCGCCGTCTCCATTAACAGTCAACTCCCCCTTGCCATGGAGGATGACATCGTTGTTGATCTCGATTTCTGCTTCGGTCGTTACTATCTGAGGTCCATTGCAGCTAAACGTGTGCGGCCCCCCGCCTTCCGCGACGGCGTCCCGGATACCTTGCTCGGTGCACGGGAACTCCTGCGTGCGAGTGCCACTGAGGGAGTCCGACCCCGAGCAGTCGGTGGAGCCGTCCGTCCAACTCCAGCTGTCGGAACCTTGCATGGAATCTCCGTCAGCGGAGACGATGAGTGCCACGCTCACCGTCACGGTCCCGTCATCCTCGGGAAAGCTGCCGCTGAGCCGTACCTGGTCGCCACAGATTGTTCCGGTGAGAGTGCCGCCAGGGAGCTCAGCCGTCAAAGCGTTGCCGTTCGGTGTGATCGTCATCGGAAACGTGTAGGGCACTCTCCCGCCGCAGCTGTCGATCACGTCCGTTGTGGTCATCTCCCACTCGCCCGCGACGTCAACCGATTCAACGCAATTACCGTCGTTGTCTCCGCATGCAGCAAAGGCCAACACCGCAACCGCCATTAGAAATCCGAATGAGTAACGCATCACAACCTTGCCAATTGCACCCGCCCCGCTCAGGCAGGTCACACAATGCAAGCTGGGTCGCCATGGAACCTGTGGCTATACGTAATTCTTTAGCGTTTCGTGCGGCGCACGACTTGCGCGCAAGTGGACGCAAACGCGTCCCGTCGTTATTGCGTTTTCCCGGGATGGACGAAGAACCACGCAGCATTTGCGCCTCGATTTCTGTGCGTGCGAGCGACAACCAGGGCAGGGTGCCCTGGTTGCCGTGGGCCGAGATCCAACACTACGGATCGTCGCTTTGCCTCTCGAACGCGCCGACATCGCACGTGGGCTCCGCTTCCACAATCGCCACAGGTCGTGGCTCGCCGAGCTGGTCGGTTTCAACATGGCCCGCCATCTAGTCCGGGCACGTATCCAACGCCGCCTCTTCAGCAAACCGTGCGTTCGTCCATTCGAGCATGGTGTCGAAGTTCAGGACATACGAAGCACCGTGCCCAAAGCCTTCAAAAACGCGGTAGTCGGTCTGGCTACCTGTCTCGCATAGCCGATCGAAAAGGGCGTCGGTGATATGCTGCGGAACGATGGCATCGTCTGAGCCCTGCAGAAGCAGGATCGGCATGTCGCTCCGCTCGTGGCCTGGGGAGTTCTCCACCAGCCGTGCGCGCCAAGAGGGCAGGTCAGCTGGGTTCGTCACGAACCCTGCGTTCTCCACATCCCGTGCGGCCTCCAGGAATGGAACCACGCACGCCTCTTGGTCGACGAGCCCCGCAATGGCGCCAAGTGTCTCCGCGTCATAAACGTCCTCGAGATTCAAACCCGAGTACATCGCCTCGTATGCGACGGTCATCATCCACAGAAGACCGCGGGCGTCGGCGATGTCTGCCTGCGCCTCGACCAGGACTTCGAGCTCGCTAACGGGATCAGACGGGATGACGCCCAACAATTCGATGTCGGGAGCCCACTTCGCAGCGATCTCAGCAGCAAACAGAGTAGCATGGCCGCCCTGTGAATTGCCCCAGACAACCGCCCGATTTCCCGCGTGTGCTTCCTCGATCTGTTGTGCGGCCCGTACGATATCCAAGACCCCGCGCCCTTCGCTTTCTCCCACGAGGTAGGGATGAATGCCTGGTGTGCCGAGTCCTTCATAGTTGGTCGCGACAGCTACGTAGCCAAAGTTGACAAGCGCGGGCGTGTGGACGGTGAAGAAGGCATAGGGGGGCCAAGAGGGAGAGCAAGCGTCGAAGAGCCCTTCGGTGCCGCGCGCGTACCCGACCACGCCCCGGACGCCCTCCGTTGGCGGCTCGATCGGAGCAGAGACGATGCCGGATACTTCGATCGGTGTTCCGTCGATAGCCTCCGATGTGTACAGTACACGCCACGTATTCATGCCGAGGCCAAAGGGATCAATCTCCTCGGCCGAAAGGAGAGTTCCTGGGCTTGGCACGCCACCGCTGCCCCCTTCTCCAGCAGAGCCACCGTCGCCGCCTGTTGTCTCGCTGCACCCCATGACGCCCAGCGCCAGCACAAAAATAAGGCCCACTATGTACCGCATGACAACCTCCCGGCCCGGTCATGAGTAACGTGGGTCGCCGGGCAGTGCCTGGCTATACGTAAATCTTCACTGAAGAGCCGATTCTGCGCGCAGCTTCTGCGTTTGGGGGCGTGGGGACGCAGCGGGTGCGTGGCTACGGCTGCGCCTGAAACGCCCCGACGTCGTTCGCAATCGTCAGGCCGGCCTGGTGGCAGGTTGGCGGGCAATCAGGACCGTTGGGCTGGACCACTTGGTAGGTCGGGCTCGCGGTTAGTGAGCCGTTCCAACTCCCGTCCTCCGCACTCACCGAGATCTCCACTGACTCAGGCACGGTGCCTGTGCCATTAAATCCAAACGACCAAAGAAACCCTCTGCCGTCGCAACTGCTAACGCCGTACGGCGGCTGCATCCTCCAGAGCCAGGCCTCACGCAGGTCGTCGTAGTAGCGGACACATGCGAACGCTTCCGCTTCTCCATCCAACATCAGGGTTACGTCGTAGTTCACTTCGATTTCGGGCACGAGGCTGACTCGCACCTCGTCGGAGCAGCCAGCTTGCGTACAATCCTGCCCGCAACCGAGCGACAAGACGGCCGACCCAATCACGCACAGGATCAAGAAGCCAACTACGTACCGCATCATGACCTCCCCGGTTTACTGGAAACGTGAGTCGGGAGGCTGCGCCGAGCTATACGTAATTCTTCCCTTGGTGCGTGGCTACGGCTGCACCTCAAACGCCGCGACGGTCACTCGCAGACCCCGCTGTTGCAGCTGCCCCAGTCGACGCAGGCCCAATAGCAGCACGGACCAGGGATACAGATACCGCATCGCTCCTCTTCACGCAGGCAGCATTGCTCTCCGTCGGGCACTGGCATGTAGGCACACTCGCGTGTCTCTAGGTCACAGGTGTCTGAGGTGCATTCGTTGTCATCCCTGCAAAGGATCCCGTTGCAGCACACGAGTGAAGAAGGCGGGTACGGACTGACGCCGTCGGGCACTACCGGATAGAAGCAGTCTCCAGTCTCCGGGTCGCACCGGTCGTACGTACACATGTCGTAGTCCGAGCAGCTCTCAGCTTTCTGTTTACACACCCCGTCTCGATAGTCGCAGTAGTACAGGAGGCGCGACGTGTCGTCGTTCACGCAGAGCACATCGCCCTCGCAAACCACACCCTCGCAAGGGTTGTCTGCGTGGCAACCCATGTCATCGAGGCCTAGGTTGATACAGACGCCCACAACGCCGTTCGCCTCGCATGGGGTTCCGTCAGGGTCGATGCGAGTGAACAGGCACTCCCCATCGTAGCGAGGCGCCTCGTCAAAACAGCTGTCGTCGCTCACGCAAGGGTTCTCTTGGCACACGCCGTCGATACAAAAACCGGAGACTCCGTTGAGCTCGCACGGCAAAATAAGCTCTTCGTCTCGCAGAGGATATTGGCAGTCGCCAAATTTACAGTGGTAGTCAGTGCAGGGGTTCCCGTCATCGCAGTCCTCGTCTACGCGACACTCGGGCGGCGGCCCCTCGTCACCACAGCCCACCACCCGCAGCGTCCCGAGCGCCAACAGAAACAACACAAAGCCAACCAAGTACCGCATGAGAAACCTCCACGCCGATCCTCACCGAGGATCATGGGCAACGTGGGTTCACCAGCTGCGCAGCGATATACGTAATTCTTTAGTGAAGCGCCGGGTTGCGGGATATTTGGGGTAGCGAATCGGGGATGGCGCGGATTTTGGGCCCTACGGGTCCGTGGGCTGACGTTCAAACGCCCCGACGTCGCACATCGTGCCGCCCGTCTCCGGGCGTGGCTTGCCGCGTTGGTCGGTCGTCAACGGCGCACCTTCCGCATCGAGGCAATCCGCCTCGGGGATCTGGTCGATGGCACCGCCCACAGTGGGCTCAGTCAACAGCGCATGCGTCTGCGTTGGCCCGCCGTTGTCGGCAAGCGGTCCGAGGTTCAACTCCTCTGCGCTCACGTTGACCAAGTCGGTCCCGTCGGGGTCGAAGCCGCAGGTGTTGCCGGGGCTTTCGATGTTGTAGCCTCTGGATACCCAGGTCAGCTCTGATGCGTCTCCGGTGCCCGCGCAGTCGCCGTCGATCAATGTATTTGCAATTTCTGTGTACTGGTCAGGGTGAAAACGGAGGTGAATCCCGATGGCATCTCCTGAGTCCGCGCTGTTCCCCGACACGGTGCAGTTGATCAACGACATCCACCCAGCGTTCGCAATGCCGCCGCCAAGACCCTCGCCGAACACAGCGTCGTACGCTGTGTTGCCCGACACCGTGCTGTTGACGATCGACATTTCTCCGTTATTGAAGATGCCTCCGCCATACAGTCCAGGGCCGTCCCCGTCTGCGGCGTTATCCGAGACGGTACTGTCAACCAGCATCAACTTCCCAGCGTTGCTGATGCCGCCACCCACTCCATGTCCGGCCTTGTTCTCAGAGATTGTGCTGTTGATGACGGTCATCTCCCCGGCATTGAAGACGCCTCCGCCCGAGTCGTCGGAATCCCAGTCGTCATTCCAGTTTCCCGAGATCACGCAATCCTGAATGGTCAGCCTTCCTTCGTTCGCGAGCCCCACGTCACCCCCTCCCGTCACTACGAGACGACGCAGCTCCGCGTTCACAGCTTCTGGAACCGAGAACACGGTCGCGGACAGGCCGCCACCATGCACCCTGAGGTTGCCTTCACCGTCGAGAAGGACGTCATTGTCTATGACGATTTCCGCTTCGGTCACCACCGTCTGCGCTCCATCGCAGTCAAAGGTGTGCGGACCGCCACCCTCGGCGATTGCGTCGAGGATGCCCTGTTCGGTGCATGGGAAGCCGCCTGTTCCTGACGTCTCGCTGCACCCCATGACGCCCAGCGCCAGGGCTAGAAGCAAACTCGCAAACCAACGCATAGCGACCTCCCGGTACTGGTAACGTGGGGTCGCCGGACCTCGTCGCGCTATACGTAATTCTCTCCTCGCCAGCCGATTCCGGGCGCAGCCTTTGCGTTTGGGGCGTGGGGGCGCAGCGGGTGCGCGAACTACGGCTGCAAGTCCAACGCGCCCACGTCCCAGGCTCCGCTCCCGCTGCGCGTGCACTCCAAAACGGTGCGCCACTGCAACGGAGTTCGGGATGCGTATCTGGATGCGAAACTAGAAGCCCAGATCGGTCGCCAACCGCGGCTGGGTGATCGACGTCCACAGCTCATACCCCGCGTCTGACATGTGCAGTCCATCCGGTGAGTACAAGTTCCCGATCGGCTGACCTTGCTCGTCGAGCATCGCTGAGCTCACATCGATGAAATAGAGCGTCGGATCGGTTGTCGTGCGTGCCTCGATGAAATCGTTGGCTCGCCGCATGTCTTCCCAGAGCTGCCAACGCGCCGGTGAGGGCTTGATGGATATGTAGTAGATCGGCGTGCTCGGGATCACCGCCCGAATGTGCGCAACGAATGCTTCGAAGTCGACGAATGTGCAATCAGGGGACAAACCAAACGCAATGTCGTTGTCGCCTGCATAAAGCACGATGGCGGAGGGCTCGTACGGCAAGACGATGCGGTCGGCGAAATACGTCACATGCACAATCGTCGACCCGCCAAACCCACGATTGAGCACCGGCATCGGTGCCATATCCTCGCTCAACGTTCCCCAGAACAAGATGCTCGAGCTTCCGACGAACACGATCGAGCCAGGGTCGGGTGGATTCGCGGCATCGACAGCCTCGTATTGCGCGATGCTCGACTCCCAAATATCGGGAGGTAATCCTTCCGATTCACGGATGCACTCGACCTCTTGAAGAATGGGAGGCTCGCCCGTCTCGCCGGTACCACAGCCAGCGGCGAGCAACGCAATCAGGCATCCGCATAGGTACCGCATCGCAAGCCTCCTTTCACTCGAACGTGACCGTTCGCACTGCGTTCGCCTTGGCCTCGTTGATGTCGAAGACTAGATCGATCGGCTCACCGTCGAGGTACTTGAACAGCAAGTCGTCATAGTGCTCCGAGTCGATATGGCTCGACTGCCCGCCAGGCACCTCGATGGTGCAGCTCGGACCGGTTGGCAGTGCCTCACAAACGAGCCGCATCGCTGCGCCTATCGCTTGGAAAAAGCCCGCCGCGTCCAATCCGGGGTTCGTAGGACTTACTGTGAACAGCCCACCCTCATTTGTGAATGGCGTCTCCCCCGGAGGCGGGTTGTCGTACGTGGGGATCAAAAAGTTGGAGAGATTCGAGCGGAGGACCAAGCGTTGCACTCTTCCCCATGCCCACTGCGTCTCGTCCTCTCCGAGGCCCAGGTTGGTCGCAAGAAGGCGTCCGGCCACATCAAAACACTCCCCGATGGTCTGATACTTCGTTTCGATCTCAGGAGTGTCTGGATCATCCCAGTAGACATCCCCTGCGACGAGCCGGCTCGGGTCTACAATCGAATCAAAATACGCGATCGGCGTCGGTTTAACATAGTCCTTCCGTAGACCCAGAGGCCTGCAGTTGTACAGTGCAGCGTGAAACGCGGCACAGCCAGACGCCTCTCGTAGCTCATTGGGATCATCCGTCAGCTCAGAGTCAACATACGGGCCCTTGAGACCCGTCGGACATGTAAACGACTCCCACGCCTTCAGGGCATTCGCGATCTTCTGCGCCCCTTCCGAGAGTGTTGTCATGTCGGATTCAGCGATTGCAAGAAAGCCGGGCGTCTGGAGCGCCCCCTGAAGAGAATACACGTCATGCTGGATCCGATGCATCGTTGCAGTCGTGTGCTCCGCCCCGATGCTCTCGATGAGCGCGACGATGCGCGCATGACGAATCCCCGGCTGGACGTCCGTCTGAAACGGCGGATAGCCGTCGTTGGTCGGGTCGCCATCAAATAAGGCCCCTGTCATATCGTTATTGGCCGTTGAAATGAAACCTTCAGTCGGGTTTATGGCCTGTGGAAGCTCCGCGTAGTCGAAGTATTCGGTCCATTCGTAGCAGCGCTCCGGCACGGCGCAGCGGCCATCAAGGGGAAGCCACGGAGGCGCATCCCCGCTTAGATTGGTTGCCCAAGTCCTTTTCGGGAGACGGTTGTACGGGAACCAGCCGATATTCCCGTCGGTGTCGGCCACCGCGAAGTTCCATCCCAGTGTTGTGACGTGCTCCAGGGCAGTCCGGGCCTCCATCACGGTTTTCGCGGTATTCAATGCGCTGAGGTATTCGATGTCCGTATCAAGGTCGCTGCCCGTCCAACGAAGCGTAATCGCAACGGCGTTGTCCGAGTCGATCTCGCGCACGGGACCGTGGTGCGGGACGAAGAGGAGTTCGTGGTCCTCGGTAGTCCCATCTATGAACGTCACGGGGAACGGCACCCTGGTGAAAGGAACGACCTCTCCCTTGAACATCACGCCCATCGGATTCCCTTCGCCATCTTGGACGAGCTCTTCGATGTACACGTCGGTCATGTCCAGGTAGGTATCGGTGACGCTCCAGGCGATGTTCTCGTTTTGCCCCCAGCCTACCCAAGGTATGCCTACGGCAGTCGCACCAACCGTGTGAATCTTCCCCGTCCCGTTTGTTTTTGCGTCCAGGTGCGCCAGATAGAAAGTCGCTGGCTGGCTCATTGGGAGGTGTGGATCGCTGGCGAACAGAGCGTTGCCGGTCGCGCTTCGCGATGGCCCGATCACCCAGTTGTTCGAGCCGCCTCCGGGATCTGCACCGAGTATCGGCGTTTGAAACTCTTGGATTCGCTCTAGGCGGGCCTGGAGGTGCCGTAGCGCGGGGCCGGCGTTCACAAGATCGCGTGGCGGCGGCTGCTTCTCAATCGCTGAGCGTCGCGTCGACGAGGATTCCGGCGGAGTCC
>Ga0265303_10001353_pt1 | contig 14963 bp, 15 predicted proteins | sample Helome_2_FD_192494 | JGI IMG/M metagenome (GOLD analysis project Ga0265303, IMG submission 192494) | Marine sediment microbial communities from subtidal zone of North Sea - Hel_20160317 (Illumina Assembly) | ecosystem: Environmental > Aquatic > Marine > Subtidal zone > Sediment ... | reverse complement strand
AGTATTAACAGCCTCACATACGGAAAAAGACATAATAAAAATTACCGCACTTATTAATTCTTTTTATGCCAAATAATTGAATCGTTGGCCAACACCTTACAATTCATAATTTATTCCTTTATATTCAGTTCGTTTCACAAAAAAATTGTAACTTTTAAAATCTATTTAAGAATAATATTAAAAAACACTAACATGAAGAAATTAATGGGATTGGTTTTATTGATGGTGCTTCTGATTAGCGCTACTGCAATCACATCTGAGAAACCTGACAATATGCATACCATTCAAGGCACCTGGGAACTTCAGAGCTTTTATAACTATGACGGCGAAAATGTTACAGATACTGTACTTCTAGCTGAAGGCTACAGACAGGTTAAAATGTATTACGACGGCAAGGTCATGTGGTCTCGTACTACTTCTGATGATACTAAGGACGCAGATGGTAATGACGTTGTAGGGCGGTTTGGCTATGGCACCTATATGATAACAGATACCGAATTACTGGAAACTATAGAATATGGTGATAAAGGTATGATGAGAGCTTTGGATACAATTCGAAAATTTGCTTTTGAATTAGTATTAAAGGATAACACCTATAGTCAGATTACTACTGATGAAGAAGGTAACAAGACTTTCTCAGAAAATTACAAAAGAGCAAATTAGGATTTGCATGCTTGAAAAATAAAAAGACCGCTTAGAAAAAGCGGTCCTTTGTTTATTGTTGCAATAAAAATCGTTCTTTAAGTCAGGATACTTCTTCAGGGGTTTCTATAGTCGCTAAATATCGTTCTGCGTCCAAAGCTGCCATACAACCGGTTCCTGCAGCCGTTACGGCTTGTCTGTATTCCTTATCCTGAACATCACCACTGGCAAAAACCCCTGGCTTACTTGTTTTAGTGGATTTACCAGGTGTTATAAGATAGCCTGTATCATCCATCTCTAACTGACCCTTGAAAATTTCCGTATTGGGTTTATGCCCTATGGCAACAAAGAATCCGGTAATTGGAATTTCTTGTTTTTCCCCGGTTTTATTATTCACAATTCGTAAACCTTCAACAACCTGATCTCCCAATATTTCATCCACTTCTGAATTATAACGCAGATCTATGTTTTGCAGACTGTCTACCCTATGTTGCATGGCCTTGGAAGCTCTCATGTAATCCTTACGGACCAACATGGTAACTTTGTTGCAAATATTGGAAAGATATGACGCCTCTTCCGCTGCCGTATCACCTCCTCCAACAATTGCCACATCCTGTCCTTTGTAAAAAAATCCGTCGCATACTGCGCAGGCCGAAACACCACCCCCGCGTAAACGTTGTTCACTGGGAATATTTAAATATTTTGCAGTTGCTCCTGTGGAAATAATCACTGTTTCTGCCTCAATTACTTTAGAATTATCTATGGTTACTTTGTGAATCCCTCCAACCTCATCGCTGAAGTCAACTGAAGTCGCCATACCTATCCGAACTTCCGTTCCAAAGCGCTCTGCCTGTTGCTGCAACTGGACCATCATCGTAGGTCCGTCTATACCTTCAGGGTATCCCGGAAAATTATCCACTTCCGTAGTGGTAGTTAATTGCCCTCCGGGCTCCATACCGGTATACATAAGCGGTTTCAGATCTGCTCTGGCCGCATAAATAGCTGCCGTATAACCGGCAGGGCCTGAACCTAGTATGAGTGTTTTTACACGTTCAATTTTTTCTGACATGATTTAATATTAAACTATAATTAGTATGCCTTAAAAGTAGGATTTTCAGGATAAACCTTACTTTAAAAGTTATAAAAAGTTATTATAATCCTATAAGTAAATCTATATTATCTTTCTGAGGTCATTCAAATCAATATTTGAAATATAATAGAAGAATATACTGCTAATGAACGACTAAAATCTTACTTATAAACATAACTGGTTGGAAAGAATTTAGTTAATCCTTTATACCATATTTGGTTAAGATATCCTCCATTAAACACCATTTTGTGAATGATGACTGTAAGAGGTTTATACCGACGAAGGCCGTAAACCACAACCAATTAATATTGACGTAAATAGCTAATATTAAGCTAACTAGAATAAAGATTCCCGCAACAGCCCTAACAATTCTGTTTTTCATACTAATAATCTTTTAAATTGATCTTTCTATTGGAACCACAATCGCTCTAATAGGATTGTTAGTCACTAAATTTTCATTAAACACTTGAATAAAGTTAAAGAGGGAATCAATTTTTTCATCTTCTGTGAAGGAAAAAAACAGACCGGATTCTACACCTCCTTTTACACCTGGAAACCAATTTGAGGTTATTAAAATAGACGTCTGTTGTTTATATCCGTCGATTTCTGAACCGCTAAAATTTTCAATATTGGCTTTTTCAAAAAGTTCAAGTATGGCCTCTTCGTATTGCTTGACTACAGTAACTATTAGTAATTTCATATTTCGTGATTTTTACGTTCTATTAAATAATATACCAGAGGCACAACTAACAGAGTAAGCACGGTTGAAGCAATTGTCCCTCCCATTAGTGAAATGGCCAAGCCCTGAAATATGGGGTCAAAAAGAATAACAAAAGCACCAATTACCACGGTACCGGCGGTAAGGAGTATAGGAGTCGTACGAACTGCCCCGGCATCTATAACTGCTTGTTTTAAAGGAACTCCTTCTGCAACGCGAAGGTTAATAAAGTCAATAAGCAGTACTGAATTTCTTACCATAATTCCGGCCAATGCGATCATTCCAATAAAAGAAGTTGCCGTAAAGAATGCATCTAACAGCCAATGGCCAAGGACAATTCCTATCAAAGAAAGTGGAATTGCCACCATCATAACAATAGGCGCCTTAAAATTTTGGAACCACCCCACAATTAAAATATAAATAATGACAATAACCCCTAGAAATGCAATTCCTAAATCCCTGAATACTTCCAGAGTAATCTGCCATTCTCCATCCCATTTTATGGTATAATTATCTTCAAAATCGGGTTGTTTAATGTAAAGTTCTTCAAGCTTATATCCTTCCGGAATATCAATTTCATTTAATTTATCTGTCATGCCCAAGATAGCATAAACCGGGCTCTCTAATTCGCCGGCCATATCAGCAATTACGTAAACCACTCGTTTTTGATTTTTTCTATAAATGCTTTTGGCAGTAATGGTTTTATTAACTTCCGTTAAATCGCCTATGGTATTAATGGTTCCCATTCCGGATTTAACTTTGAGTTGAGAAATATCATTAATGGTGGATTTCTCTTTTTCGTCCAGTGCAAGTACAAGGCTTACCTGGCTGGATGCGTCTTCATCATATAAGTTGGTTATTGCTCTCTCAGAAAGGGCCAAATTCAATGTTTGGGTAATTTGCTCTGGTACCACACCATAAAGCATAGCCTTTTGTTTATCTATAATGAATTCATACTCGGTTTGGTCTGCTTCTACCATCCAATCGACATCCACTACATCTTTGGTATTGTTTAACAGGCCTTGTATCTGATTAGCGACGGCAATCTGCCCGTCATAATCCGGTCCATAAATCTCTCCCACAATGGTTGATAACACCGGTGGTCCTGGTGGTACTTCCACTACTTTTACGTTCGCATTATATTTTTTTCCGATTTTTATAATTTCAGGGCGCAGAAGGCTGGCAATCTCATGGCTTTGAGCACTTCTTTCGTGTTTATCTACCAGGTTCACCTGAATATCAGCGACATTGCTCCCTCCTCTGAGATCATAGTGCCTTACCAGTCCATTAAAGGTTATAGGAGCCGAAGTCCCTACATAACTTTGATAATTAATCACCTCCGGAATAGTAGTCAAATACTGGGAAATTTCTTTTGCAACAACAGCGGTCCGTTCAAGCGTAGTACCTTCCGGCATATCTATGACCACCTGAAATTCATTTTTATTATCGAAAGGCAGCATTTTTACAGCGACTGCTTTAGTAAAGAACATGGCTACCGAAGCCAATAACAAAATGAAAGTTATTCCCAAAAAAACCCAACGTATTTTTTTATTTTCCAACAAAGGCTTTTCAAATCTCTCATAAATCCTATATATAAAGGTTTCCTCTAGTTGTTTCTCTTCTTTTTTCTTTCCCTTTTTTTCTTTTTCACGCAGAAAAATAAAACCCAGGTAAGGGGTAATTGTCAGTGCCACAAACAAGGACAATATCATTGCAATAGACGCTCCAATTGGCATTGGGGACATATATGGGCCCATTAGTCCTGAAACAAAAGCCATTGGTAAAACCGATGCAATTACCGTAAAAGTTGCCAAAATCGTTGGATTCCCAACTTCATTTATAGCGTAAAGTGCAGCTTGTTTGAACGGCAAACGCTTCATTTTAAAATGGCGGTGCATGTTCTCTGCAATAATTATGGAATCATCCACCACTATACCTGTTACAAACACCAGGGCGAAAAGAGTTATTCTGTTCAGGGTGTAGTCCAACATATAATAGCTGAGCAATGTAAGGGCAAATGTAATTGGGACTGACAAAAACACTACCATACCACCTCGCCAACCCATGGCCAACATAACCACAAAAGTGACCGCAATGATTGCGCCTATAAGGTGCATAAGTAGTTCTGATACTTTTTGAGAAGCAGTTTCTCCGTAATTGCGGGTAACTTCCACATGCACATCTGTCGGAATCAGATTTTGTTTCAGATGATCTACCTTTTTCAGAATAATATCCGAAATCTTCATTGCATCTGCTCCTTTTCGTTTGGCTATGGAAATCGTAACAGCCGGATATTCAGAATTATACAGCTGTGCTTTTTCGCCAGCCTGGCCAAAACCAAGAGAAACATAATTTTTAGGTAATTCAGCTCCATCATATATTGCCGCAATTTGTTTAAGGTATATTGGTTGATTTTGTTGAACGCCTACTACCAAATTTTCAACATCCTCTGCAGTTTCTAAAAATCTTCCGGTTGTTACTGTGAACTCTGTATCATACTTATCAAAAGTACCACTGCTAAGCTGACTGTTATTGGCTTTTATCATCTGGGCAACGGAAAGGAAATCCAGTCCGCTTTCTGCCATCTTATCTTTGTTGAGTACTACCCTTAATTGCCTGTTTCTGCCACCAATTTTTTGTATAGCCGAAACGTCATTTATTTTTTCAATTTCGTCAGTTAGTTCCTGCGCAATCTGCTTCAATTGGTAATCATCGTAATTCTCACTCCACAGGGTTAAACCCAGCATTGGCACATCATCAATGGCTCTGGTTTTTACCAAAGGAAAAGTCACGCCCTGTGGCATGATATCCATATGTTTATTAATCTCATTGTAGAGTTTAACAAAAGACCTTTCAATATCCTCACCCACATAAAATTGAACAATAACCATGGCTTGTTCCTTCATGGAAGTAGAATAAACATATTCAACCCCTTTGATATTAGAGATAAGTTTTTCGAGAGGCTTTACAACCCTGGACTCAACTTCGGTTGGGCTGGCTCCCGGATATCCCACAAAAATATCCGCAATGGGAACATCAATCTGAGGCTCTTCCTCCCTTGGAATTAAAAAGGAGCTGTATACCCCAATGATCATAAAAACTATCATTAGGAGCACTGTTAGCTTTGATCCTATAAATGACTTTGCAATTTTCCCTGCTAATCCTTCTTTCATATTTTTATTATTGCTTTATGAACTTCTTTGCTTTGTGGGTCGTAAATAAACCTACCCCGGATCTATTATTCTATAGATATTTTAGCCCCGTTATATAGTTTTCCATCTGATGTAACAATAAAACTTTCATCTGCTGCTAAGCCGGACAAGACCTCGACCATATCGCCATAGGACCGTCCTAAACGAAGCCATCTTAGGAGTGCTGTGTTACTCTCGCTTACTGTAAATACCCCGGATAATTGCCCTTTTTGAATAACTGCCTCTATGGGTATTAAAGCTGCTCTTGATTGATTATCTGCCATTATAGGAAATTTCACTGTGGCATACATCCCGGATAGGATAGGTGCACTTGTTTCCGATAAGGACACTTTAACATGGTACTGTCCACCCGTATTTTTAGATGAGCTACTTACCTCAACCACTTCTCCGGAGACATTTTCATTTAAGGTGTTTAAATCCACCTGCACTTCCATGCCCTGTTTGATTTTTGTTATTTCAGATTCGGGTACTAAAGTCAGCACCTGGTATTTCCCAGGAGCTTCTACTTCAAGAAGAGGTATCCCGGGATTAGCCATATCGCCCGGGTTTATGAACTTATTGGTCACTACTCCGTTAAAAGGAGCACGAATATCTGCATAAGAAAATTGTGCATTAACTTCATTTTTCATTTGCCTTGCGGCCTCCAGTCTCGCTTCGGCCATATTGTAATGGGCAGCTATATCATCCAGTTCCTTCTGGGAAGCGCTATTTTCCTGAAACAATTCAGTAAATCTTTTCAGGTCTTTTTCCGAATTGTTATAGGCTGCTGTAGCTTCAGCAATTCCGGCATTTACCTGAGCAAGTTTTGCAGACAGATCCATGTTATTTAAACTCAATAGAAGTTGTCCTTTAGTTACCTTATCCCCTATCCTTACATAAATCTTTTCTACATGTCCCATGATTCGGGTACTTAGGTTGGCACTTTTAACAGCTTCTATCTTTCCGCTTGTAGAAATCATTGTTGGACCATCAATCTCACCAACCTTTCTTACCGTTACCGGGATAACAAGCTCATTTGCCTGTTGCTCCTTATTCTCCTTAATACCACAACTCCAGACAAGAAGTATCAGAAGTATGACGTATAATTTTTGCATGTTTTGGTTTTTATTCTTCATTATTTAATTATTCTTTTGTTAAAAATTCCATGTAGGCCACAGCAGAATTGTGCTGAAAAATGGTAAAGTAATATTCCAGCTGTTTCTGAACATATTGCGTTTCCGCTAGAAGCAGATCCGTCGTTTTTTCCAAACCCTGTGCAAAACGATTGCTGCGAATTCTGAGCGCTTCTTTGGATTGATTTAAAGCCAGGGTGGTAAGCTTCAGATTATTTTTGGTGTCCTGAAGCATACGATTTGCTTTATTCAGCTCAAGCTGACTTTCCGATTTGTATTGCTCTAGTTCCAATTTGGCTTTTTCGAACTCTGCTTTGCTTTTATGGGCTTTACCAAAACGCCTGGTCCCATTCAGGATGTCCCAGCTCAATTCTGCACCAAACAGATAGCCACTGGCGCTTCCCCTAAACACCTGTTCATCATGTAATTCGTAGGTCCCAAATGCATTCAGCTTTGGTAAAAAACTCATTTTATCTGACCTATATGTTTGATAATAGGCCTCTTTAGCTGATTCCATTGCCAAAATATCTTTTCTATTCTCTGACACATTTTCCAAAGAAAATTGGTTTGCAAAAACCTTAAGTGAATCGGCAGGGGTCATTATCTGATAGGAGGAGTCATTCATCATAACCGACAAGTAATTGGAGGCATTTTGAATATTACTTTTTGCATATTGCAGTTGATTATCAATTTCTGTTACTCGAACTTCCACCGCGAGTACATCAGATCTTTGTAGGTATCCCTGTTTGAAACTATTGTCGGCCAGCCTTTTGTTTTCCAATGCAGCCACTTTTGTTTGTTCCAAAACTTCTACTGTTTTATATGCCAGCTGTAACTGCATATATGCTTTTTCAACCTCCAGCTTAAGGTAATCCCTTGTACGCCCGGATTGATATTCCGAGGCCGTCAGTTTGGCTTTTGCTGCTTTGCGCCGGTAGAAACCATCAAAATTCAACAGGGGTTGCTGAATTTCAAAACGTGTCGCATAATCTTCAATTTGACTTGGATTATTAAGGCGGTCCGGATTAAAATCGGCTTGTGTTACAATTTGCTGATTTAATTTAACGCCAAAAGCCATCAACGGATTGGTAGTGGCTATGCCAGTATGTGATAGACTAATATTAGGCAATAGTACGGCATTGGTTTGCCTAAAATCACCTTCAGCAGCCATAACATTCTTTTCTGTGATTTTTAAGGTTGTATTGTACTCCATTACCCTGTTCATTACCTCCCCCTTGGTAATCAGTACGCCTTTTTGCGCATTTATAAAAAAGACGTTTAACATGATCAGTATTTGTATTGCATTCTTCATGTACTAATTAATTTGAAGCAAAATTAGACTAAGAAGAAAGTGCAGATGGTAACCAATGTTACCAAAATCGGGTAACTAATGTTACAGAATATGAAAGCAGAATTGTATATAAAAGGAAACAGTATACACCTAGTTTCTGATATTGCAGACCGCTAGCCAATTATGGTTAGATGCGTATAAAAAGAAATTAAAGTTTGGTCCCGTAGGAAAGATCCCCGGCATCGCCTAATCCCGGGATTATATATCCTTTTCCGGTCAATTCATCATCAATGGCAGCGATCCACAGATGAGTATTTTCAGGGAAAACACTTTTTACATACTCTATCCCCGCAGCAGAACCAATTACAGAAATTATATGTATCTGCTTGGGTTGTCCATGGTTTTTTAAGGCGTTTAATACATTCTCCAAGGTCTTTCCGGTTGCAAGCATAGGATCTGTTAATATGAGTGTTTTACCTCCCAATGCCGGAGCTGCAAAATATTTAACGATTACATCAAAGTCGTTACCCCCGTCCGGATGATGTCTGTAGGCTGAAATAAAAGCGTTCTCAGCCTTGTCAAAATAATTCAATAGTCCCCGGTGTAATGGTAATCCTGCCCTTAGAACAGAACATAGTACAAGATTATTTAAGGGTAAGGCCATGGCTTTATGACCAAAAGGTGTTTGCACGGTATTTACCTTATAATTTAGGGTTTTACTTAATTCATAACATAGAATCTCCCCAATTCGCTCAATATTCCTGCGAAAACGCATGGAATCTTTTTGAATATTTATATCCCTGAGTTCAGCAACAAATTGATTTAACAAGGAGTTTTCAGCTCCAAAATTATGAATGATCATAAATTAAATTTTGGACGGAATCTGATCCGTTTGATCCTTTCTGAGAGAAAGTCCATTCTCATTACCTAGGATAATTATGTTGATTTTAAATATAATAAAAAATGAGCTTACAGTTCGCTTTACTCAAGAGGTTTAATGTTTTATAAAAATTGGACTGCATTTATAGTACCGGCAGTTCCCCCTCCAATTGTCAGAATTTGCAGATGATATTTCATTTTCATAATGTTTTATGATTTACTAAATATAATTGGCAAGCATTTGAAGCACAGTAACATTTGTTACAAGGACTTTACTAAATAAATTCTTAATTTAGAATCTTTGGAAATAAATAGAATAATGAAAAGACGAAACTTCGTTAAAAAGGCCACTATAGGAACCATCGCCTCCGTAATAGGCGCTGATATTGTATTTGGTTCTGTTATGCCGAAAGGGTATCAGCCTTTAGCTATGCAGGACCCGGACCCTTTCAAAATGTTCGACAAGGATAAAGGAATGGTGGTGTTAAATGACAAGCCATGGAATATTGAAGCAAAGGCTCACCTTTTGGATGATAAAATAACGCCTAATAAGTTCATGTTTATCCGTAACAATGGATTAATTCCTGAAAATATAGATGCTAACAAATGGACCTTAACATTTGATGGAGAGTCAGTTAGGCAAGAGAAAACATATACCCTCGCAGAATTAAAATCAAAATTTCCACAGTTTACCTACCAATTAACCCTGGAATGTGGGGGCAATGGCAGAAGTGAATTCGACCCACCCGCAAAGGGAAATCAATGGACAGTTGGGGCCGTTTCCTGTGCCAGCTGGACAGGAATCAGACTAAAAGACGTCTTGGAAGATGTTGGAATAAAAGAGGATGCAGTTTACATTGGTTATCATGCTGCGGATGTACATTTAAGCAGAGATCCCGGGAAAGAGCCCATTTCCCGTGGTGCTCCGATGGTAAAGGCACTGCAGGAGGAAACTTTACTTGCTTTTAAAATGAACAACAAAGATATTCCAATTGCCCATGGTTACCCTTTAAGGCTGATTGCCGGGGGCTGGCCGGCTTCAGTTTCCGGGAAATGGATAAATAGAATCAGTATTCGAAATAAGGTACATGATGGCACCAAAATGACCGGAACAGCGTACAGAGTACCCTGTAATCCTGTAGCGCCAGGCGAAAAGGTTAAAGATGAGGATATGTGTATTATAGAATCTATGCCCGTAAAATCTTTAATCACCTATCCCAAAACCGGAGCTATGATTAGTAAGGGCAAAAAATTGGACATCCGCGGACATGCCTGGGCCGGAGAACTTGAAGTAGTTCAAATGGAATATTCCATAGATTTTGGTTCCACCTGGCAGACCTGTCCTATTGACCAACCGGCAAATAGATTGGCATGGCAAAATTTTAATGCTTCAATAGACTTTCCTAAGGAAGGTTATTATGAAGTGTGGGCTCGGGCAACGGATTCCCATGGTGTAAGTCAACCCATGCTTTTACCAGGCTGGAACCCCAAGGGTTACCTGAATAACGCATGCCATAGAATTGCAGTAAAGGTTACATAAATGCAGGAGGACTATAAGTTTAAACAACAGGTAAAAGCCATCTACAGACTTATGGGGGGGCTATTTGGCTTATTCATAGTGGCCGCACTAGGAATCCTGTTCTTATTGTCTAACCCGGATTGGACGAGGAAAAAAGCGACGGAAGTTGAGCCTGAATATGTCACTATCCAGGAATCAGATGATTTTGACAAGATTGAAAATGGCGTACATGTACGAACCGGGCTAATAGAAGCCGACGGATTAATGACAGTGGTGAATAATTGTACAAATTGTCATTCTGCAAAACTGGTCACCCAAAACAGAATGAATGAGGAGCGGTGGATAGCAACTATAAGATGGATGCAGGAAACCCAAAATTTATGGGATCTGGGAGGTAATGAAGCAATAATTGTAAACTATCTGGTAACCAATTATCCCCCTAAGAATAAAGGAAGACGCGAAATATTATCAGATATTGAATGGTATGAGCTCAAGGATTAGTATATATGTGGCTTTGTTTGTTTTGCTTCTATCCTGCAAGGGAATCAATGAAAAACCGAGGCTTGTCATTTCAGATTATGCCTCAACAGAACATCTTATAGAGGCTGAAGAATTAATAACCATTATTGAAGAAAAGAATATAAAAATAGTTGATTTCAGAAATCCGGAGAATTATAACCAAGGTCATATTTATGGCGCTTTAAATATATGGCGGACGGATGTTTCTGATAGTTCATTTCCATACATTGGAATGCGAGCCGCTAAGAAAAATATTGAACTTCTTTTTAGCGAATTAGGAATAGATAATAATGATCTTATTGTGGTCTATGATGATAAGGGCTCACCCGATGCTATGCGTTTATGGTGTTTATTAAAAAACTATGATTTTAATTCAGTGAAAATATTAAATGGTGGTTTAAAGAGCTGGTTAGGCGCTGGTGGACAACTTACTACAGAGCCCTTCTCATTTGCGCCTACCGAATTTTATCTTCCCGAAAAAAGCGATGAAAATTTATGGATTGATAAAGACGAACTAATGGATCTAATAAGCGATGAGAGCAAAAATGTTAACATCATTGATACCCGTAGCTCTCAAGAATACAAAGGAAACCATATAAAAAAAGGAACCTTAAAAGGAGGGAGAATACCAACAAGCATTCATATAGATTGGGCTGAAGCGGTTGATCTCGATGGTAGTAAAAAGTTCAGGTCCATTGAGGAATTGCAAAGGATTTACAAGGGTTTGGAAATGAGTGTAAATGATACTGTTATTGTTTATTGTCATACCGGTTACAGATCATCTTTGACTACCTTTGTATTAAGAGAATTAATGGGATTTGAAAATGTCTGGAACTATGATGGATCCTGGGTGGAATGGAGTTATTTTGACGAATTACCTTATGAAAAAGATAGTATAATATTATAAAATCAAATAATTATGGAAAAATATATTGACGCTTTTGTTTCGGCTTTTTCAGGGAGTTTAAATTGGACCTGGAAGTCTATTATTTTTGATGTCCCATGGTATACAAACTATTTTTGGGGCCTGGTAGTAATTTCATTAGCAGTTTGGATTCTGGAAATTCTTTTTCCCTGGCGGAAGGACCAATCTATTTTTAGAAAAGACTTTTGGCTGGATGCTTTTTATATGTTCTTTAATTTTTTCATGTTCGCCATTGCCATTAGCGGATTCTATAATTTATTAGAAGCATTATTCAGCGATATTGGAATTACATCTAAAAGTCTTGCTATAGTAGATATTTCCTCATATCCCATGTGGTTACAATTACTTTTGTTTTTTATTGTTTTAGATTTTGTGCAATGGTTTACTCATATCCTGCTTCACAAGTATCATTTCTTATGGAATTTTCACAAAGTGCATCATTCTGTGAAGGAAATGGGGTTTGCCGCCCATCTGCGCTATCATTGGATGGAGAATATCTTATACAAACCTCTAAAAGTTTTCGGCGTAATGATTTTGGGTGGATTTGAACCAGAACATGCATATGTGGTACATTTTCTGGCTATTGCTATTGGTCATTTAAATCATTCAAATATTAAAATTACCTATGGCCCGCTGAAGTATATTTTCAATAATCCGGTCATGCATCTTTACCATCATGTAAAGGCTTTACCTGAAGGGAAATATGGTATTAATTTTGGAATCAGTTTAAGTCTCTGGGATTATATTTTTAAAACTAACTATGTTCCGGAAGACAGCGGAACGATAGAACTTGGTTTCCCCGGAGATGAAAAATTTCCACATGATTTTGTGCATCAGGAATTATATGGCTTTGGGAAACCTAAGGATGGATAATAAGTAAAATATGATTTAGTTATTTTCTTTAAAACTTATGGCCCAGATTCCTCTGACCTCCTTGTCCCGGTAATCCCGGGCCATATCTTCCGGATAAAGTTTATCAAGTACAGCTAGTGTAGAAATTGTGATCTGTTCTTTTGGTATTCCATGACATTGAAGGCACATGGCATTCGTTGTAATGGGATAATAGAATTTTACTTTTCCATTCGCTACATCCAGAATTGGTTCTAACTGCTCACCATTTGCAAGCTTTGATTTAAAGTTGGTTATATAGCTCAACTCTTTTGCGTTAGCTTTATTTAAAGGATTTCGGGGTTTATCAGTAACACGCCTTATTGTAGCCCCATAAGCTAGAGATATACTGTCTGTTAGCGGAAGGGCGCTAATATTACAATATTTAACTGCGCCATCCGGACCTTTTTCAGTAATAGCCTGCACTAATTTTTTACCTAATGTACCCTTTGCCCCAGCCGCATACTTCTCTCCTAACTTCTTATATTTTTCAAGGGTGTCTACGGATACTTTTCCCGTATGATTACACTGTCCCTTACCGTTGCCCATACAATTACCGGAACATTCCCCCATTCCCTTTCTTTTCCCCATTCCTTTTCCTTTCCCCTGGCCCTTGCCCTCATGGGCTTGAAACCAATCTGGTGTATCTATATCATTATCATATAGATATTCCGCAATTTGTGTAATTGTCTCATCAGGAAACGACTGATACGGCATTATTCCAAATTTTCTTAAGGCCCCGGGCATTCTGGAATTTTTCTCACTGGGATTTTTCACCCAGTACATAATGTCCTTAACAAATTGGTCTCTGGAAGTTGTTGCTTTGAGATAGTGTTTCTTAACTGCGATCATTGGGGGAGCTATCATTTCGTTCTGTGCAGTCTTAGGGTTATGACAGGTATAGCATTCTTTTTCCAATAATTCTTTTCCCGGATGAGTGCTATCTGTCACTAGTACACTTGGAGAATTCTCATTAATGACCTGAAGGCTGGTTTTGGGCGATTCCTTACATGACAGCAAGAATATAAGTCCCGAAAGGAATAATAGTAGCTTCATTATTTTGACATTCTCCCGCTTGCACAACTGAAAAATGAACGTGCTTTAGCAGATACACTATTTTTATACTCAATAGAAGGATATCCCAGTGCTTTTAGTTTATCCTTGACTAATATGGCATCATCCACATTTTCGCAGGTAAAATGAACTGCAGCCGTTTCTGTATCCACATCAATGTCTGAAAGATGGTTCATTTCCGATAATTTACTGGTGATGGTTTTTGCACAACCGCCACATTTGAGGTTTTGAACTATTACTGAGGCCTTCATAATTTATGTTATTTTGTTTTGTTTGAATATCTACATTGCTATTTCCATCTTATAATTCCTCCTTTTAGATCATAAATCTTTTCAAATCCCATCGCGATAAGTTTTCTTGCCGCCTTTTGACTTCTGTTACCCGACTGGCAATAGAGGTAAACCGGTTTATCTTTTTGTAATTTTTCAAATGATTTTTGAAAATCAACTTTATTAAAGAAATCAATATTAATAGCCTTCCCAATGTGCCACCGTTTATATTCTTTGGCTGTTCTAACATCCACCAACTGAAGTTTCGGATCTTTAATAGCCTCTTTATATTTTGAGACCTCTAAGATCTCAAATTTGTCTGATTGTTCGGCTTTTGACCCGAACAGTGTATTAAATAATGACATTAGTCTATTTTTTTATTAAATTTTAAAGCTCTGGTAGGAAAGGGAATGACCAAAAATAATCTGGCCATTCCCGTAACAATCAACCAAAACAAACTCTAAAAACAAATTTTTATAACATGCTTGTCGGACATATATAATCCGATTTCTCAACCTTAGTTTTTTTAATTTCATCGAAACCATCTGCCACATCAACGAAATCTTCCCATCCTCTTTGCATTAATATTGATGCAGCGATCATACTTCTGTAACCTCCCTCGCAATAAATCACAAAGGGTTTATCTATTGGAAAATGAGAAAGGTGCTGATTTAATTCATTCAAAGGAACATTAATCGCACCAATGACATGTTCAGAATCAAATTCACTTTTTTTCCTTATATCAAAGGCAAGTGGTCCTTCCCCAAAATATGCCTTTTCAAACTGATTAGCCGTAATTCTCTTAATTCTTTCAACTTGCTTACT
>Ga0265303_10001351_pt1 | contig 14980 bp, 13 predicted proteins | sample Helome_2_FD_192494 | JGI IMG/M metagenome (GOLD analysis project Ga0265303, IMG submission 192494) | Marine sediment microbial communities from subtidal zone of North Sea - Hel_20160317 (Illumina Assembly) | ecosystem: Environmental > Aquatic > Marine > Subtidal zone > Sediment ... | reverse complement strand
ACAGGAGCAGGCCGCGATTGATGGGCTGTTGCTGCCAATCGACACCGCACTGTCCGACTGGCCCGAGGTGCGGGTAAATGCCGACTCGGCGTTCTACCTCAAACAGGGGCAGGCGGTGCTGGTACCCAAGGCGCCGACTGACGGCTGGGTGCGGATCTATCAGGGTGATGAGTTTCTCGCGGTAGGCCAGGTACAGGACGACGGGCGTATTGCGCCGAAACGCCTGATGACCGGAGGCTGACAGCCGAGTCAAATTGAGAGAGAATACGCGACCTTAATTTCCGCGGGGCCTCTATCGGCCCCGTTGTTTCAACCGCCGAAGCCGCCTGGACTCATTGTTGGGGGCTTCTCGAAGGCAAAATGACAGGAGAAATGTCATGACAATGAGTGCAGAGCAAAAACAGTCGATTGTCGATGAATATGGCAAAGACGCGAAAGATACAGGTTCCACCGAGGTACAGATCGCATTGCTGACCGCCCGCATCTCGGATCTGACCCCGCACTTCCAGTCTCACAAGAAGGATCACCACTCCCGCCAGGGTCTGGTGCGTCTGGTCAACCAGCGCCGTAAACTTCTCGACTACCTTAAGTCGAAGAATGTGGAACGTTACCGCGAGCTTATCTCCCGTCTGGGCCTGCGCCGCTAAACGATCACCTACCAAAGGTTTGAGGATTTCCAAGTGAACCCGATTAAGAAAACGTTTCAGTACGGCGAACATACAGTAACGCTGGAGACCGGTGAGATCGCCCGTCAGGCCGATGCTGCCGTCGTCGTCAACATGGCTGATACCGTGGTACTGGTTACCGTGGTGTATGATAAAAATCCCGACAGTGGTCGCGATTTCTTCCCATTGACTGTTGATTATCAGGAAAAGACCTACGCTGCGGGCAAGATCCCCGGTGGTTTCTTCCGTCGTGAGGGGCGTCCTGCCGAGAAGGAGATCCTCACCTGTCGCCTGATCGATCGCCCGATCCGACCACTGTTCCCGAAGAACTTCAGGGCAGAGACCCAGATCATCTGTACCGTCACGTCACTGAACCCAGATGTCGATCCCGAGATTCCCGCGCTGATCGGAACCTCAGCCGCGCTGGCTATCTCCGGTGCCCCTTTCCAGGGTCCGATCGGTGCCGCCCGCGTCGGCTATAAGGATGGAAGCTACATCCTCAACGGCCCGACCGGACTGGAGGAGAGCGATCTCGACCTGGTTGTCGCCGGTACCGAGAAAGCTGTTCTGATGGTTGAGTCTGAGGCCAACCAGCTGTCCGAGGAAATCATGCTCGGCGCGGTCCTGTTCGGCCACGAGCAACTGCAGACCGTGATCAATGCCATCAAGGAACTGGCTGCAGAGGTCAACAAGCCTATCTTCGAGATGCCGGAGATCCTGGTCAATGAAGAGCTCAAGGCCGCGGTTGAGGCAGCCTGTGGCGACGCCATGCGCAGTGCCTACACCATTGCCGACAAGATGGACCGCTACGCAGCTACCGACGCGGCTGCAGCAGCGGCGAAAGCACAGTTGTGTGGCGGTGATCAGCCGGCGTTTGATGAAGCCGAGGTGGTTGGCGCCATCGAGAAACTGAAAAAAACCACAGTGCGTGGTCGTATCATTGCCGGCGAGCCGCGCATTGACGGTCGTGACACCAAGACGGTGCGTCCGATCACCATCCGTACCGGTGTGCTGCCACGTACCCATGGTTCAGCACTGTTCACCCGTGGTGAGACCCAGGCACTGGTAATCACCACGCTCGGCACCGAGCGTGATTCACAGATCATCGATGCGCTCGGAGGTTCTTACAAAGAGCCCTTCATGCTGCATTACAACTTCCCTCCCTTCTGCGTGGGTGAGTTGGGTCGTGTCGGTAGCCCGAAGCGGCGCGAGATCGGTCACGGCCGTCTGGCCAAGCGTGGTGTGATGGCCTGTATGCCGGACCTTACCGACTTCCCGTATTCCATCCGAGTCGTATCTGAGATCACCGAGTCCAACGGTTCCTCTTCGATGGCCTCGGTCTGCGGCACCAGCCTGTCGCTGATGGATGCCGGTGTGCCGGTCAAGTCTCCGGTGGCCGGTGTTGCCATGGGTCTGATCAAGGAAGGTGACGACTTTGCGGTCCTCACCGACATCCTCGGTGATGAAGATCACCTCGGTGATATGGACTTCAAAGTGGCCGGTACGGTCGATGGTATCAACGCCCTGCAGATGGACATCAAGATCGACGGCATCACCCGGGAGATCATGGAAGTTGCCCTGGGTCAGGCCAAAGACGGCCGTCTGCACATCCTCGAAGAGATGAACAAGGCGATCAACGCGCCGCGTGAGCACATGTCTGAGCACGCCCCGCGCATCGTGACCTTCAAGATCAATCCGGACAAGATCCGCGACGTCATCGGCAAGGGCGGTGCAACCATCCGTTCGATCACCGAAGAGACGGGTGCCACCGTCGATATCAATGACGACGGCACGGTCAAGATCTTCTCGGTCGACAAGCTGGCCGGCGACGATGCACGCAAACGCGTCGAGTTGATCACCGCTGATGTGGAGGTCGGTACCATCTACGAAGGCCGGGTCGCACGTCTGATGGACTTTGGTGCCTTTGTCACCATCCTGCCCGGCAAGGATGGGTTGGTGCATATCAGCCAGATCTGTGAAGAGCGCGTCGAAAAGGTCAGTGACAAGCTGTCTGAAGGTGATGCCGTCAAGGTCAAGGTCCTGGAAGTCGACAAGCAGGGCCGTATCCGTCTGAGCATGAAGGCGGTGAGCGAGGGCGCTGAAGCCTGATCGCTCAATTCGATCGTGTGTGATGAAAGGGGCCTTCGTGGCCCCTTTTTTATCGTTTTGTTTTCGGGGTTGGGCGGGGGTGTTTCTGCGTTTGATAGCGCTGTCGCGCGAACAATCCCCAACACCTACCCGTAATCAAAAACTACGCAATAGTGTGCGTCTGCAACGGGTAACCATGCTCGCGATAAAAGCGAAACCGCTCCCGTCCTGCGGCCTTCACCGCATCGTCATGATCGACACATTCGATCAGGCGTTCAAAACGACTGAAGAACATTGGCACCTCTGAACCGAGATTGATCAACACCTGGTGTTCACTCTCGTCTGAACTGCCGTCACCGATCAGGATCGGATTGATCTGTGGCTCGTCTTTGCCGAGCAGACCATGCGGGATGAAACTCTGTTCCCAAAGGGTCCAGAACAGCTTGTCCATGTGCTTGGACTCGGCTGCGATCGGTGTGTGGACTAGCACCCGGCGGCCCGCACGGCGGGCCTTCTCCGCAATCCGGCAGGCCAGGTGATAACGATCGCCGGCGGCGTTTGCATCCAGAATGTAAAAGTCGACCTTGGTCATGTCGGCAGTCGCTTGCCGCTTACATGCTGGCCTTGCTGCGTCGCAGCAGGAACTCTGTGAGCAGCGGGACGGGTCGGCCGGTGGCACCTTTGTTGGCACCCGAATCCCAGGCCGTGCCGGCAATATCCAGGTGCGCCCACTTGAACGACTTGGTGAAGCGCGACAGGAAACACGCGGCGGTGATGGTCCCCGCACCCTTTCCACCGATATTTGCCATATCGGCAAAGTTGCTGTCCAGTTGGCTCTGATATTCGTCCCACAAGGGAAGACGCCAGGTACGGTCACCGCAATCCGTGCCTGCGTCCAGCAGGTCGTCTGCGAGTTTGTCATCGTTTGCCATGAGACCGCTGGCCTGATTCCCCAGGGCCACGATACAGGCGCCGGTGAGCGTCGCAATATCGATGACGGCGGCAGGATCGAAACGTTCGGTATAGCTCAGTGCGTCGCACAGGATCAACCGACCCTCGGCGTCGGTGTTCAGGATCTCGATGGTTTGCCCGGACATGGAGGTGACAATGTCGCCCGGTTTGTTGGCATCACCATCCGGCAGGTTCTCGGAGCTGGGTACCACGCCGACCACGTTGATCGGCAGGTCGAGTTCCACGCAGGCTGCGATGGTGCCCAGCACACTGGCGCCACCGCACATGTCATATTTCATTTCGTCCATACCGGCAGACGGCTTGATCGATATGCCGCCGGCGTCAAAGGTCAGGCCCTTGCCGACCAGGGCGACCGGCTTGTTCCCGGTCTTGGCGCCCTTGTATTCGAGAACGATCAGTTTGGCAGGCTGGCGACTGCCGCGGGACACGGAAAGCAACGAGCCCATGCCGAGCTTTTTCATCTGCGCTTCGCTCAGTACAGATACTTTGAGCTTGCGCTTGCCGCGGCCCAGCGACTGGGCCTGTTCGGCGAGATAGCTTGGCGTACAGATATTGCCCGGCAGGTTGGCCAGATCCTTGGCCAGCTTGCTGCCTATCCCGATGGCGCGGCCGTGCTCCGCGGCACGATTGCCGGTATTCTGTTGTGCACGTGACTGGACCAGGAAATCCACCCGCTTGAGCGGCCGTTTCGGCGGCTCCGATTCACTCTTGCATTGTTCAAAGCGGTAGATGGCTCTGTCGGCCGCGTTCACGGCTTCCCGCACCAGCCTGTAGGTTGAGGCATCGTCTGCCTTGTTGGGCAGCAGTGCGAGGCAGTCGGTCGCGCCGGATAATTCCAGTTGTTGGAAAGCCGGCAGCAGGGCAAGTCCGAATTTGGTGGGGGAAAATCCTTTTTGCTCACCCAGTCCGACCAGCAGGATGCGCACGGCCTTGCAATCCAGTGGCTCGTAAAGCATCTGCGTCTGACCGATGCCACCTGCAAAATCATGGCGTTTGAGAATCCGTCCGATCTGTCCGCCGATGGCCTCGTCCAGATCACGGCCCAACGGCGTGAGGCGGTTGTTTTCGTATACGCCTACCACCAGGCAGGCGGTTCTCATCTTTTCTGCGGCACCGAGTTTACAGCTGTATTCCATGGATCCCCTCGAGTGGTTTTACCGTGCAGCTACTGGCGCTTTCGCTTGCTGTCGGTTGGCGGTATGGTTCGACGCTGTCGTCCGGCAGAGTGTAACGAATCGGGAGAGCAAAGGAAGTACATGGGGGTCATTGACCGACTATTGCTGCGGGAAATCATCAAGACCCTGTCGGTGGTCTTGTTGGTTCTGGCTCTGGTGCTGCTCTCGAATACCCTGGTGCGGTACCTCGGCAAGGCTGCCAGTGGTTCGCTGGGGACCGACATCCTGTTGGTCGTCGTCGGACTGGAACTGGTGAAGGCGCTGGGTCTCATCATCCCGCCGGCATTCTTCTTTTCGGTGTTGTGGGTGCTGGGGCGGATGTATCGCGACAGTGAGATGATCGCGCTGGCCGCATCCGGATTCGGCCATGCACGAATATTCCGTTCGGTATTGCTTACTGCGATCCCGCTTGCCGCTCTGGTCGCGGTGCTGGTCATGGAAGTGCTGCCCTGGGCCAAAGGTCGGGTGTCGGCATTGAAGGCCGAGCAGGCCAATGCCACGGATATATCGGGTGTCCGTGCCGGGCGATTCAACGAGTTTCGTCATGGTGGGCTGGTGGTGTATACCGAACGGCTTTCGGAAGACGGTGTCAAGCTCGAGGGCGTGTTTGTCCAGGACAGGCAGGAGGGAAAACTCGGCCTGGTGACGGCTGAGTATGCCTATCAAACGACCGATCCGATGACGGGTGAGCGGTTCGTTATCCTGACCAACGGCCATCGCTACGTGGGAAGTCCCGGCGAACTCAACTACACCATCGGGCGCTTCGATGAGTATGCCATCCGTATTCCGTCGTTTGGTCCGGCGATCTACAAGCGGTCGCGCAGTGCCAAGCCCTGGGAGGCGCTGCTGGCCTCAGACGATCCACGGGATCGCGCAGAGTTCCAGTATCGTCTATCGGTCCCCATCGCTTTGCTGGCGTTTGCGGTGCTGGCGGTACCATTGGCGCGCTCACCACCGCGCTCCGGGGTGTATGGGCGCCTTACCTTTGCGGTGTTGCTGTACTTCACCTTTTTCAATCTGCAACGTGTTGCCGAACGTTGGCTTGAGACCGGGGTGGTGCCTGCCTGGCTTGGCATGTGGTGGCTGCCGCTGCTGATGCTGGCTGTGGCCGGCGTGATCATGGTGCTGGACTCAAACTGGTTCTGGGTGCACCGGCCACGGTGGAAGGTCAGGCGGGCATGAGACTGACGCTTTTCGACCGCTACATCGCCACTACCATGTTCAAGGCCACGGGCATGACGCTCGTCGTGCTGGTCGTACTGCTGGTCTTTTTCGGCTTCATCGACGAGATGGACGATGTTGGCCGTGGCGATTACCGGCTCTTCGATGCCTTCCTGGTTGCTGTCCTGTCGGCACCGCGATACGTGTTCGAGGTGTTTCCGGTCGCTGCTCTGGTAGGCAGCCTGATTGGTCTGGGTGCCATGGGCGCGCACGGCGAGCTGATCGCCATGCGTGGCTCGGGATTCTCCATGCGCCAGATCGTCATGTCGGTCATGAAGGCGGGAGTCGTCATGATGCTGGCGGTGTTTCTGTTCGGCGAACTGGTTGCTCCGGCAAGTGAGCAGCGGGGGGAACAACACCGCATGGAAAAAACGGAACAGAAGGTCACACTGAAGTCGCGTTACGGCTTCTGGGGCCGCGATGGACGTGCCTTCGTCAATATTCGCACCATTCTTCCGGGCGCCGGGATCGAGGACATCTACATCTACGAGTACGATGAAGAGAAGCGGCTCACTCTGTCGACTTACGCCGAACGGGCGGAGCATCGTGGTGACCACTGGGTATTGTTCGGGATACGCCAGAGCGAGATTGCCAAAACGGGGGTGAGCAGTCGTAGCCTGAAGCAGGCGCATTGGGATTCCCTGCTCGATCCGGGACTGCTGAACGCCATTGTCATCCAGCCGACGATGCTGCCGATAGACGATCTGTATCACTACATTCAGGTGATGCGCGAGAATGATCAGGCGGCCATCGAATACGAGGTGGCCTTCTGGGCCAAGCTGGCGACCCCATTGGCGACCCTGGTGATGCTTTTCATCGCGGTGCCGTTCGTGCTCGCCCACCAGCGTTTCGTGAGCATGGGGCAGCGTATATTCCTCGGCGTTATGCTGGGTATGGCGTTCTACATGCTCAACCGCGGTATGTCCTATGTTGCCGTTGTGTACGAACTCGATCCCATGGTGAGTGCCCTGATCCCGGGTGGCGCGTTTCTGGCAATCGGGCTGTTCATGATCAAGGATACGCGCTGAACCACACTGTGCTGTTGTCGCCGTCAGTGTTTCTTGACGATCACCAGCCGTGTTCTGCTCAAGTGGTCATGCCAGGCCAGGCCACGTCGATCGAACAGAATCCAGAGATAGCCCAGCCCCAGGGCCAACACCGATATCATCGCCCCAATGTAGCGAATCAACGCCTGACGGATAGTCACTGATCCACCGTCATTACTGAGTAGCCGCAGCCGCCACGCACGCATGCCAAGCGTTTGCCCGCCGTGCTTCCAGAACCAGCTGAAGAACACCAGCGGCGCCAGCACGGCATAGACCTGTAGACCGAGATGGCTGCCTTCGCTGCCCGCGCCGATGAAGGTATCGACCGTGGTTCCCAGCAGCCACAGGGCGGCCACCAGCCAGCTGTCGTAAAAAATGGCCGCCAGGCGACGCCAGAGGCTCGGGACGGCCGCATGGTCGAGATCGGTTTGGGTTTTTTCTGAAGAAATCTGCTGCATGGTTGGCAAATCGGCTGCGGATGTGCGCGGCCCCGCGGCGTTCAGTCGCCGTATTTGGGCGGGCAAGTTATTGAATTCGCGCTAATTTCGATCGCGACCTAGGGTAAGTACCCGGCCCGTTCAGGATTGCTCCTAATGGCTGGATTCATGCCAGCCCGCATAATTTAGTGCCAGTAGCCCACCGGACCAAACGGCATAGACCGTGTGTCGCGGGTGAAATCTATAGGGAGGGAAGGATGGAACAGAGAAGCAGTGAGCGCAAGGCGGTCTCGCTGGACGCGGTTGTTGGTTGCGCGCGTTTCGGTCTGATTCGCGGTCGTATTGTCGATATTGGCCTGGGCGGACTCTATATAAAGGCCGAGACAAGTATCGTACCGATCGGTGCGGCGGTTACCGTGACGTTTCAGCGGGCAGAGCGTGTCCATGGTGACTGCATGAGCCTGCGGGGTCAGGTCAGTCATCAAAGCCTGCAGGGATTCGGAATCGAATTCGATGCGCTGGATCCCGGTTGCCTCGAGGCCTTGCAACGACTATTGCATTTGATGCCGCCCGCGCCCGCGAAGGCGGCTCCGGTGCTGCGCGCAATCTAGTGGGCTGGCTGTGAATAACAGAACCTCCCGCATGGCCCACTAATCGGCGCCGAAGGTTTCGAGTGTCTTTTCCGTTCCGCCATGCATCGGGGGGCGGTACCGGTTTGCCCTGAGTTGGTTTATTGATTATCCAGGGTGATAATTCGGCCTGGTTCACTGGCCGGGGCGAGATCCATCAGAAAGCGGTCGTTGTCACGAAGACTCCTGCGACGAATACCTATACCGGTGCTCGCGCTTGCCTTCGGTTTGTTTACCGGTCTGGTCCTGTGGGTGGTCGTGGACAGGGTTCAGACCCGCGCACTCAGCCATATTTTCGACCAGGCACTGGAAAGCCAGCTGGATCAGCAGGCCAGGGAATCACTGATCCGGTTTGATGAGTACCGGCGCTCCTTCACCTATTTTGCCGGGTTGATTGCGACTCATCGGCGCATGGCCGATTATCTGGATCCGATCATCTGGAGCCGTCGTTCACCCCAGGTCGTGGACTACGATCCCGGCGCCCCGCCCGCCTGGCTGCCGCGTGACCTGAGTTGGCAGGGAGGCGTGAGCCCCGGGCATTTTCTCCTGGTCGACGCGTCCGGTGCGATTCGCGAGTTTTACAGTCCTGCCGGCGGTGACCTACCGACATTGCTGTTGCGCGAGTCGAATGGCCAGCTGGCCTTCGGCCAGGGTCGCTCATATGTCACGGTCCTGGACAATGAGCCCTGGTTGATTGTGTCTGAAAATACCGAGGACAATGCACGTACCCCGATGGGTAGCGTGGTTCTGCTGGTGCCGCTCAACAGCGCTTTCCTGGGGGCATCGCAGCAGTTCGTCAAATCCACCAATAATGTGGTGGCCATCTTCGATCCGGAAGCGCAGCGGATTCTGTCCAGCAGCAGTATCGGTGCGGTCCCCAACGGCATCGCGCTGGCGGCCCTGCAGAAGCACTATCTGGTGACGGCGCAGTCGTTCTTCGACTATGAAGACTCCGATTTGAACCTGTTGTTCGTCACCTTGTTGCCGCGTGCATCGTTCGAACAGACCGGGCAGAAGGTGCTGGACCTGGAACGTCGTCAGCGGCTGATCGGGACCGCGGTCATCATCGTTGTCTTTGTGCTGCTGTTCCTGCTCCTGTCCAGCCGTATAAATCGCCTGCTCCGGCGGATCTCCAATCTGTCGAGGCGGGCCATCGAGATGCCGGATGCGGAGATCGGGCAGCGCGGTAATCAGCTGCTGATTCTGGAGGACTGGATTCGCGAGTTCGTACGGCTGGTCATGCGCGGGCGGGAAGAGATGCGCCGGCGGCACGAGACCCAGCTACGGGAGACCGAAAAGCTCAGGGTGGCGGTGATGGAGGCGTCACTCGACTCGATCATCACCGTCGATGAACGTGGCGCGATCATCGACTTCAATCCGACGGCGCAGGAAATCTTTGATTACCGGCACGAGGAGGCTGTGGGTCGCTCTTTCAACGATCTCGTGGTGGCACCGAAATGGCGCAAGACGTTTGAGCGCCTGTTGTACCTGTCCCTGGCGGGCGGAGAGCAGGGTGCACCCCTGCAGCGTATCGAGATGCAGGCCGTGGCCCGGGAGGGACGCATCTTTCCGGTCGAGCTTTCCATCAAGCCGGTGTCGCTGGAGGAACGTCTGGTGTTCACCCTTTACCTGCGTGATATCGCGGAACGCAAGGTGCGGGAGGCGGAGATTCGCAGCCTGGCTGCGTTCCCCAGCGAGAGCCCGATACCGGTACTGCGCATCAATGGGCGGGGTGTAATCACATACGCGAACCAGCCCAGTGCCCCGTTATTGAAACACTGGGGCTGTCGCCCCTTACAGACATTGCCCGTGTACTGGCGCAACCACGTCGAAGCGGCCCTCGCGGATGGTTCGACGAGCGAACTGGAAGTGACCACCGATGACGGCATCTTTTCTCTCTTGGTGGCGCCAGTGGCCGAGTTGGACTACGTGAATGTCTACGCGCGCGATATCACCACAGAACGGGTCGCGGAGGAGGAACTCAAACGACGTCAGAACGAACTGGTACACGTGACCCGTCTGAGCAATATGGGCGAGATGGCCACCGGAATCGCACATGAACTCAACCAGCCCCTGTCGGCGATTGTAAACTTCGCCAATGGTTGTGCGCGCCGTCTGCGCATGGATATCGGTGGCAAGGAGGAACTGCTGCACGCGTTGGGACAGATCTCGGCGCAGGCAAGCCGGGCCGGTGAGATCATCAAGCGCCTGAGGGGTATGGTCACGCGCCGCCAGCCGGTCCGCGAGACCGTCGATCTGAACATATTGGCACGCGAGGTATGCTCGTTCATCAGCCATGACCTGAAGCGCCAGGAGCTTGCGGTCGAGCGCCGTTTGTCCAAGCGCGAGTTGCGGGTGCGGGTGGATTCCGTGCAGATTGAGCAGGTACTGCTCAATTTGCTACGTAATGCACTCGACGCGCTGGCGGAGCTACCGGCAAAGGATCGTCGTTTGATCATTGAATCCGGGGTACAACCGGACGGCATGGTGTTTGTTGCGGTGCGGGACAATGGCGCAGGTATCAGCAGCAGTGCGATGGAACACCTGTTCGATCCCTTTTTCAGCACCAAAGACAGCGGTATGGGGATGGGCCTGGCCATCAGTCAGACCATCATGACCAATCATCATGGTAAGATCAGGGCCGATTCCTGGCCGGGCAAGGGGAGTACCTTCACCATCGAGCTTCCACCGAGTGTGGAGGCCGCTGTCAGCGCCGCATCATGAACTATGTCTGATTCCTCTCTAGCAAAATCCACCGTATTCGTGGTCGATGACGACCAGGCGATGCGTAATTCACTCAAGTGGCTGATCGAGTCCGTGGGCGTCGCAGTGGAGAGCTTCTCTTCCGCCGACGAGTTTCTCGCGCAGTATCAGCCCGGCCGCACAGGGTGCCTGGTGCTGGATGTGCGCATGCCGGGCATGAGCGGTCTGGAACTGCTGGAACACCTGGCTCAGAAGAACGTCCACATTCCTGCGGTGATTATCACCGGCCACGGCGATGTGCCGATGGCTGTGCGCGCGATGAAGAGTGGGGCGATCGACTTTATCGAGAAACCTTTCAATGACGAAGCCCTGCTGGATGCCATACGCCGGGCGATCGCGTTCGAGGAACAGCAGCGCAGTTTTCACTCGGAGAATGTGCAGATTCAGGAGCGACTGGCGCACCTGACGCCGCGCGAGCATGAAGTGATGACGATGGTCACCGAAGGCAAATCCAACAAGGAGATCGCGAATGCCCTCGGGGTGTCGGCCAAGACCATTGAGGCCCACCGTGCGCGCGTGATGGAAAAGATGCAGGCGGGATCGCTGGCCGAGCTGGTGCGCATGGTATTGGCAGTGGTCGACCAGGGGTAGGCACGGAAACCCGGTTCGACATGTTTGTCCGATGAGTGACCACACCTTGGTGTCGATCAGTGCCATCGCATGAGCCATGATCGGGTTTTCAGTTTTCCACCTATTGCGGATCGACACGCCGAACGGCTTGTCCTGGGTTCAATGCCGGGCAAGGCCTCGTTGCAGGCCAATCAGTACTACGCACACCCGAGAAATGCCTTCTGGCCAATCGTCGAGGCGTTGTTCGGCATTGCGACGGAACTGTCCTACGATGAGCGCTGTACCCGCCTGATGGCGCAGCGGCTGGCGGTCTGGGATGTGCTCAAGACCTGCACCCGATCGAGCAGCCTGGATGCCGATATCGATTCGGCCTCAATAGTACCAAATGATTTTCGCGCATTTTTCGCGGCGCACCCCTCGATCAAGGCGGTGTACTTCAATGGCGCCATGGCTGAACAGAGTTTCAAACGGCATGTGTTGGCCGGCTTGCCGGCAGCTAATGCAGTTTTACCCCGGGTCCGGCTGCCCTCCACCAGCCCGGCCAATGCGTCGCGCAGCTTCGCGCAGAAACTCGATTGCTGGAGTCAGCTGCGGGCACCGGGTGCGTAGCTTCGGGTGCGCTCAGAAGTTCGCCAGCATGAACGGAATCAGCAGGGCGTTCGCCAGATCGATAAAGAAGGCGCAAACCAGCGGCACGATGATGAATGCCAGGTTCGAGGCGCCGTAGCGTTGTGACACCGCAGCCATGTTGGCCATTGCCGTTGGTGTAGAGCCGAGCGAGATACCGCCGAAGCCGGAACACACCACGGCTGCGTCGTAATTTTTCCCCATCGCGGGAAACACCACGAAGATATTGACCATTATCGCCACGATGAACTGCATCGCGAGGATGGTAAAGATCGGCCCGGCCAGATCGATCAATGTCCACAATTGCATACTCATCAGCGACATCGCGAGGAAGGTGCCCAGGGCGATGTCTGCGATCAGCGCGATCGAAGGTGTCCGGCTGGGCCAGCGCATTCCGCTTAAGCGTGGGTAGTTGTCCGGGATCAGGTTGGTGATGATGATGCCGGCGAACAGGCAGGTTACGAACAGGGGCAACTGCAGCCCCATGTCTGCCACCGCATCATTCAGAAAAATGCCAGCGATGATACAGACGTGGATGGCGAATACGGCGTCGAGAAAGTGCAGATGCCCTATGCCGGCTTTATGACGGTCCTTGTCAGACACGCCCACGTCCTGAGCCTCCACTTCCTCCGGTTGCAGCTTGTGGCGGTTGATCAGGAATTTCGCGATCGGACCGCCCATCAGGCTGGCCAGGATCAGACCGAAGGTGGCGCAGGCGATGCCGATTTCCATGGCATTGCTTACGCCGAAATCCTCGCCGATACGCGGCGCCCAGGCGATGGCCGTGCCGTGACCTCCGATCAGCGAGACACTGCCTCCCAGCATGCCGACCGCGGCAGGAAGATCGAACAGGGCGGCCACCGAGATACCGGTCAGGTTCTGCAGGACCATATAGGCGATGGTGATTGCCAACAGGATCACCAGCGGTCTGCCGCCGCTGAGCAGGTCTTTGAGGCTGGCATTGATCCCAATGGTGGTGAAGAAATAGACCAACAGCACATCCCTGGTCTGGAGGTCGAATTCGATGGCCACATCGAACAGGGCGTAGATCAGCCCGAACAAGATCGAGAGCAGCAGCCCCCCGGTGACCGGTTCCGGGATGCTGAATTCGCGCAGGAAGCCCACCTTGTCGTTGATCCGCTTGCCCACGAATAACACGATGATGCCGATGGTCACGGCGAGAAACGAGTTGAATCGCAATGTGCCGTCGGTGAATTCTACGAAGTCCATGTCCGGGTGTCCCGTCAGTCGGTCGTTACATCAAAGAGGAAAGATGCCATGGTTTCCCTAAAGGGGGAGCAGCTCGGTGATTGGTCCTGGGTTCTTCGCCTCGACCTTGCTATACAGGTCGTAGAGTGCTGCCTGCAAGGCCTCTTCGATCACCGGATGATAGAAGGGCATCTGCAATAACTGGCCGACGGTCAGACCCTGCTGGATACTCCAGGCCAGCAGGTGACCCAGGTTTTCCGCCTTGATGCAGACCATTTCGGCACCCAGCATCAATCCCGTTTGCTTGTCTGCGTAGACGCGGATCAGGCCTTTGTTCTTGGCCATGATGAGCGCACGGCCCACCGGTGCCATCTGTACCTCACCGATCGCGGCCTTGTCGAGATCGAGTGAAGCATAGCTCTGACCCACCTGCACGATATTTGGATCGCAGAAAGTGATATTCAACGGCGTCTTGCGTTTGTAGGCGGTGATGTTGTCGCTGACTGCATTTTGACCCGCAATGCGGCCTTCATCCCCGGCCTCGTGCAACAGTGGACGCTCCCCGGTCACATCTCCCGCCATGAATACCGGCAGATCACCGACCTGCATGGTGTTCGGGTTATAGACGGGTATGCCTTTGTCGTCGACTTCGGCGCCGATCACGTCGAGGCCGAGCTTGTCCACGTTGGGTCTGCGTCCGAGACTGGCAAAGACGCGGTCGACCTCGACGCTGTTCTCGCCCGCCGTCACGCGAAGTTTACCGTTGCTGCCTTCGCTGATCTCTGCCGGGTGGCCGAGCCAGATGGGCATTTCCTTGCCGATGATGTCGATGGTGGTTTTGATCACCTCGGGATCGGTCAGCCCGCCGATGGCCTCCTGCAAATCGACACCGACCACCTCGCAGCCAAGACGCTTGAGTGACTGTCCGAGTTCCAGTCCGATGACACCGAGCCCCAGTACAGCTACCGAATCGGGTACATTCTCCAATTCGAAGAATTCATCGGTGGTAATGATGCGGTCGCGGAAGGGCTGCCAGGCGGCAGGGACGATAGGACGGGAGCCTGTGGCGATGATGACCTTGGTGGCCCGGATGCGCTGGCCGTTTTCCATCTCCAGCAGATTGGGTCCGACGAATCGGGTATAACCCTCGACGAACATGCCTTCCGGCATCCTGTCGGTGCTGTTTGAAATCACACGCTCGACGAACATGTCGCGCAGATCCTGCACGTACTCCATCGCCTCGCTGAGATCCAGGCTCAGACTTTCGTGGCCCTCCAGGCCGAAGCGTTTGAATACTCCGCGGCGGTGGAAGTCCTCGGCGACCTGGATAACGGCTTTCGACGGCATGCAGCCGACGCGGGCACAGGTGGTGCCCAACTCGCCACCGTTGATCAGCACAACGGACTTTCCGGATGGCCGGACCTTGCTCATGGCATACAGACCGGCGCTACCCGAGCCGATGATTGCGACATCTACCTGGCGTTCTTCCACCTCAAACCTCGAAAGAATGAAAATCAGGCCGGTATTCTAACCGCTCGTGGTCGGGCGTTCACCGAGATCCGGTGCGGTAATCGACGG
>Ga0265303_10001348_pt1 | contig 14992 bp, 12 predicted proteins | sample Helome_2_FD_192494 | JGI IMG/M metagenome (GOLD analysis project Ga0265303, IMG submission 192494) | Marine sediment microbial communities from subtidal zone of North Sea - Hel_20160317 (Illumina Assembly) | ecosystem: Environmental > Aquatic > Marine > Subtidal zone > Sediment ... | reverse complement strand
CCACAGCGGTCCATTTTTCTATTCTTTCTCGTTGCGTAGTGCCCACTATGCGCCTCAAAAGAACAGAAAACTGTCCTCGCCGTGCCACTTTTTCGCTACGGGTATTTCTACCGCGCAGACTCCTAGTGGGCCATGCGGGAAATTCGGTTATTCACAGAGCGCCGCTGATCGGCAGGCACAGCCTGCCGTATGATTCGTGCACAGCCGCGACGCATCGCTGGTAAGCAAAATGTCTGCTTGGTCTCGTTGGAGACCAAGAGCCCCGAAGTTTCGATGTAAGCGCATTTTTTATGACGTAATTCTTCCGTATCCGGCGGCTATCCTTTGCGCTTGGAATTGCGCGGGCTTGACGGGCTCACGACCTGCCCCGCGCGACATCGACACGTTGCGACTACGGAGATCACAAATGAGACTGATGAGGATGTTTTTCGCATGTGCGCTGGTTGCCGTGACGACCTCCGCTTCCGCCTGGTGGGGTGGTCCCTGGGGCGGAAACAGCTGGGGTGACCGTTACAACAACGGCTACGGCAGTGGCTACGGCGGCATGGGTGGCGAACAGTATCGCGGGGGTGATGCAGCCGGAGGTGGCGATTTCAGCATGAACCTGTCCGGTCGCGGTAATACCAACATGCGCGGCTATGGAAGCGGCTACGGTGCGGGCGATACATGGGGTCGCAGTTACAATTACAGCAGCCCCTACTATGGCGGCTATGCACCCTATGGTTACATCTCTCCACCGCCGGGGTTTGGCTATCCCCCCCGAATGGCGATGCCTCAATCGGGCGGCGATATGGAAACTCGATACGGCAATTCCGGTTACGGAGCCGGGCGATATGGCGTCAGCCAACCGGACGCAGGTGGTGTCGCAACATCGGCAGCCAGTCAGGCATCTGCCGGCGGCGCTCAGGGCGATGTATTGACCACCGCGGGCGGCATGACTCTGTACACCTACTTGCAGGACAGCGATGGTGTTTCGAGCTGTTACGGGCAGTGCGCCGCCGACTGGCCTCCGGCGACGATGGCGGATTCGATGACGCTCGAAGAGGGCATGTCAGCGATCGAGCGTCGAGACGGGACAAAGCAGCTCGCACTCAACGGAAAGCCCCTGTATCTCTGGGTTGGGGACAAGAAGCCGGGAGACAAGACCGGTGACGGCGTTGGTGGCGCATGGAGCGTGGCTCGGCGACAGTGACAGCAACGTGCGCGGTCCGATCCCCGGAAAAGGCCGCGGCGCGAGTGACAGGAATTGTCCTGGCCTTTCTCTCAAGGCCTCTGCGGGAATGATGGTGAACATTTGCCTGCCGCCTGAATCCAAAGTGGTGCAGAGAGGCATGTTTGACGCGGCAAGTGCGTGCGACACCGCTTCTCTCGGCAACGTGCTCAGCCCGAGAATCTGAGGCAAGGCCGCCTTTTCGGCACGTTGATGGCTTTTCCCGGCGGCTTGCCTGATTTCGAAAGGCGGAGGCCCTGTGAGCGGATTGTCACTTACTGAGCATGTGCGCGAGGAGATCGAAAGCTGGAAACGGCGATTCCCTAAGGATCGCGAGCAATCAGCGGTCATTGCGGCGCTTCATGCTGCGCAACACGAAAACGGCGGTTACCTCACTATCGAGATCATGGATGCTGTGGCTGTCTATCTCGATTTGCCGCGGATCCATGTCTACGAGGTAGCCTCCTTCTACTCGATGTTCGAAACCGAGCCTGTTGGTCGACACAACGTGGCGATCTGCACGAATATCTCCTGCATGCTTCGTGGTGCTGAAAAAATCGTTCAGCACGCCGAACAGCGGCTGGGGGTAGGGTTGGGAGAGAGTACCGCAGACGGCCGCATCTATCTGAAACGCGAGGAGGAGTGTCTCGCGGCTTGTTGTGGCGCGCCGATGATGATGGTCAACCACAGGTTCTACGAAAATCTCACAACGGAACTGCTCGACGAGATTCTGGACGGGCTGGACTGATGGCGTACAAACAGAATCTTGTCAGCCTTAACACGCTGGACGAGGACAGGTCATGGGAACTCACGACTTACGAAAGTTGTGGCGGCTACACGGCGTGGCGAAAGGTGATCGCCGGCGTATTGTCACCCGCAGAGATCGTAGACACGATAAAGGAATCCGGTCTGCGCGGCCGCGGTGGGGCAGGGTTTCCGACAGGTTTGAAATGGAGTTTCATGCCGAGAAGCGCGGCAGGCCAAAAATATATCGTCTGCAATTCGGATGAGAGCGAGCCGGGAACCTGTCACGACCGGGATATCCTCCGCTACAATCCGCATGCGCTCATCGAGGGCATGGCGATCGCCGGGTACGCTACCGGTGCGGACGTTGGTTACAACTACATCCGCGGTGAGTTCATGGACGAGCCTGTTCCGAGATTCGATGCCGCCGTCAAAGAGGCTTATGACGCGGGACTTCTGGGTAAGCGCATCCTCGGCTCTGCGGTCGACTTCGATCTCTACACTTTTGTCGGTGCAGGCGCCTACATCTGTGGCGAGGAAACGGCGCTGCTCGAATCGCTCGAAGGCAAACCCGGCAAGCCGAGATTCAAACCACCCTTTCCCGCCAACTATGGCCTGTACGGCAGGCCTACCACGATAAACAATACCCAGACGCTCGCCAGTGTCCCGATGATCTTGCGCAACGGTGCGCAATGGTATGCCGGTTTGGGTCCTGAGGGTTCTGGCGGTACCGCGCTTTTTTCCGTATCCGGGCACATAGAAAAGCCTGGTAATTACGAGTTGCCCATGGGGATCCCTTTCAAGGATCTTCTCGAAATTTGTGGTGGGGTACTCGGTGGAGGTCAGCTCAAGGCCGTTATTCCCGGCGGTTCGTCTGTCCCGGTTCTCCCGGGAGAGTTGATCATGGGCTGCACGATGGACTATACCTCGTTGCAGCAGGCGGGATCATCGTTCGGTACGGGTGCTGTCATCGTGATGGATGACACGACCTGCATGGTCCGAGTGTTGCAGCGCATCTCTCGTTTCTATATGTCCGAATCCTGCGGTCAGTGCACGCCTTGCCGCGAAGGCACAGGCTGGATCTATCGCGTGCTTACCAGGATCATCGATGGCAAAGGCCGCGAAGAAGATCTTCAACTGTTAATCGAAGTGGCCAACAGAATTGAGGGGCGCACCATATGCGCGCTCGGTGATGCTGCGGCATGGCCGGTACAAAGCTTCCTCAAGCACTTTTACCACGAGTTCGAATACATGGTCCGAAACAAGGGCCGCAGCACGGTGACTGGAAAAGGCTGAGCAGCGATTCACCAGTAACCCGGCGGCACGATGTGGAATGCGGTTCACAGATCGGCCCGTTTGATTACTTAGGTTCCCCAGTTCACTCAGGCCGGCCCCGGGTTTTCCGATAACTATCCCAAGCTGCACGAACTCACCGCCTGTATACGCATGCTGTTTTCGCGCGCGGTGAGGGGAAATCAGTTGTGATTGGGATATCGGAACAATGAACGATTACTGTCGAAATCTCGCATCGGACGCCTTTATGCCGGAACGGCTCGAGGCCAGTCTCGATGGTGAGCTGGCGTTACATGTAATCAACGCAACGGCGGTACTTGCGCCTGCCCGTGGAGCAGCGGGACGATTCCTGTCGCCTCTCATTGGGCGGACACTGTACGGGCGCAGTTTTAGGCCCATGACGGAGCTTATGGCAGAAGCCGTCGAGCATGCCGTCGTTGGCGGACCGAGAAATCGAAACATCATGATTGTGAAAGCCATGCGCCATGCCAGGTTTGCATTGAGGCATGCAGTCCTGGCGCGTGCCGCCTTAATGGCTCTTCTGCTGTTCTGTACGCTGGTGGCGACGGTGGTTCTTGCGCATGAGACGCGCAACACGGAATCGATCTACCAGAACTATCTTGCGAACCCAAACTCTGCGCGCGCGCCGCAGCACAGCTGGGGCTACACCCCCGTCCTGTACGACCTGCCCGAAGATGTGAAGTCGAGCTTGATCGCGTTCGACCGCTTTGTTGAATCCCGCTTCACGGCCTTGGGCCTGGTCCAGAGCAAGAGCGCAAGCAGCAGTGTGCAAAGCCTGAAGCTGAGTGCCGCGATCATGAGCCTGTTCGGCTTGATACCCCTGGTGCAGTTCGGCTTGGGTCAAGCCGGTAAAGCCCGTTCACGCGGCAATAAAGCCGTCCACGCCTTGGTATCTGCGCGGTCCGCTTAAACTCAAGGGGCCGGTGGAAAAGCCACCTCGGCAAAGGGTGAGGCGGTACCCGGAGGTACCTTCGGATCCTGGCCCCAATCCGGATAGCCGTCGGTCAGGGTTTCCATGAAGGCTACCAGCGCGAGCTCTTCGTCTTCGGTCATGCCGAGATCACCCAGCTCTTCGTCATTGACGTTCTGCGCAATCTCCGGAGCCGGCCAGCACTCAATGCCGAAGCCGGGGTCGTTGCTGTCGCGGCAGATCCTGGGCTTGGTGTCGCGCGTATTGTAAAAATGCACCGACTGTCTGAGGTTGGCCAATGACCCGTTGTGCATATAGGGCGCGGTGAGCGCGATATTACGCAGTCCCATCACCTTGTGTTTGCCCAGTTCCTCACCATTCGGATTATTCGCCGCGATGTCGCTGCGGCCGCCAAGGCCCGGGTCGGGCTCGGGGTTGCCGGCAATATTGACATTGCGGGGCAGGCCCAGGTTGTCGTAGCTGAAGTCGGTAAACAGCGGGGGCAGAAAGCCGCCGCCGGGTGCCTTGATCGGTTCGCTGCTGTGGCATTCGGAACACTGTGACTTTTCGTTGTTGAACAGCTCCAGGCCGGTGCGTTCCTGTTCGGTGAACTGGGCCATGCCGGCCATCACAAAGTCATACTTCGACGTGAAGCGATTGAAGACGCGGCTCTTTTCAAATTCGCCGATCGCCCGGGCCATGCGCTCATAGGTCTCCTTCACCCCGGGCGGCGGCGTCAGATCGGACGTTGCCGATTCATTGGATGGGATGGCATCGAGGTCGATGTCGTACAGCGCTCGAAACTGTTGCACGTAGACAAGGTTTTCCTTGAGCCGGCTGACCACCGCCCACTGGCTGGGCATGGCCATCTCCAGCGGGTTGAGCGGAGGCCCCATGGCCTGCTCGGCCAGGGTGGCGGCACGACCGTTCCAGAACTGGCCGCCGATATAGAGCCCTTCCTCGCCATCCCAGTGAAAGTGCGGGCTGAATCTTGCGTAGGCCGCGCTGGGTGCGTTCAATGCACCGCTGGCGCCCGCGACGGAACCTTTGGATACGGCGGAGCCGTCACGTACGTTGTCGGGATCGACGAACCCTGCAGCCTGCAGAGGTTCGGTTTTCCCTGCGGGCGTCACCGGCTGGATGTCATGACAGCTGTTGCACGACTGGTTGCGCTGCAAGGACAGGTTGGTGTCCAGGTACAGCATCTGCCCAAGCAACTGCTCAGGCCTCAGCGTCTCCGCGTTCAGCCCGCCGGCGGTCAATGCGAGCAGCAGAAAAGTTTCGGCTGCGGTTAAACGTATGTGCATCTCTGGTGTTGGCCCTCGACACCGTCAATCATTGGCCAACATGAGAACTCATTCCACGCAAGGATGCTATGACGGTTGTCAAAGACGGTGCTGGTGCAAGATCGTGGCAGATGTGTCGCGGCCGGGTGAGGGCGCAAAACGGAGTCTTGTCCACGTTTTTGTCAGGCGTCGAGATCCGGGATCAATCTGCTCTCGAGTCGGGCGATGGTGTCCCTCAGCAGCAGCTTGCGTTTTTTCAGGCGGGTCAGGCGCAGCTGATCGGCCGCAGCATCTTCAGCGAGCCGGTGGATGGCATCATCCAGGTCGCGGTGTTCAACGCGGAGCTCCGCAAGCTGCCTGCGAATGGGATTGAATGGTTCGTCATCCATTGGGTTCGGGTGGCACACCGTTGTGATATCAACGAAAGTGTACGGTAGAAACAGGTGGAGGGCTCGATCTCGCCGTACAGTCCTGCGGTAGAGTCGCCGAGGCTCAAGTGCCGTCGGCGCTGATCCTCGTTCAAACTCATGGCCTGGCCTGCGCGCCGCCGTGTTATTACAGTTACAATAAAAAACAATAGCTTGTAAATGACTATTAATGTAATTTAAACAGTAAGAGCGGCCTGGCCCTTATGTTGTACGAGGGTGTGGCAAGGCGGGTATATGAGCGAAGAAATCCAATGAAACCAGGGGGGTACGGAGCTTTGCGCGTTTTCTTACGCTCGGTAACACCTGCACTGAGCATCTTTCTGTGTATGGCTTTGACGCTGCCGGCTTCGGCCGAAGTCGATGAACCCGGGGTCGATGCGCCCTTGATGGCACCCTCAACCGAGGAAGCGCGAGCCGCTCTGACCATAGAGACAGTCAAGGCCCGGGCCGACGACATTGCGGCCTCTACCGGGCTCGACGAGGCCACCCAGACCACCCTTGCCGAACTCTACCGTCAGTCGGTCGGCAGCCTCGAGGCCGTGAAGACATTTCGCGAGGCGGCCGAGCGATATGGAAATGCCATTCAGGGCAGCAAAGAAGATGCCGCCCGCTTGCGGACCCAACTCGAACAACGACGTGCGGAGCCTGCTTCGGAAGCACCTGGGGCAGAGGACCTGTCTCTCGCAGATGCGGAGCTGCAACTCCAGGAGAAAAAGGCCGAGCGCGCGACCATCGATGCCCAACTCGCCGAGACAAGGAGCAGGGTCGACAAGGAAAAAGAGCGACCGACAGAGATACGCAGGCTGACCAGCGAAGCCAAGAAACGAATCGTGGAGATCGAATCGGGTGCGCAGGCGCCTCTTGTGGGAGACGAACCGCAGGATGTGGTTCAGGCGCATGCCTGGGTGCGGGAGACGCAGCTGGAGAAACTTAGGGCCGAGGTTCTGATGCTCGGACAGGAACTGGCAAGTCATCCCGTGCGGCTTGATGCGTTGCGTGCTCAGCAGGATCTGGCCGAGTTCAGTCTCAGTTCCGTTCAGGCCGAGGTGGCCGCGCTGGAGGCGGCGGTAAACGAAGTGCGGCTGCAAGAGACCGAGCGTGCAAAGGTCGAGGCGCGCGCGGCCGAGATCACAGCCGTGGGCAAGCATCCCCTGGTGGAGGAGCTCGCGGCACGGAACCGCGAGCTTAGCGAGGAGATCAACGCATTGGCAGGCGCGATCGAGAACCTCGAAAGACAAGAGAAAAGTGCTGCGGAAGACGCAGCCCGCATTGAACAGCGTTTCAACTCGGCCCAGCAGAAGATCGAGGTGGCCGGGGTCAGCCAGATTCTTGGAAGGCTTCTCCTGGAGCAGCGTCGCAGCCTGCCCGATTCGAAACTTTTCGAAAAAATGGCCAGGAAACGGGAAGGCAAGATTGCGCAGATCACGCTGTCGAAGTTTCTGCTGGAGGAGGAACGCAAGAAACTGCTTGACCCAGGTGCCTATGTCGTAGAGTTGTCCGCGGCCACACCACCGGAAGACGCCGAGAGTATCGCCGAGGAGTTGAACGAACTCGCCGCCAGCCGACTGGCGCTGGTGGACAGGGCATTGGCGGTTCAGCGCGCGTATCTGCAGGCCATGGGAGAGCTCGATTTCGCGCAGCAGCGTCTGAGCGAAGCCACCGCGCGATTTGACGCATTTCTCGACAAACGCCTGCTCTGGGTGCGCAGTACCGAGGTGGTCGGGTTGGATACGGCCATGCGGATACCCGGACAGATCCGCGATCGCCTGTCGCCTGAGAAGTGGCAGGGCGTACTCGATACCCTGGTCGAGGAAGTCACCTCGCACGGGATCAGCATCCTCATCCTGCTCGCTTTGGCACTCCGTGTCTGGCGCCGACGTCTGTTGCGTATGCTGGAGGAAAGCGGCAGCAATGTCGGCAATCTGCTGCGTGACCGGCTCAGGGATACCCTGCGCGCCCTCCTGATCGTTGTGTTACTGGCTTTGCCCTGGCCGCTGGTGTTGTTCGTGTGCGGCCAGCTGCTGCTGATGTCGGAAGACGCAGCCGGTTTCACCAAGGCCGTCGGCCAGGTGTTGAATCTGATTTCGCATCTGCTGCTTCAGCTCAAGGCACTCAGGCTTCTGGTGGCGCCAGGCAGCGTGGCGGCCGTTCATTTCGGCTGGCGTGAACGGGGACTCGAACGCCTGTATGGTGATCTGCGCTGGTTTACGCCGCTGTTCATCACCACCTCGGCCATTACGACGCTGGTGATCTTTTCGGGTGAGCAGACCTGGGGTAGCGGCCTGGGGCGCGCGGCCTTCCTGGTCACCATGCTGCTGTTCAGTTTGTTCTTTTTCCGCCTGACCCGGCCGAGTAACGGCACACTCACCGTGCTGTTCGCGGACAATCAGCAGAGCAGGGTTTTTCGATGGCGACACCTGTGGTTCCTATCACTGGTTTTCCTGCCGCTGGCCGCGGCTGCGGCTGCTTTGGCCGGTTATATGTATACCGCGCTTACGGTGATCGACCACATCATCGATACCCTCTGGTTCGCACTTCTGGTGGTCGTACTTCACCAGCTCATCGTGCGCTGGCTGGTACTCAATCAACGCAAGATCCGGCTTCAGGCCGCACGCGAACGACGCCGGGCCGAGCGGGAGGCGCGCGCTGCCGAGGAGTCTGACGAGGCCGACGGGGTTCTCTCGCGCGAGGTTGAAGAACCCGATATCGATCTGAAGGCGTTGGATGAGGCCAGTCGCAGTCTGACCAACAATGCCTTTCTGATGTTCGGCGTGATCGGTGTATGGCTGATCTGGAACGACATGCTGCCGGCCCTGCGGGTCCTGGATGAGGTCACGCTTTGGTCTTACACGAAGGCGGGAGTGGAAGGGGTGATACCGATCACCCTGTTCAGCCTGGGACTGGCCATTTTTGTTCTGGTGGTCATGATCGTGGCCACGCGCCAGCTACCGGCATTTCTCGAGATCGTCCTGTTGCAGCGGCTGGATATCTCGCAGGGCAGTCGTTACACGATTGTCGCGCTGTCGAGGTACACCCTGGTGGCCGTGGGCGTGGCCTGGATCTTCAGTACCCTGGGCGGCAGCTGGTCGGAGATTCAGTGGATATTTGCAGCACTGGGTGTTGGCATCGGCTTCGGCCTGCAGGAAATCGTGGCCAATTTCATCAGTGGCCTGATCATCCTGTTCGAGCGCCCGATCCGGGTAGGAGATGTGATTACCGTGGGAAACACCGACGGCGTCGTGACACGTATCCAGATCCGGGCAACGACCATACGCAACTGGGACCGGCAGGAGTTGCTGGTGCCGAACAAGAGTTTCATCACCCAGGAGGTGACCAACTGGTCCTTGAGTGACCAGACCACCCGAATCCTGATCAATGTCGGTATTGCGTATGGCAGCAACGTGGACCGCGCCATGCTGATCCTCGAAGAGGTGGCGGAGGAGCATCCGAGGATAATGGATAATCCTGCACCCTTCGTGGTGTTCGAGGAGTTCGGCGACAATGCCCTGGCGCTGTCCCTGCGCTGTTACATAGACGATATCGATTTTCGCCTGCGCACCATCACCGAGCTCAATCAGGCGATATACCGCAACATGAACAGTGCAGGTATCGTGATCGCGTTCCCGCAGCGGGATGTGCATCTGGACACCCTGCGGCCTTTGGATATCCGTATTCAAAAAGACAGCCCAGGTAGCGCATGATAGCCTGCAAGTTGCGTGAAGGCGGACGAGTAGATTGAAGTCTGCAGTAACATGGAATACGTATTAACGGTTTCAGCTTTCGATTTCGCAGTTTCGGCGATCAAGCTACGTTAGCGGTTGTATCCGGCAAACGATGTATGCCGGAACCATAAAAATAGATGCCGGCCACGACCGGCAGATTAAGGGGAATGGGCTAATGAAGATTTTCAGTCTTGGTTTGGCGTTGCTACTGATTTCCGGGTGTTCGTCCTACGGCGTGGTAGAAAACAAGCCGCAGTCCGGCGATTCGGCGGATCAGAGTTATTCTTTCCGAACCACTGGATCCAGAGGCGCCGGGGATATCTCGGTGATCCTGGCGTTCTCCGGGGGTGGTACGCGTGCCGCGGCCCTGGCCTATGGTGTCATGCTGGAGATGCGCGACACCAAGGTGATGATTGACGGGCAGCCGAGCAGCGTGCTGGATCAGGTGGACGTCATCAGTTCCGTCTCCGGTGGTAGCTTTACCTCAGCCTACTATGGTCTGTTCGGCGACCGCATCTTCGACGACTTCGAAGAGGTTTTTCTCAAGCGCGACGTCCAGGGCGGTTTGATACACGCCCTGTTCAACCCCCTGCGCTGGTTCAGCAGCAAGGGCCGCACCGAGATGGCGATCGACCTCTATCAGAAGGCGGTGTTCTTGAATAAGACTTTCGCCGATTTGCAGCGTGGCGACGGTCCACTGATCCTGATCAACGCCTCTGATCTTGGCTACGGGGTGCGTTTCTCGTTCATCCAGGAATACTTCAATCTGTTGTGCTCGGATATCGAGTCATACCCGGTAGCGCGGGCGGTCACCGCGTCGTCCGCCGTACCGGTACTGTTCAATCCGGTGGTGCTGGAGAACTATTCGGGCTGCGATCCAAATGAACTGGAATGGTTGACACAGGCCAGGAAGCGGGTAAGCGGCAACCCCGAATTGTTGGCGGTTGTCGAGGGTATGGACACCTATGCGAACAAGGACAAGCGCAAATATGCGCATTTCGTCGACGGCGGGATCACCGACAATCTGGGTCTGCGCGCCATCTACGAGGTCGTGGAGGTGAGGGGTGGCGCTAAATTGTTTCTCGATTCGGCGGGCCGCGAGCTACCGCGTCACCTGGTGGTTATCTCCGTCAATGCATCCACGGACCCGGAGCCGACGATGGATCTGAGCAACCAGCAGCCTTCGATTGAGGAGACCATCGGCGCGGTGTCATCGATACAGCTCCACCGCTACAACGCGGCGACGCTGGAACTGATGAACGAGACACTGCCGCGCTGGGCCGAGGAGCTTTCGACACCGGGGCAAAAGGTCCAGTCGCACTTTATCCAGATGGGCTTCAACGACATCGACAAGCCCGAATTGCTGCAGTATTTCAATCTGGTGCCGACCAGTTTCGATCTCACTGACGAACAGGTGGAAAAGCTGATCGCAGCGGGTCGGCAGTTGCTCCGCGGCAACCCGGACTTCCAGAGCCTTCTGGCCCTGAACCGGGATGCGTCGACACAATGATCAGCGGCGGCAAGCCGTCACACCGGTTTGGCGCGAAATGGTCGAAATTTTGCCGCGCGCATGGGGTACTAAGAAGGCGCCATGCTGACCACACGCTTTAAAGAGTCCTTCAAGACCGCCCTGGCCATGACCATCGCCTATGGGATCGCCCTGTCGATGGACTGGGACAGGCCCTATTGGGCCGGTTTCGCCGTGGCCATGATCAGTCTTGCGACGGTTGGGCAGTCGCTGAACAAGGGCGCAATGCGCATGCTGGGTACCCTGATGGCGGTGGCGGTCGCTCTGGCCATCATCGCCCTGGCACCCCAGAGCCGCTGGTTTTTCATGCTGTTGCTCTCGGCCTGGGTTGGTTTTTGCACCTACATGATGGCCGGGACCAAGCGTCAGTATTTCTGGCAGGTCGGCGGCTTTGTGTCCGTGATCATCTGTATGGACTCGGCCCCCCCCGATGCGATCAACGCCTTCGACACTGCCATTCTGCGTGCCGAGCAGACTGGACTGGGCATCCTTGTCTACAGCCTGGTCGCCGTGCTCCTGTGGCCCAGCAACAGTGGCAAAGACTTCTTTGCCGCCGCCGGCAGTCTGGCCTCGACTCAGCACCAGCTGTACAAGGCCTATCTCGGCTTGATGCAGGACAAAGCCGGTGGAGATCAGGCCCAGACTCTGCGTGGCCGGGAGATTCAGGTTCAGGCCCGGTTTGACGTGCTCCTTGGAGCGGCTGAGACGGACGACTACGAGGTCTTGGAGCTGCGACGGCAGTGGCGCAGTTATCAGCATCTGGCGGCAGACCTGACCGAGACCATGGAGCTTTGGCGCGAGAGCTTTACCGAGGTGAGCGAACTCGATCTGCCGCACCTGCTGCCTGGCCTGGAGGCCTATGGCGTCGAGATCGAACAGCGGCTCGCGCAGATCGACCGCATGCTGGCGGGGGATGCCCCACGACAGATGCCGCAGGATCTGGACCTGCCGTTCGACCCGGATGAGATAAATCGCCTGTCACATTTCCACAAGGCCGCTGTGGCGGTCACCCGGTCGCGTCTGCAGGATGTCGAGCGGTTGACCCGATCCATGTTCGATACGGCACGCGATATCAAGGGTTTCGGCAAACCCGCGGCCCCAATTCAGTCGGTGGGCGGTACGTCGGGTTATTTCCTGCCGGATCCGGACCGGATCAGGAGTGTCATCCGAATCGTGGTGATGATGTGGTTGGCCTATCTTGCCCTGTTATTCGTGGATGACCTGCCTGGGGGTACTGGTTTCGTCGCTTTTGCCTCTTCCCTCGGGCTGGTCCTGGCAACCACGCCGCAGTTCTCCGTCACCGCACTGTTCGTGCCGGCTGGTGGCGGTATTCTGATTGGCGGGGTGTTGTACATCTTTCTCATGCCTCAGCTGTCTAGCTTTGCCGGCCTCGGACTGATGATTTTTGCGGCGACCTTTGCCATCGGCTATGTGTTTGCCGCCCCCAGGCAGGTTCTGGGCAGGTTGTTGGGGCTGGCATTTTTCCTCACCATATCCGGTATCTCCAACCAGCAGAGCTACAGTTTTCTCTCGGTCGCCGACACGGCCCTGATGGTTGGCCTGATCTTCCTGCTCTTTGCAATCACCGCCTATTTCCCCTTTTCCACGCGCCCCGAGACGGTGTTTCTGGGCCTGCTCAGGCGTTTTTTCCGCAGTGCCGAATACCTAATGTCCACCATGAGCTGGGGCTTCGGGCACACGCCCACCCGCCTCGAGCGCTGGCGCAAGGCCTATCATGTCCGTCAACTGGCCACCGCGCCGACGAAGCTGGCGGCCTGGGCAGGGCACATCGACACCGGTCGCCTGCGCGGGAATTCGCCCGCGGACGTTCAGGCGCTGGTCAACAGTCTGCAGGCGCTTAGCTCCCGAATTCAGGGCCTGGTTGAGGCGCGGGCAGAGCCGCAGGCCGAGCTGCTGGTAAAGGAACTGCTGAAGGATTTCAGGGCCTGGCGCGGGCAGGTACAGGCGGCTTTTCGCAGTCTTTCCTATGATACAGTCGTGCCCGGCCAGCGGGCGGAAGCCTACCGCAAGCGACTCGCAGAGATCATGCAGGGTATGGAACAGCGCATCGAACAGACGCTGGACAAGGCGGCAGAGGGTGAACTGGGTGTAGAAGACGGTGAGAATTTTTATCGCCTGCTGGGCGCCTACCGCGGCATGTCGGAGGCGATGGTTGCCTATGCGGGGACTGCCGGCGGCATCGACTGGGATCGCTGGCGCGAAGCGCGTTTCTGACGGGGAGAGACGATTCAATGCAACTCATTCCAGTTGAATTCCACATCGGCGGTGTCTATTTCCCGCCGATGCTCATTGCCGGCTTCCTTGGCTTCATCGCGGCCTGGGTAACGGCCCAGTTGCTCAACCGTTATCGTCTGTCGCGCTTTTTCGCCTATCCACCCGTGGTGATCCTGGCGATGGCGGTGATCTACACCATCTTCTTTGGCACTTTTCTGATAGCGGCGTGAACACTATGCAAGGACTGACCAAAATTCTGTTGAGTGGGGCCGTGGTACTGGTCGCAGTCGGGGCCGTGGCGCTCAAATACTGGGACTATGTCACCAACCCCTGGACCAGGGACGGGCAGGTCCGGGCCAACGTGGTCCAGGTCGCAACGCGGGTATCGGGTCCGATCGTCAAGCTGCCGATCAAGGACAACCAGTTCGTCAAGGCGGGTGATGTTCTGTTCGAGATCGACCCGCGTACCTTCCAGGCGGCGCTGGACCAGGCGGCTGCGGAGCTGGACGTCACGCGAGACAATCTGGTTGCACTGAAAGAGGGCGTGGAAGCTGCCAAGGCGACTTATGACCAGTCGCGGTCCGTGGTCATGGAGGCCGATGCAAACCTGAAGGCCGCGCTGGCCAACCTCGAAGACGCTACCGTCACCTTCGAACGCAACAGGGAACTGGTAGCCAAGGGCACGATATCGAAGCAGCGCTTCGACGACCTGAAGGCCAATTACGGAGTGGCGATCGCGAACAGGGAAGAGGCCGATGCAGCGTTGCGGGAAGCGGCGAGTGCGGTTCGAGGGGCGCAGGCGAATCTGGCCCAGGCGCAGGCCAACCTGGGGGCCGAAGGCGATGAGAATGCCCAGTTGCGTGCGGCCGTAGCCGCGGTGAAACAGGCGGAGCTGAATCTGGAGTTCACCCAGGTCAAGGCCTCGGTGGACGGCTATGTGACCAATCTGCAACTGCGCCTGGGTGACCAGGCGGTGGCCAACCAGCCGGCGCTGGCGCTGGTGGACATCAACAGCTTCTGGGTGGATGCCTATTTCCGCGAGACCTATGTCGGCAGCCTCAAGCAACGCGACGTTGCGGTGGTCACGCTGATGAGTTACCCGGACACGCCGCTCACGGGCCGGGTGGAGAGTATCGGCTGGGGTATTGCCCAGGAGAATGGGACCACCGGCCAAGACCTGCTGCCGACCATCAACCCGACGTTCGAATGGATCCGGCTGGCCCAGCGTGTACCTGTGCTTATCGAATTGGATAACCCACCCGATCACGTGAAACTCCGTGTTGGCACCACGGCCTCGGTGCTGGTACGTACCGGCACGGCCGGCGATACCGAGGTTGCACCGGCTACCGCGGCGCCGACCGTGCTGCAGTGAGACGGAATGTCTGAAGATTACGTGAACACAAACCCTATTCGATTGAGGCGGTAAGGCTATGTACGAAACTTTGGCGATTCTGGCGGCGTTCGTGTTTCTCTACAGCACCGTGGGCGGCGGCCTGGAGCGCACGCCGATCAATGGCGCATTGGTCTTTACCGCGTTCGGTCTGGTGTTCGGCCCGCTCGGGCTGGATCTGCTCGACCTGGATGTTGGTGCCGAGGGGCTGCGCACACTGGCCGA
>Ga0265303_10001347_pt1 | contig 15000 bp, 14 predicted proteins | sample Helome_2_FD_192494 | JGI IMG/M metagenome (GOLD analysis project Ga0265303, IMG submission 192494) | Marine sediment microbial communities from subtidal zone of North Sea - Hel_20160317 (Illumina Assembly) | ecosystem: Environmental > Aquatic > Marine > Subtidal zone > Sediment ... | reverse complement strand
GCGCGCACAGGGGGGATATCGAGTCCTTGTTGGCGAACTTCCTGACGAGATAGGATGTCGTCGCTGACGAAGTGACACGCCGGATGGCCGCACGTCGTGGGAGGCGGCAGGGGTCTGTCGGTTTTGCCTCTGCGAAGCGGCCTGAGTGATGACCGATCTGCTGCGTAATGTGGCAAGGTAAGGTATTTTTATGTCCGGCATGAATGCGTTCAAGTACACGGTGGCCTTCTTGCTGCCCGTAAAGGCCAAGGGAACGAAGAATTTCCGAGAGTTGCTGAAATATGCCCACTCGATGGGGTTTGACTTCCTGATCTCCAATTGCCTTAACGACAGTAAGCTGTTATTGCGCGCAGCTAAGGTCCGTTGCACCCCGCTGGAAGTGGCCAATTTACTCATAGCCCTGCATTTGCTGGCGACCCAGAGGAGAGAAGACCTGATTATCGTTGGAACGATTGATCAAGTGAAATACCAGCACTGCCTGTTTGCCACGCTGTCCATTGAGAAGCTCCGCAATTGGTCGCAACACCTGGCGAACATGTTGGCAACAAACCGATTGTCTGAAGAGGTGTCTCGAGGAGCCGCAGCACGCAAGCACGAAGACAGGCCAGCTAAACCCAGGGAAGTGCACACAAACAGGGCCGAAGGAAAGAGTCCCATAACGGCCGTTGTTGATGAGCCGAGAGTGCTGCATTGACCTTGATGCGGCGGAAGAATTCCTGATTACCCGGCCTGGGAGATCGGCGTCTCCCAGCACGAAACCCTCCGATTCGTCGACCGGGTCTCTCACAGGGGATTACGCCCAAAGGGTGCGTGCGCCTTGAGCCGGGGATACTCGTCCATCAGGCGACCTCGACATGATGGTGGATGGGTAGGTCCGCGAGTTCGGCCATGAGCTCAGTCAAGGTGAACAGCCCCAGGCATGGCTTTGCGCCCGGTGCGGGGCGCGTGCCTGTGGCGAGCTTCTTGGCGAGGATAACCGCGGGGATCGCCGGGATCTCGGGGCCGTGTCCATGCTCTGCGATAAGTGTCCAGCGGAGCCGTAACGGTTGCCCCCCGGCGTCCTCGCCCTCCAGGCTGACGAACATCCCGCCGACGTTGGTACCGAAGGGCTCGAACCATCGCCCCATGGCCGTGACAGGGTGGGCGTAGCGTGCCCAATTGTCGATGAGCCGAGAGCGGGCCAGCCAGGACATGCCCCACAGGGTCAGATGCAGGATGCTGAGCTCGAGCCCCGCGTAGAACACGACGTCTGTGACGCCGGGGTAGCGGGCAGGAAACAGCTGAAGATCAGGGACATCACAACTCGCGAGCCAACGTCTCCCAACGGGAGCGGGAAACGTGTGACGATGTACGTTCTGCCATCCGTACACGCTCTGCCAGTGCCCTCCCTGCCAGCGCTCGAAGGGTCTGCCCGTGTAGCTCAGGATGGCCCGGATGGTTGCGTCTCCCCGCTCCGCTCGGTTGCCAGGGGCGATTGCGGTATGGATGTGGCGGAGCCGCGAGAATCGTGGTGCGAGCTCATCCACCACGGCGGACGAGAGCCCTGGCACGGAGCTCGCGCCGCTGACTACCAGGCGGTCTTGCTTGGCCGCCCTCTCTGAGAGTCTCGCGATGCCCGAGACGAAACGGCGGCCGTCGGATAGGTCGATGTAGTCTGCCCCCGCCTCCATGCAGGCCTCCGCGACGCGGTAGTCCTGTCCCTGGAAGGGTCCGCAGGTATGGATCACCAGGCGCGCCCCGCTGGCCGCGATCCGCGCTGCCAGGTCAGGCCCGCCAAGGTCCAATGGGTAGCTGCTGACATCGGCCTGGGGACTTTCCATAGTCAGCTTGCGCACCAGCGCCTCCGCCTTTTCGCCGCTTCGGCCTGCGATAAGGACGCGGATCTGTTGGTCTCTGGCGAGTCGGGCGCTGATGCGCTTTCCGAAGTTTCCGTACCCGCCAAGAATCAGTATCGGATAGCGCATCTCAGTGCCTCCCCATCCGGCCTTCCAACAGGGCTTCGCGCTCAGAGCTGCGCAGGAGCGAGAGATTGCTCAACCTGGAAATGGCACCCCGTAGCGGCCTCGCCCAGAAGGTGAATTTGACAAAACTGCGATTCCCCATATAACTCAATGTCATAAGTCTTCGACGAAGCGGTCAGCTGCCGTTTCTACGTTGAACACAGCCATCTGGGTGGGTGCGCCTAGCGCCGGGTCCTCATCTCCGATAGGTGCAAATGAGACCTCGTAGCCAAACTTCTCTGCGACGTTCTTGGCCCAGGACTGAAACTCTTGCCTGGCCCACTCGAACCGGTGGTCTCCGTGACGAAGCTGTTCCGGCGCCATGCCTTCGAATCTGACGTTGTACTCCCGATTCGGTGTCGTAACCGCAACCAGTCCCGGCCTCGCAAACTGGAACACAACACGTTCCAAGGCATCCAGCCGATCCAGGTCAACGTGCTCGATCACTTCCACCAGTGTCGCGGCGTCGAAGCCTGCGAGCCGGTTGTCGCGGTACGTCAGCGAGCCCTGTATCAACTTGATACGCTGGCGTTGTCTCTCGGGCAGGCGGTCCAGCTTCAGCCGTGCCTCGGCCATCTCAAGCGTGCGGGCCGAGACATCCAACCCCACGATCTCAGAGAAGCCCTTCTCTTTGAGCAGATACCGTAGGAGCTTGCCCTCTCCGCAGCCCAGATCGATCACGCTGGACACACGATGCGCCTGGAGCGTATCCACGACCGCCCGCATACGCTGCTCATTGAGGCTGAGGGCCTGTTCCAGTGCCTGCTCGCCAGCACCCGCTATCTCGTCGTGTGCCTCTGGCTGGAAGCCTTCCGCTTCCTCCATGCGCTCGAGCGCGACGCGCGCCAGGCCGCGCTGGAACTTCAGGTACCGCTTGGTGATCAGCTTCCGCTCGGGGTGTCCGCCCAACCACGCTTCCCCGTGGTGAAGCAGCTTCTCTACTTCATCATCGCCCACCCAGTAGTGCTTTTCTCGATCCAACACCGGGATGAGGACATAGAGATGAGTCAGCAACTCCGAAAGGCGCTTGGTTGCTCGGAGCGTCACGGAATAATAGCTACTATGTCCCCAGTCTGGCAGCGTTGCGTCGAGGGGGTGTGGTGCCGCAACCACCTGGTAGTCGAGTGGCTCGAAGAGCCTGTGCAGAAGCCGTTCACCGCCACGAACCGGCAATGCCGAGAGCCGCGCCTCGAGCGGTATGGGTGACTCGGCGAGCGCCGGGCGATCCTTGCACCGACCGGCGACCGCGGAGCGGAAGACCTTGCCGATGGCGACACTCAAGAAGGAGGACGCCACGTAGGGGCGATCGTTGACGTAGTGTTCCAGCAGCCGCGCCCGCCCTGCCCCCCGAAAGTTTCGCACCAGGTCCACGGGGTCGATATCGAGCATCAGGGCGGCCGTACACCGTTGTTCGGAGACCTCTGGGTAATAGACATGGGCCTGGCCGAAGGGCAGAGCAAAGCTCTGCACCCTGTCGGGATGTTTGTGCAGGAGAAAGCCCAGGTCGGTAGCCGGCTGATGTGTTGTCGTGATAGTGAGTAGCATTCATAGCCTTGGGTCTATGGGCTCGCTTTCCAGTGCCAGGACGCCCAGGGCGCATTCATGCACGAGACGCAGTGGCTCGCGTCGCACGAAGCGCTGCAGGCCCTCGATGCCCAGCTCAAACTCGCGCATCGCGAGCTGCCGCTTATGGCTCAGTCCGCGCGAGCGCAATCGATCCAACTTTGCGGGGTCCAGATACTCCGGCCCATAGATGATTCTGAGGTATTCCGGGCCGCGGCACTTGACTGCGGGCTGGACCCAGCCACGCGTGCCTTTGACGATGAACTGCAAGGGTTTCACCACCATACCCTCGCCGCCGGCGCTGGTGAGTGCCTCCCACCAGCGAATCGCCTTGCGCTGGTCCTCCTCGCCGTCCAGATCCACTATCTTGTAGGGCGTGGCCACAAACATGGCATCGCCGGTCCCTGCGAGTCGAGCCAGCAGATCCATGTGCCACCGGTGGTCCTTGTCGGTGTGCACGTGCCCTTCGCTTGCCAGGAGGTGAAACGGCGCCAGCTTGATATCGTCGATACTGTTCACCGGCCAGCAATAGCGGCGGTAGGCATCGATGTACTTCGAAACATGGTCTCGGCGTTGTCGGTGGCGTTCCAGGAGGGCCTCGACATTGGCCCCTCTTGCCGCCGCCGTTTCCAGCGACAGCACAACATCGGCCAACGCCGTCCTCCCGGCGATACCGACCGCCGCGTACTGATTGCGCAGCAGATCCATGGCCTTCAGTGACCACGGCATGAGTTCGCAGTCGAGTGTCATCCACTGGGAATCCAGCTCATCCCAGAGCCCGGCCCCGGTGGCGGCGCGCTGAAGTCGTTCCAGGAACTGTGCCTCCAGCCCCCTGTTGCTGAAGAACCGGCGTCCCGTGCGTGTATAGCACATGCCGGCCTCGCCGGTGGTGACGCCGAAGCGCTGGCGCGCGGCATCGGCGTCTCGGCAGATCTGCACCACGGCCCGTGAGCCCATGTGTTTCTCTTCACAGATAACCCGGCGCACACCCCGCTTACGGAAATAGGTAAACGCCTCTTCGGGGCGCTCCAGATAACCGGGCGCCTGACTGGTTTCTGACGGCGACATGGTCGGTGGCAGGTAGCTGAGCCACTTGGGATGTACGGCATAGCGGCTCATGACCTCCAACGCGGCGAGGGCGTTTTCCTCGCGAATCGTCACAGTGCGGTGGCTGCTGGTCGTGATATGTCGTCGCCCCAGCACGTCCTCGATGTCCAACATGTCGTCATAGACGTGCTGTGCCGAGATGTCCGCCTCTTGTGCACCTGAACGCATCAGGGGCCTCGCCGATTCGTAGTACGTCTGGTGTGCCGGCACCGAGACCAGCTCGCGCTCGGGATATCGCAGGGCGGTGAGCATGCCGCCGAACACGCACCCGGTATCGATGCAGATGGTATTGTTGAGCCACTCGGCTTCGGCAACCGGTGTGTGTCCGTATACCACCGTCGCCTCGCCTCGATACTCAGACGCCCAGTTATGGCGGATGGGCAGACCGAATTCGTCGGTCTCGCCTGTTGTCTCGCCGTACAATGCGAAAGACCGTACGGTCCCCGAACCGCGACCCTGATAAGCTTCTTTCATGCCGGCATGGGCGACCACCAGCCGGCCGCCGTCAAGCACGAAATGGCTGACCAGCCCGTCGATAAACGCCCTGATGCGCTCGGTGAATTCTGGCGGCTCTGCTTCGAGCTGCGCGATCGTCTCGGCGAGCCCGTGAGATACCTTGACATTCTTGCCGAGTAGGCGCTTTTGCAGCTTGGCCTCGTGATTGCCCGGCACACAGAACGCGGTGCCCGCGTCGACCATGTCCATCACCAGGCGCAGCACTTCGTTGCTCTTCGGGCCCCGGTCCGCCAGGTCGCCGACGAAGAAGGCTCGGCGACCCTCGGGAGGCGCCACGGCGTAGCGCTTGCCACCGGGGGTCTGTTCGTCGATGAGACAGTCGACCTTGTATCCCAGTCCCGTCAGGAGCTCGTGAAGCTCATCGAAGCAGCCGTGAATGTCACCGATGATGTCGAACGGCCCCGGCTCGTGTTTTTTGTTCGTCCACATGGGCTGGCGTACGATAGTGACCTGGTCGAGGCACTCGGGTGAATCAATGACGTTTACATGTCGGAAGCCTTCACGCTTGAGGGAGCGCAGGGCACGCTTCGCATCACGGGTCTGTTGGCGCACAACGTGCGGGCCGAAATCCCGGTTCTGCCGCTTGACGTTACGGTCCTGACACAGCCGCTCGGGCATGTTCAAGACAATGGCGACTGGGATCGCGTGGTATTCGCGTGCCAGCGCCACCAGGGGTTTGCGCGCCTCGGGCTGGACATTGGTGGCGTCCACGACCACCAGTCTGCCCCTCTCGAGCCTCTTGCGGGCAATAAAGTGTAAAACCTCGAAGGCCTGCTGGGTGACTGCCTGGTCGTTCTCATCGTCGGAGACCAGCCCGCGGCAGTAGTCGGAAGACAGTACTTCGGTGGAGCCGAAATGACGTGCGGCGAACGTGGATTTGCCGCTACCGGATGCCCCGACGAGCACGACGAGAGATATTTCGGGTACGGTGATGTCCATTGTCATTTCGTTCGTGCTCACTGCTTCCTTGGCGCGTAGCGCAGACGTAGCTGGAAGGTGACGTCGGGTGCGTGCTCGACCACGAGATCCTCCACGATTACCCCGGTCAGATGCCAGGCATGGCCGAAACGATAGCGTACCCCAAGGGAGCCAAGCAGGGCGTGGCCTCCCAGCTCCCCACTGACGCCATCGAGTACCTCCGACTGCGCATCGAGCTGGCCCAGCAGGGTCAACCGTTCGGTGCCCCGCCAGGCCAGGCCGAGATGCCCGAACCCGGCCCAGCTGTTCTGATGGTCTGGCAGCAGGTCCCCCTCGCCCATCCAGAGCACCCCGGCCCCCGCGTGAATGTCGAGGCGCAGGCTGGCCAGGGTCTCGGCGTCGCTGAAGGCGAGCGCCGCACTGGCGTCCAGCGCGCCGCTGCCCGTGAAGTCGTCGGCATCGCCGGTGGGCAATTTCAGACCGAGCCGCAAGGCGACCGCCCGATCCGCCGCACCCAGCGGTAGTGAGCGTGCGGCCTGGAACCTCAGGTCGCCGAATCCCTCGCGGCCGTCATTCAGACGAAACGCCACTTTGTCGTTGCGGGCGTAAAGGAACGCCAGGCGGTCGCGGGGGGCGTCCTCGCGCCCTGCCTGAGGGAGGCCGAAGAGGTCGTGCCAGCCTTCTATGGGTCCATCGAGCTCTCCGCCGCGGTGAATGACGTACGGAACCTCGACGCCGAACGACCAGGCCGTGCCAAGCGAGTGCTCGAGGGCGAGTGAGAGTACGTAGGTCTCACCGTCCAGCAGGACGAACTCGTCGCCATTGCTGTCGTTGCTCCACTGATTGGCCACCTCGGCCGTCGTTACCACCTGAAGCCCATGCCGGGGCGGGACCATGCCCGACGCAGCACGGGGGAAGCCATAGAGCTGTTTCACCGGGCTGAGATTGCGAATGGCCAGTGGCGAGGTCTCCACAGCGCCGGCCTCGAGTGCCCATGACAGGCACAGGAACGCCACCAGGGTCCAGGCGAGCCCGAAAGGGTGACTCAATCGCACGAGCGGTCTCTCCGTTACCAACAAGCCCTCCGTGGCGCTGTCTTCAGCGTCTTCTGATGTCCGCCCTCTGCCCGCCCCGCCGGGTCGATCCCGATGTGGCACGTCAAAGCCGGGCAGGATACCCTGGTTCCCTAACAGGGAGAGGAAGTCTACCATCGTAGTGGGGAGCCGGGTTGGGTCTGTGCAAATACTGGCCGGTCCGCGCAGAGTCATGCTGTCGACCAATGCAGATTCCACACCCGCCTCGCGGGCCGAAGCCCAGCAGGGGCCGCCACAGGTGGATGTGGTCATTGAGATTTCCCGGGGAAGCTTCCTGAAGCGCGGCTCCTCCGGACGGCTGGACTTCATATCCCCTTTCCCCTGCCCGTTCAACTACGGCTCAGTCCATGAGTACATAGGCCTTGAAGGTGACTTGCTCGATGCGGTGGTGCTCGGGCCGCGCCTGCCCCGGGGTGCCCGCGTGAGGGTGCGTGCTTTCGGCGCGGTGGGGTTGACCGATCGTGGCCTGTATGACGACAAGCTGATCTGCAGTCAGCGTCCGTTGGGGCGGTGGCAGCGCTTCATGGTGTTGCTCTTTTTCCGTTTCTACGGGCGGTGCAAGCGCATTCTGAACATTTTCCGCCGTTGCCCAGGACGCACCGTCTGTGAAGGTTGGTGCGATGCCGGGGACGCTATCGCGCGCGCTCGTCCCCGGTGCAAAGGTGAGTGGCAGGGACCTGTCGTTCCCTTCTGACGAACTCCTTAGTCCTAGGGCGTCGGAGTGATCCGGCCCCTTCGGCAGTCCTATCTGGTCGGCACCACAATAATGATCTCCGCACCATCCAGGGCCTCGACAGAAAGATCCCCTTCGTCGTTCATCAGCAACCGGCCCCTGATATTGAGCGGCGTCTGTTTCTTCGTTTCGGTGAACAGGTTCAGTGAAAAGGGGTCTACGGCATCGCTTCGCTCGCCTTTTAGCCCCCGTGGAGCGTGAACACCCGCCGGCAGGGTGAGGTCAAGGGGCCGTCTGACCTGACCCCGCCCATTGTTGGCGACCCCCGAACGCTGGTTCGCGTCGTGAGATTGCTGTTGTGCCTGGCCCCTTGTGTTGGACCGATCAGCGGCGACGGCCCTGTCGCATCCCCCGAACGCAGCGCACGCGAGTGACACAAGGACCACCAGGCCGATGCCATAAGAGTTCATGGTAGTAGCGTCGCGCTCTGCATCTTGGAACCTAACCAGTACGCTTCAGCCTGGACACGTGCCGGTTCCCCGGCTCAAAGAACAGGAGTTCTTAGATGGAGATCGGCATGGAGCAACCGAATCTTGAGCTCGCGGTCATCCGCCCCGGTCTGCGGGACCGGTGGGGCTGGTTCGTAAGCTACTGAATCAACGGGCTTATCTTTCGCGAGGCGGCGAAGGATGATCAGTATTCGGGAAAGTCTATTCCCAACTCGTCGGCATGCGGCGAGCCTGGGGTGCAGCTCAGGTCACCGCCCTTCTTTCTGCGTCCGAAGGCAACGACCAAGGGGTCTGGCAACGCCTCGACTCCCAATAGCCCACCGAGACGGTTTTCGAGGTGGCCCCAATCCAGGTCGCTGAGCCTTACCCAGACCTTGAGCTTAATCTTGCCCCTCGGGTTGACACGAACGTCGAACTCTCCCGTTTCGGCGGCCACTTCGGCTGCGGCAGCGAAGGCGAGATAGTGACACATCGCGCGTGGAACATCGTAACGGCTCGTCTCGATCAGTATACGGGTGCGCTCGATGAGTCTCGGCCTATGCTTCGGGGGGATCTGCTTCAGGTCTTGGGTCGCCTGGGCGGCAAGCCAGACCCTGTATTTTGGCGGCAGGTCTCTGTAGACATCTGTATCGAGCAGTGTCTCCACTAGCCGCTGCTCCTCCGGCCGTGCCATGCTCATGTGGGGGGTGTCGCCGGCGGTCGATGTGGCCCCCTGGGGGAGCTCGGCCGCCGAGGGGATATCGCCGTAAGACGCTGCCTTGAGCACGGCGATCAGGCCCAGCACGAGCAGGGTGCGACCCAGCGACTTTTCGCGGTTATGGGAAGGTGTAAGCTGGGATGTTTCCGTCTGCGCGAGGCTGAGTGGGATGGTGACGCCATCTGAAGCAAATAAGGGCGCGCCCACATACGGAACGCACCCTCCTCCCTTGGCCAGTGGGCCCAAGCTTATCTCATTGCACTGTCGGAAGTCCTCGTCTCTCGTCGAGATAGCGTAGCGCCGTTCCATCTTCGCCTCGCTCGAACACCTCGACTGCATCGGGGCGCTCAACTGTTCCCTGAGCTGCTAGGGCACTCTTATTCTGAGGACTAACAACAGCTCATCAGATAACTAATCTCCTCCTAAGGAATTTTTTCACATTCCTATCATAAGCGACCGCCGCCCTGAGAGCCCGTCGATTGTCCTTATGTCTACATAAACCCCAGACCGAGATCGACCGACCGCGCCTGGGCGCGAGCTATACCCAAGCAAAATGCCTGGCTGCTGCCTGGCGAAGGCGGTAACACTCTTGAATCGACCCGATGACATGGCAGTAGTCTGCTATGAGTGTCCAGACGGCCGCGTAAATACCTCATTGACAACCCTGAGGAGAAAGGCGCCGACGGGACCTGGGCGGGAACGCACGGACCCGGTGTGGCTACCGGGCCGTGCCCAGGTTGGCTCAGTAGTTCAGCGCATCGGCCTCGTACCGCAGGCCCTTTTTCGTGGCCTGTTCTCGGACCGCACTGTAGATCTTGTGGTCAAGGGACCCCTTGGCGCCGCCGATTTCCTCTACCTTTTCGCGCAGAAATGCCGATCGCTGTTCGGAAAGCGTCTTTATCTGCTGCTGAAGTTCGTTGCGGCGATTGGCCGTCTCGGTGATCAGTTTCTCCTGTTCTTCCGGCGCCATGGCCTGCATGGGCTGCGGCAAGTGATCCCGATCGATGGTGGAGAGCTCCACGCGGCCGCTGGCAACATCATCGACCAGCTCGCCGTCACCCAGGAAGTTGGCCTTGCCGCTTGTCGATGTATTAAACGCCGCCCTGCGTGCGCGGGACTCTACCGAAGAGACGGCGTGTAGCTTGTCGGCCGCATCGAGCTTCTCCTGGCGCTTTGTCTTCTCCTCGGCGGTGCCGTAGTAGATACGCGTCTTGTCCAACCTTTCCGAAAGTGTGGCCAGCTTCTCGTCGAATGGCGTTGTGATGGCCACGGCGCCGCCTGCCTGTTCCACCTGGAGATAGCGACCCTGACCCAGTTGGGCGATCTGCTGCCAGTTCCGGGTCGTCACACCGTTCCTGCCGCATTGAATGGCGTTGACCACGATCCCCCTCTGCCTTGCCGCCGCGATGGACTCCGGGTATTGGGTGTCGTCCCGATAATCCATGTGGGGTGGCGCGTCGCCGACCAGGAACACCACCTTGTAGGCTTGCGGGTCCTGGCTCCAGGACACGCCATGTACCGCGTCATACAGCGCCTGGTTGACGCTCTCAGGTCCGTCGCCGCCGCCGGCTGCCTGGAAATCCATGAGCGTGGCGTAAATCGCGTCGAGATCCGCAGAGAGGTCCACGACCCGAGTCACGTAGTCGTCGCCACGGTCCCGGTAGGCGACCAGACCCATCCTGATCTCAGGCGCGGGCTGTGCGGAGGCCATGGTGGTGGCGATGGACCAGACCTTCTCTTTGGCCGCCTGGATCAGACCGCCCATGCTGCCGGTGGTGTCCAGCACGAACACCATCTCAACCCTGGGTCGTTCGTTGGCCGGCGGAGCGATGGCCGGGGGCGGGGTGATGGCCCCAACGCTTTGAGAAGTCGGGTAGAGCACGACCGTTGCAGCGGTAAAGGCAAACAATGCCAGTGCGATGATCTTTGATCTCATTGTCGTTTCTCCGTAGGGTTCAGTAGATTGAGGGGAGTTTACGCAGGGCCGCTTCCGCGGCGCGGTGGGCCCGGTCGAAGCGGTCCTGGCCATCGCGGTGGGGTTGTCCGTTGCCGGTCCTGCCGCGCATATGGTTTGGAATGGCGACGAACAACGCCTGCACCAGGAAGAAGCACCAGATGCTGAGGAATATGCTGCCCGACTGGGTGGCCGCCCAGACCGCTGCGGCGAGGCCCAAGGCAGTCAGGCCCAGATCGGCCAGTGCGGAGAGTACGCTGGAGTAGAAATACAGGGAGCGGATGAGCCAGATGAGCCCCAGGTGTACCAGCACATAGGGCCCCAGCGGTGGTTCGATGAACCAGGCCGCGCCTGCCACCGCCGTCCAGGCGGTGAGCGCCGTGGTTCGACCCACGCGCTCGCGGCTTCGGGTCAACAGGTAGACGACATAGACAAGCCCGAGGCCGGCGGTGATACCGCGCACTACCCAGGCGCCGGGGAGAGCCGTCATCAGGGCCGTATACAAGGCACTGCCGACCAGGCTCGCCGCGAAGGCCAGGGTGACGCCTTCGAAGAATGTGGGCTGTTTCATGCGCGACTCCTTTTCTGTTTTTCGCGAAGAAGGGCCACTTCCACGTCCTCGTCGCGAATGGAAAAATCCGGGGTGGTCCAGCTCTCCTCGGGGTGCGCGGGTGCCTCGTTCTCCGCTAGCAGCTCCGCCTTCTGGCGCATACCGTCCAGGCGTGCCCGATTCTCGCCTAGCCGGCCCCTCAGCCCGGCGATGGTTTCGTCCAACTCCTCACGCTTTCTGGACAGGACCTTGGCCAAGCGCAACACCTCCAGCTTGCGTTTGACGATGGGGCGAGCCAGATTGTCCTTTCCGGACTCGATGCACACGTCCAGCTCCTCCTCGATCTCGCCGAGTGACCGCTGGAGATCGGATCCCCGGTGGACGAGCCCGCCGTGCTCGTGGCTCAACACCTTGAGGCGCTGTTCGTCGCGGGCGAGCTCTTCCTCCATCTCCCGGACGGCCTGCCTGAGCAAGACATCGGGTTCCTCGATGCGGTCGAGGACGGCGTGGAGGTCGGCGCGAAACAGCCTCGATACGCGTGTGATCAATGCCATGGTTTTTGTCTCCTCGTTGCTGATTCGGTGGGCTACGATTTCAGTCTATGCAGGGTGCTGGTACGGTTGTAGACAGGTTTCTGTAAAAACTCCGCTGGGGGATTTACAAAAGATTTACATGCCCCCTGGGACGCTAGCTGCTACGCTTTACAACGCCATGCAGCGCAAGCCCCGTATCCTGATCATCGAAGACGAAGAGGCCATTCGTACCGGCCTCATGGACGTCTTCATGTTCCATGGGTACGAGGTGGACTACGCCGCCGACGGTGATGAGGGGCTGAAAAAGGCGTTGAGCGGGACCTTCGACCTGATCCTGCTGGACGTCATGTTGCCTCGCATCAACGGCTACGCGATTTGCGAGGCGATCCGCGCCGAGGATCGCGACCAGCCCATCATCATGCTCACGGCAAAGACCAGCGACGAAGACATCATTCACGGATTGTCCCTGGGCGCCGATGATTACGTGGCCAAACCGTTCTCCGTGGCCCAGCTCGTGCTCCGGGTCCAGGCCGTGCTGCGCCGGGCGCACATCGGGATCGAGATGGATCACCGCATCCGGCTGGGTGACGATGTTGACGTGGATACCCTCAATCTCTCGGGTCGCCGTAACGGGGAGGCGCTCTCGTTCACCCGACGGGAGGTGGAGATCCTGCAATACCTGAATGCCAACTCAGAGCGGCCGGTCTCCCGGGACGAACTGCTGAACAAGGTCTGGGGCTATGGGAGAAACCTGGGTATCGAAACCCGCACGGTCGACATCCACATCGCCAAGCTGAGGCGGAAGATCGAGTCGGATCCTGGGGATCCCCATTACCTGATCACCGTACGCAGCGCGGGGTACCGGCTGCTGACGGATTGAGATGTTGCGTGCGTCGCTCACAGGATGGGACAGACAGCGACTGCGGCGTTGGCTGGCCCTGTTCTTTCTCGCCCTGGCGATCCCCACGGGGATCCTGATTCGCCATGCCTACAGCCAACTGAAATGGGAGGCGTTTCATCAGCACAGGGTGTTGGCCGAAGAGCTGGCAGTCCGCGTCGACGGTCGTTTCATCGGACTGATTGACGAACAGGAGGCCCACACATTCGCAGACTATACGTTTCTGGTCTTGGCAGGCGATCCATCGGCCAACTTTCTGCAGCGCTCGCCGCTCTCGGCCTATCCAGTAACATCGGCCATCCCTGGTCTGATCGGCTACTTCCAGGTCGACGCAGAGGGCGTCTTCAGCACGCCCTTGTTGCCGCGGCTGGGGACAGGGCCGGGGGCTTATGGCATCTCAGTAGACGAACGGGACCACCGGCTGGCGCTGCAGCGCCGCATCCAGGCCATCCTCAGCGAGAACCGGCTGGTGCCGGCCCGTAAGGCGGACAGCGCTGGCTACGCGGCATCGGTAGCGGGGCCCCCGCGACGCCGCGACAGGCAACGCGAGCTGGGACCCATGGTAGCTTCACCAGACAAAGACCCGGTGGCGCGGCGCTCCTTCGACGACTTCGCCGCCCCGCCGGCAGGGAAACAGGTGCCGGCTCAGGCCGCCTTCGACCGGCTCAATGAGGCGCTTGAACAGAAGAAGAGACAGCAGGCCTCCGGCGCCCTGGGTCGGGTGGAGGACCTGAAGCTGCAGGCCAGATATGCGGCCCAGTCCGCCGATAAGCCACAACGCCAGGTCATTGCTCAGAAGTCAGATCTGCCTGGAACACGCGCCGCGCGCAAAGAGCGTAGTGCCCTCCCAGAACCCCAGGCACCGGTTGGCTACGGACTGCGGGAGGCCGAAGCCCCGGCACCGCAGCCCAGGGTCCGCATCAGTACCTTCGAGAGCGAGATCGACCCGTTCGAGTTCAGCCTGCTCGACAGCGGGCATTTCGTGGTGTTCCGCAAGGTTTGGCGCAATGGACAGCGTTACATCCAGGGGGCGTTGATCGAACAGCAACCGCTTCTCAGCGGCGTGATCGAGTCGGCGTTTCGCGAGACCGCCCTGTCGCGGATGAGCGAGCTGATCGTCGCCTACCAGGGCGATGTCTTCTCGGCGTTTACGGGAGAGGCATCCCGGCGGTATCTGTCCAGCGCCGAGGAGCCGCGCGGCGAACTCCTCTACCGGACCCGCCTGTCTGCCCCGTTGAGCGACGTGGAGCTGATCTTCAGTATCACCCGGCTTCCGTCGGGACCCGGCGGCACCATCATCAATTGGGTGGCGGCCATCCTGATGGTGGTGCTGTGCGGCGGCTTCTACCTGATGTACCGGTTGGGCGTGGGACAGATCGAGCTCGCACGGCAGCAACAGGACTTTGTCTCCGCCGTCAGCCATGAGCTGAAGACGCCGCTTACCTCCATCCGCATGTACGGCGAGATACTGCGCGAGGGCTGGGCCAGTGACGAGAAGCGCAAGACATACTACGACTACATCCACGACGAGAGCGAACGCCTGTCACGCCTGATCACCAATGTGTTGCAGCTGGCGCGAATGACCCGCAATGATCTTCGGCTCGACCCCAGGCCCATATCCGTGTCCGAACTGATCGACGGCATCCGATCCAAGGTCAGCTCCCAGATCGAGCGAGCGGGCTTCGAGCTGAGCCTTCACTGCGAGGGTGAGGCCGTCCAGGCTGTCACCCAGGTTGACGCCGACGCCTTCATGCAGATCGTCATCAACCTGGTGGACAATGCCATCAAGTTCTCCGCCAACGCCCAGCGCAGGGCGATCGACATCGCCTGTCGCCTGGAAGGTCGAGGCACCGTGGTGTTTGGCGTACGGGATTACGGCCCCGGGGTGCCCAGGGATCAGCTGGACAAGATCTTCAGGCTCTTCTACCGCTCGGAGAACGAGCTGACCCGCGAGACCGTCGGCACAGGGATAGGGCTGGCGCTGGTGC
>Ga0265303_10001346_pt1 | contig 15024 bp, 11 predicted proteins | sample Helome_2_FD_192494 | JGI IMG/M metagenome (GOLD analysis project Ga0265303, IMG submission 192494) | Marine sediment microbial communities from subtidal zone of North Sea - Hel_20160317 (Illumina Assembly) | ecosystem: Environmental > Aquatic > Marine > Subtidal zone > Sediment ... | reverse complement strand
AAGCGACAGGGTGACCGCCGACTTCGAGTAGTCGTACACCGGAGCGTACGGCGACCCCTGAAACGCCATCCGCGCGCCTTCGCGTGCGTTGTCGTCGTTGATCGGGCTGTACGTGTGGAAGCGTGCCTTCGGGTACGTCTCGATGACCTTGTCGCGCATGCGGCGAAAGGACGGACTATTCGAAATCGGCGCGAGGATACGAAGGCCGGCGCCCAGATCTTTTGCGTGCTTCGCTGCCAAGTCCTTCAAGGCCTTGTCGAAGTCGGCATCGGTCGCGTCGACGAGCGCGTTGCCTGTACGCTGCGCCGGGGACTGCGACCGGTCCGGGTCGTAGAGGTCCCAAACGTACGCCTGAGCGCGAACATCGGTTCCGCCCAGGCTTCTCGTGTGTTGCTCGTTCCCCTCGACCTTGGTCGGGCGGCCGTCGTGGCTGGTCACCACCACGCCCAGCGCATCTCGCCCGCGCGAAGTCACCGTGGCGAAGTGCGAAGGGATGCCGGGCACCAAGTACTCGGGCGCCTTGCTGTACGGAAGAATCTCGTTTTTAGGTCGGCGAATGCAACCCTGAAGGCCTGCGGCCAAGGCCGCGATCGAGGAGCCCTGGACGAAGGACCGTCGCGAGACGAGCGCCTTTGGGCTCAACAGGTCCGTGATGAAACCGCCCGGCTGCTCTTCTTGAGCGAGCTTCGTCAGTTCGTCTGCGGCGCGGGCCTTGTCCTCGAGGCTCCGCCACATGGACGGACCCTTCCCCGGGCTCAGCTCATAGGACTTTCTGCGCGTCATCGGTGGCACCCCGAACAGTGCAAAGGTGGATTGAGAACGCTCGCAACCGCGGCGCGCTGGGCCAGCCAGGCCTCGTCGGCTTCCCACTTCATATTCGTGACCTCGCTCTTGGGCCGAATGTGCTCCTCGGGATTGCGGTGGCATTCCAAGCACCACTGCATCGCGATCGGCTCCACGACCCCGACGACCTCCATCTGGTCGATCCGGCCGTGGCAAGACACACAGCCGACGCCGGCTCGGAGGTGCCCGCTATGGTTGAAGTAGGCGTGATCGGGAACTTGGTGGACGCGAACCCAAGGGATGGCGTCGTCCGTCTTCCAGCTCTCTCGGACCGGCGCGAGCTTCGTCGACTCGGTATGGACGACCGCGTGGCAGCCCATGCAGGTCTGCGTCGGCGGCACCATCGCTTCATGGGAGCGCTCGATCTGGGAGTGACAGTAACGACAATCCATCCCGAGCTCTCCGGCGTGCAAGCGGTGACTGTAGTCGACCGGTTGCTTCGGCGTGTAGCCAACCTGCAAGTTGGGTGGGGTGAAGTAGACCCAAAACAGTATGAACACGCCTGCCCCGAGACCACCGGCTACGAGGGCCAAGGCCAGAGGCAAGTAGTTCAACTCGCGGGGGAAAATCTGCATGCTGCGTTTTCTCTTCAGTCCTTTAAACGACCGGCCGCCATGTAGGCGAAGCTCGAGGGTCGGACAAGTCGGTTCGTCACTTTTCGACGAACAAGATTCAAGCGGCGGTTGCGCAGCCAAGCTACGCTCAACTTTGCCTCTCCCTGGGAGCCCGTTAGGGCCGCTCCAAAGCGCAGTCAAGCCCGGAGCGAACGGAAGCGCGGGGGCCTATATCGCTGCCCGGCGAAGAATGGTCAAGCGGCTGGGGCTCGCTTGATGCCGACCGCCAAACCGTCCGGCGTAGGCACACAGACGGAATCAAAGTTGAGAGCCATCTCCTCGTGGAAACGGCGCATCGCCCTCGCCTCGTCGCTGTCCTCCAGAAGCCGGCCAAAGAGATAGGCGTTGTCCGCGATCAGCAATCCCCCGGGGCGCAGGTTCTCGGTGGCCCAGCGGCCGTATAGGTCGTAGCGGCCCTTGTCTGCGTCGAGGAAGACTGCGCAGAACGGCCCAGAATCACTTAGCTTTCGAAGGGTCTCCGCGGCGTCGTCTCGAATGATGGTGACGCGGTCGCCAAACCCGGCCTCTCCGATCACCTCGGCGGCAACCCCTGCGTGCTTCGGATTCGACTCGATCGTCCACAGACGGCCGCCGGGAGGGAGCGCGCGCGCGATCCAGCAAGCGGAATACCCGGCGAGGGTGCCGATCTCGACCACTCTGCGGGCCTGGATCAGTCTGAGCAGCAACTCCAACAGCCTGCCCTCCGCCGGGCCGAGCTGAATTTCCGGCATATCGTGCCGTGCCGGAGCCTCGAAGGCGCGCGCTAGCGCCCGGTCGTCGGGATGGTGCGTACGTGCGGCGTACTCGAGGATTTGTGCACTGGCATACCGTTCGCCGGCTCTGGAACTTTGATCCGCCATGAAATTCTCCGAATTCGACTCAACTTTGTTTTCCTAATATCGATATTTTCCGTTGGCACCGTTACAATCCAGATGTGCAACGACCATCGTCACCGCCGCCGGCGCCACCGCCGAATACGCCGTTGGGCGACTACACACTGGTCGACCGTATTGCAGTTGGCGGGATGGCGGAAGTCTTTCGTGCCCTGGAGCCGCGGGCCGCGGGTGAGCCGCGCGTCGTGGTCCTCAAACGAATGCTGCCGCACATCGCCGACGAGACCAACGCGCAGCAGATGTTCGCTGAAGAGGCCAGACTCGCCAGTCACATCACGCATCCGAACGTAGTCCATGTCCTGGGTCACGGAGAGATCGAGGGACAGCCCTACCTCACGCTCGAGTACGTTCCGGGCTGCGACCTCTGGCGTTTGAACCGCCGCCTCACACGCGACAGTCGAAGGCTCGAGCACGATCTCGTGGTCTATTTGGTGCGGCAGATCTTGAACGGCCTCGACGCCGTACACCGCGCAACCGATGCCGCCGGCGGAACGCTCGGAATCGTCCATCGCGACATCAGCCCGTCCAACGTGCTGATCTCGATTCACGGAGACGTGAAGATCGCCGATTTCGGCATCGCGCGCTCGGACGTCAACGCGTTCGAGGCGAACACCGCGGTGCGCGCCAACGGAAAGCTCGGCTACCTCGCGCCGGAGCAGGTGTCGGGCGGTGGCGTCGACCAGCGCGCCGATCTCTTCTCCACAGGCGTCATTGCTGCAGAGCTCTTCATGCGACGGCCCTTGTTTACCGGTGGCAGCGAGCTCGCAGTGCTCCTCGCGATTCGTGACGCCGAAGTCCATCCGTTCGTCGAGTTCCTCCCGCAGCTACCCGAGGGGCTTGGCGCCGTGATCCTCAAGGCACTTGCCGCGAGCCCGGAGGAACGTCCGCCGACCGCGCGCGCGTTCTGGGCAGCGCTCGATCCCTGGCAGAGCCGGCCCGAGGAGGTCTTGCGCGCGGAGCTGGCTGCGTTGGTCGGTTCCATCGCCGCCGAATCCCGACTTCGGAAGACCTTGGTAGACACGATACCCAAGCCGACGATGCCGCCGACGCCGCTCCTGCTCTCCGACGAGCACCCGAGCACGACGAACGTCACGCCCCTCGAGTACACGATTCGAAAGCCAAACGGCGCGACAGTCGGCCCGCTGGCCTACGCAAAAATCGTCGAAGCGGTGGCCACGGGACAAGTCGACGGGAGCGACGATGTGAGCATCGCTGGCGGTGACTTCCAACCGCTCTCCTCCGTGACCGACCTCTACCGTCACGTGCCCGTCTCCCGCATGACGCCAACGACCACGCGCGTCCAAGCTTCGGCGGCTGCAGACCTTCGAATCACTTTCGAGGACGGCGGCTTCGTCAGAGCCTTGGCTCGTACGCTCATTGCACGGCGCACGGGTCTTTGGCTCTGTGAGCAAGGCGGCGTCCGCAAGGAGGTCTACACCAAGGAGGGCGTCCCGGCGTTCGTGACCAGCAACCTAGCTGGTGAGCTACTCGGCGAGCATTTGGTCAAGGAGCGCGTCATCACGCGCAGCGAGCTCGACATGGCACTCGCCGTGATGCCGCGCTTCGAAGGCAAGCTGGGCGACACCCTGGTCGCCCTAGGGCTCGTCGAGCCGTTGGAGCTCTTTCAGCACATCGCCGAGCAAGTTCGCGAGAAGCTTCTCGACCTCTTCACCTGGGAGTCGGGCACCGCAACGTTCTACGATGGAGTCGACCCGCCGAGCAGCGGTTTTCCACTGCGCCTCGACGCCTGGGAGATCCTCGATCGCGGCTTGCGGCGCCGCATCGCCGCGGGCTTCGAGACCAAGCTCATCTTGGAGCGCGGGCAGGAACGGGTCGCCCAGCCCGAGCGAATCGATACCGGAGTGGCTACCGCGGCCTTCCCCGAAGATCTTCGCGCTGCGCTGCGATTCTGCGAGAAGTCGCAGACGATCGAGCAGTTGGCGCAGTTCGTGACTCGGCGGCCGGGCAACAGCGACCCACAGCGCGGTTACAGGGTCGCGGCCATCCTACTCAGTCTTGGCGCCGTCCAATGGGTCTGAGCGGCGCCGCCGCCCCTCCTTGACCCCCTGATGGGCTGCTGCTAGCTCTGCGCCCGGCTTTTCCAGCCGATTTCATAGGAGTAGCCATGTCCAACGTACGTGTCCTCGTGTCCGACAAGCTCGCCGAGGCGGGGCTCCAGGTATTGCGCGACGCGCCTGGCGTAGACCTCGAGTTTCGACCCGGCATGAGTGAAGATGAGCTCTGTGAAATCATCGGGGACTACGACGGCCTCATCATCCGCTCGGCCACCCAAGTCACCCCGCGCGTCATCGAAAAGGCGGACCGGCTGAGGGTCGTCGGCCGCGCGGGAATCGGGGTCGACAACGTGGACATCCCGGCTGCGAGCCGGCGCGGCATCGTCGTGATGAACACGCCGACGGGGAACTCCGTAACGACCGCCGAGCACGCGCTAGCGCTCCTCGCGTCACTCGCGAGAAAGATTCCGCAGGCGGTCTCTTCGATGCGTGGCGGCAAGTGGGAGAAGAGCAAGTTTCAGGGACGCGAGATCGCATTCAAGACACTCGGCATCATCGGCCTCGGCAACATCGGACGCATTGTCGCCGACCGGGCCCAGGGCCTCAAGATGAAGGTGATCGGGGTGGACCCGGTCATGAGCAGCGATCGTGCCGCCGAGCTAGGCATCGAGCTGGTCGAGCTCGACGACCTGTTCAAGCGGGCTGACTTTTTGACGATTCACGCTCCACTCACGCCCGAGACCAAGAACATGATCGACGACGCGGCCTTCAAGAAGATGAAAAGCAGCGCACTCCTGGTGAACGCGGCCCGCGGGGGCATCGTGGACGAAGACGCCCTCGCTCGGGCGATCGGCGCAGGCGAGATCGCGGGTGCCGCTCTCGACGTGTTCACCAAAGAGCCGATCGATGTGGACAACCCACTGCTCGGCCTGGACAATGTCTTGTGTACGCCACATCTCGGGGCTTCGACCTCCGAAGCGCAGGAGCGAGTTGCCGTCGAGATCGCGGAGCAAGCGATCGGCTACCTTCAACTGGGTATCGTCAAGAACGCCGTCAACGTGCCGGCGCTTCCGCAGGAAATCGCCGAACGCCTCAAGCCATACCTGGACGTTGCCAAGTTGCTCGGCAGCCTGGTTGGTCAGCTCGATCCGGTCGACGTGCGCGAGCTGCGAGTGACCTGCACCGGCGAAGCCGGTGAGCTCGGCGTGACCCCGATTGCGCGCGCCGCGCTCGCAGGGTTCCTAGAACATCACCTCGAAGAGCCGGTCAATCCGATCAGCGCGCCCTACGAGGCTCAAGAGCGGGGCATCCGGCTCGCCGAGGTCAAAGAACCGAGTGACCGGTACGCCACTACCGTCCGCGTGACCGTCACTGGGGAGAAGGGCATTCACACCGCGACCGGAACTCCCGGCCGCAAGGGCGAGCCGCGCCTCGTCGGCCTCGAGGGCTACGAGATCGACGCGGTGATGGGAGGCCCCATCGTCATCATTCGCAATGAGGACCGACCCGGCGTCATCGGATCGGTTGGCACCCTGCTCGGCAACCGCGGCATCAACGTCTCGCGGATGCAGGTCGGGCTCGATGAAGAGGGCGGTCAGGCATTGGCGGTCTGGAACATCGATTCCATCGTAGGCAGTGATGCCCTCGACGAGCTCCGCGGCATCGGGTACGTCAGCAGTGTGCATACCTTGAGGCTCTGAGATGCCCCCTTCGGCGCGAAAGCGACGGGCCGGGAGCGATGCGCGGCTCGGAACGTCGAGTCCTGGCCTGCCGATGACTCCTCCTGGTGGAATGCGCGACCTTCTGCCTCCGGCGTCCATGACGCGGACCCTTCTTTGGCAAGGGCTCATGGAGACGTTCGACCTGCATGGCTACCAACGAGTCACGACCCCGCCGGTGGAGTACGCGGAAGTGATCGAACGCGGCCTCGGCACGGTCGATCGCCGAGACCTAGTGCGATTCATCGAGCCCGATTCCGGCGAAGTTGCTCTGTTGCGCCCGGACATGACGCCGCAGATCGCGCGAATCGTCGCTACGAGGCTCCAGGATCGGCCTGCGCCCTGGCGCCTCTCCTATGAAGGCACGATTGTCCGGCGCCGGCGAGGTCGCGCGCGGAAGCAGCATCAAGTTCTGCAATGTGGCATCGAGTGCGTTGGGTTGAAGGGTCCCGAAGCGGATGCCGAAGTGATCGAGGTCGCGGTTCGCGCCTGCGAGAAAGTGGGGCTCAAGGATTTCCTGGTGGAGCTTGCACAGGTGAAGATCGGTGCAGAGGTCCTCGAGCACGTCCCCGCAAACGCGCGCCTCGCGGTGATTGAAACGCTTGCCGCCAAGGACGCGACCAATCTCGAAAAGCTGCTCAAAGATGCCGGTGTCAGCGCCACCGAACGCCGGCGCCTGCTCATGCTCTGCGATCTCTACGGAGACCGTTCGGTCCTCGCAGACGCACGAAGGGGCCTCAAGAACAGCGCCGCGCGACGCGCGCTGGACGAGCTCGAGCGAGTCGTGGAACGTCTAGCATCCGCGGGTCTCGGCGAGCGCGTCGCGATCGACCTCAGCGACCTACGCCGGCACAGCTATTACACCGGGGTGAGCATGACGCTTCTCGCTGCGGGGCCCGGCGAACCGCTTGGCATGGGTGGGCGTTACGACGACCTGCTCCGACGCTACGATGCGCCTGCGCCTGCAACCGGATTTGCTTTCGAAGTCGACAATGTCCTGTGGGCTCTCTCGGAGGCTGGCGTCTCCCTCGAAGGCAAGCTGCCTCTGCGCGCCGTGGTGGCCGGAGGCAGCTACGCACGCCGGCGCGCCACTGCGGAGCTCTGGCGGAGCCGCGGCGCGAGAGTGGCAGTCATTCCAGCCAAAACGGCGGAAGAAGCGAAGCGGTACGCGAAGGCCTGGGATTACGACCTGTTGATTTGGAATCAAGGAGGCGGCGCGCGTCTCACACGCTTGGCCGACGGTCGCGCGCGGGCGCTCGAAGGCGAGCCCAGCGCCGAGCTGTTTGTGAAACTGATCTCTTGGGCACGAGTTGGGAACGAAACATGAGCGCAGTGGTGGTGGTAGGAGCCCAGTGGGGCGACGAAGGCAAGGGCAAGGTCGTCGACCTCTACGCGCCGTACGCGGAGCTCGTGGTCCGATACGCGGGCGGGGCCAACGCGGGACATACCCTCGTGGTCAACGGCGAGAAGCTGATTTTGCACCTGATTCCATCTGGCATTCTTCATGAGCAGACGAAGTGCGTCGTGGGCCAGGGAACGGTGATCGATCCGGCGGTGTTCCTAAAAGAAATCGAAGCACTGGCGGTGCGCGGGGTGGGAACCGACGGCCGCCTGCTCGTCAGTCAGCGCGCGCATGTCGTCCTGCCGCATCACAAGCTCATCGATGGACTTCGGGAAAAGAGGTCGAACGAGGCGATCGGGACGACCAAGCGGGGCATTGGTCCTTGCTACGAAGACAAAGTCGCCCGGCGCGGCGTTCGCATGGGGGACCTGCTCAACGTCGCGATGCTGCAAACCAAGCTCGAAGCGAACCTCGAATGTTGGAGGCCTGTGGCCGAAGACCTTGGTGGCGCTCTTCCAAGCGCCGAAGAGCTCGCCGCGCAGTACGCGGCGCTCGGACAAACGCTTCGCGGATACATCGGAGACGCTGGGGCAATCGTTCGCGCGTCGATTCGGGCCGACGAGAAGATCCTGCTCGAAGGCGCACAGGGCACCATGCTCGACATCGACAATGGAACCTATCCTTTCGTGACGAGCTCGAACGCGGTCGCGGGCGGAGCGTGCGCGGGCGCGGGAATCGGACCGACCCACATTCGCCAGGCCGTTGGAATCGCGAAGGCCTACACCACGCGCGTTGGCGGTGGTCCGTTCCCGACGGAGCTCGAGGACGAAACCGGCCAATTGCTTCGCGATGCAGGCGCCGAGTATGGCTCGACGACGGGGCGTCCGCGCCGATGTGGCTGGCTCGATTTGGTCGCGCTCCGGCACGCGGTGGCGGTCAACGGGCTCGGCGAGCTCGCGATCACGAAGCTCGACGTCCTGACGGCGGTCGATGCGATCGAGCTCTGCGTCGCCTACGAGCTCGATGGCGAACGGCTCGAGTACCCCCCGTACGAGCGCGTCGAAGCCGTCCAGCCGATCTACGAAACGCTTGAAGGCTGGGACGAAGATCTCGCCGGCTGCCGCACCCGGGCCGACCTGCCCGCGGCCGCACAGGCCTACCTCGCGCGAATCGAAGCGGAGGTGAGCTGCCCCATCGGCGTGGTGAGCGTTGGCCCAGATCGCGAAGACACCGCCGACCTCCGCGACCCCTTTGCGAGCTAGCGTTCGACGCGGGCGGTGAAGTCGATTTCGACCTTGGCGCCCCTGGGAAGCGCCGCGACCTGAACCGTGGCGCGTGCCGGCGGCGTGTGACCCTCGAAGAACTGGGCATAAACCTGATTCATCTTCGAGAATTCACTCATATCCGTTAGGTACACGGTTGCTTTCACGACGTTCCCTCGATTTGCTCCAGCTTTCTCTAGGACGGCGTCGAGGTTTTGAAGAACCTGCCTGGTCTCCACTTCGATGTCGCCGTCGCCCCGCATCTGGCCGTCGCTGGGGTCGAGCGCGAGCTGTCCTGAACAGTAAACCCAGTCTCCGGCCTCAACGGCCTGACAGTAAGGGCCGATCGCGGCAGGTGCCTGGTCGGTCTCGATTCGTTTGTTCGTCATGATTCCATGCTACTTCATACCGGCATGAAGGTCGCCACGTGGAACGTGAACTCGATCCGGGCACGCCGGCAGCATGTGCTCGACTGGCTCGACGCCGCTCAGCCCGACGTGCTCTGTCTGCAGGAGCTCAAGGTGGTCGAGGGCGACTTCCCGTACGAAGAGATCCGGGATTGCGGCTATGAAGCCGCGGTCTTCGGCCAGAAGACCTACAACGGCGTAGCGATCCTGAGCCGCCAGCCGATGTCGAACGTGGTCGCGGACCTGGGCGACTCCGAAGATGACCCACAGGCTCGTCTGATCAGCGCAGAGGTCGGCGGGCTGACGATCCTCAGCGCCTACTTCCCGAACGGTGGGGAGGTGGGCTCCGACAAATTCGAGTACAAGCTTCGGTGGATTCGGCGACTTCGGGAAGCGCTTGGCGGGCGCGTTGACCCGGACACCGATCAGGTCGCGCTATGCGGCGACTTCAACGTGGCCCCCTTCGACGACGACATCGGAAGACCGGAAGAATGGCGCTCGTCGGTGCTCGCGTGCGACGCCGTCCGCGATGCCTTGACCGAGCTTGCATCGATCGGGCTGCAAGACGTCTTTCGACCCTTTCATCCAAGCGGTGGCGTGTTTTCGTGGTGGGACTACCGAGGCAGGGGCTTCGAGAGAGGCAACGGGCTTCGTATCGACCACGTGTACTGCACCCCGAAGCTGGCCGAACGGACGATTGGGGCGATCGTCGACCGGGAGGAGCGCGCACGCAACTCCCCTTCGGACCATGCACCGGTCGTGGTGGAATTCGCATGACGTCGCTCCTGGTCTTGGCCGCATGCGCCCTGCTCCCCTGGATCAGCTGCACCGCGCTTGGAGCCTGGTTTCCCGTCCATGAGGCCGCCCCCGCGGCGGCTCGAGAACGGGCCCTGCTGCGCTATCGGCGCACCTGCCTCTTCGCGAGCCTGATCGCGCTTCCCAGCGCGGCCGTTGCCGGAGCGCTCGCGTCCGACCCCGCGCTGACGGCCCGCTTTCCGACGACGGGCGCCTGGTTCTTTGGGAGCGTCAGCATGACGACCGCCTGCGTCGCCATCGCCCTGGCGCGGCGAACCTCGGAAGAGACCATGGCGATGTCCCATTTGGAAACCGCGGGGCGCGCGGTGCAGATGTCTGCGATGCCCATCGTCGCCACTGGGCTCGCCCTGCTCGCACGGTTCGGCGCGGATCGCATCGATTTGTTCGGCGGCATCGTAGAAGCGATGACCGTGGCGCTGCTCTCGGTGGCGGCGGTGCTCGTGGTCAGCCCCTGGCTGTCGATGACTCTCGGCATTTGGCGGGTGTTCCCCAAGTCCATCGACGTCGGGCGTCATCCCTGGCGGCTCGCCCATCTTCCGGCTCCGACGTCCTATCTCACGCACGTTGCCGCACTACCCTGGCTGAAGACCGTCTTGGTCAGTGACGGGTTGTTCAACCGCGCGCCGGAACGTCACTGGCACACCTTGGTGCGCTACGAGGCCGGGGACTCCTTGCGCTCGCGGGGGGAGCGCGTGCCGCGCTGGGCGCTTGCGATCACCCTGTCGGTCGTCCTGTTCGCGACGGCCGACGCCATGACCTCGGACGAGCCACGCCAGCTGGTTGCAGCCACCTCCCTGGCCGTCTTTCTCACGGCGGCGGCAAGCTGGTTGGCGAACCGGCGCGCCTCGCCCAAGCTGCTGCTCGATTCGGAAGGCCCGTCGATGGAGGAGCTCGCCCAGTCGCTCCGCAGCCTACCGCCGTGCCTTGGGCAGGCCCTGCCGCGCACTTCACACAGGCCGCTCGGTCGAGCGCTCTACGATCGCTTGTACGCTCTCGGCCACGACCCCGGACGGAGACCGCACCGATGAACGGTCGGATTCGCGCCGCCCTCGCCTTGTCTTCGTTGGTCCTGCTGCAGACGGGCTGCGGAGGCTCCAAGGAGCCCGCGGAAACCACTCCCACCGCGGTGCAGCAGGTGCCCACCGGCCAACTTCCCCAAGGCACCCGACCGACCCGCTACCGCCTGAGCCTCACCATCATCCCCGAGGAGGACAGATTTTCGGGAACCGCCGCGATCGGCGTCGAGCTGGACGAACCTTCGGCCACGATTTGGATGCACGGCCAGGACTTGGACGTCACTTCGATCTACGCGAGCCACGCGACGGCCCGCATCCCGGCCAGCTGGAAGCAGCAGACCGCCGACGGCGTCGTGCGCGTCGATCTCCAAGAACCTTTGCCCGCCGGCAAGAGTACCTTGCACGTCGAATACTCGGCTGGTTTCGATGCGCCGCTTCGAGGACTGTACCGCGTGGAGTCGGCCGGGATCGCATACGCCTTCACTCAGTTCGAGTCGATCAGCGCGCGCCTCGCATTCCCATGTTTCGACGAGCCGCGATTCAAAACCCCATTCGAGCTGACCCTCACCATTCCGGCGAGCCAATTCGCTGCGGCGAACACCCCCGTCGAGCGGACGATCGAGCTTCCCGACGGCCTTCACCGCATCAGCTTCATGCCGACCTTGCCGCTGCCCACCTATCTCGTCGCCTGGGCCGTCGGCCCTCTCGATGTCGTCACCGGGCCGGCGATTGGTCCCAATCAGGGCCGCGCGCTCCCGATCCCGCTCCGGGGTATCGCGGCCAAAGGCCAGGGGGCACGGCTACAATACGCCTTGGAGCGAACGGGCACCTTCGTCCTGGCCCTGGAGGACTACTTCGGCATCCCCTACCCGTACCGAAAGCTCGACTTGGTAGCGGTCCCGGATTTCGCCGCCGGCGCCATGGAGAACGTTGGTCTAATCACCTTCCGTGAATGGCTCCTCTTGCTCGACGAAGAGCGGGCGACCGAAGGCCAACGGCGCGCGTTTGCCTATGTATTGGCCCACGAGCTTGCGCATCAATGGTTTGGAAACCTCGTCACGATGCCCTGGTGGGATGACATCTGGCTGAACGAAGCCTTTGCGACCTGGATGGGAAACAAAGTCACGCAGGAACTGCACCCCGAATACCGGGTGGAGCTCGGCGAGCTCGTCTCTGCGCAGCGCGCGATGCGGCTCGATAGTCTCAGCAGCGCGCGCAGCATCCGCCAGCCAATCGAGACGAACCACGACATCAAGAACGCCTTCGACAGCATTACGTACGAAAAAGGCGGGGCTGTCCTCGCGATGTTCGAACGCTGGATGGGCGCGGACACGTTTCGTGAGGGCATCCGGCTCTACCTGCGACGCCACGAGGGCGGCACCGCAACCTCCGCCGAACTTCTCGCCGCCCTCGATGAAGTCAGCGAACGCGAGGTGACCCGCCCGTTTCTCTCGTTCCTAAACCAGCCGGGCGTCCCGTTGGTGACCGGGACGGCCGACGCGTCCTGCGATGGCGGTGTCCGCACGCTGAAGCTTTCCCAAGAACGCTACCTCCCGGTCGGCTCGAGCGGCGACCCGAATCGGATCTGGGACATCCCCCTTTGCATTCGGCACGGCGCGGGGACCACCTGCGCTTCGCTGAGCGGCGCCAAAGCAAACATCGAGCTGCCGGGCTGCCCAACTTGGTGGATGCCCAACGCGGACGGCGCAGGCTACTTCCGCTTCTCGATGTCTACTGGTGACTGGACCCGACTGCGCACCCAGGGCTTTCGGGAGCTTTCGGACCGGGGCCGGATCGCCGTCGCCGACAGCCTGGAAGCCTCGTTCGATCGCGGAGTGATGGGCATCGAGGCGCTCCTTCCCTGGTTCGCCGATTGGGTCGCGAGCCCATTGAGGCAGCTGGCCGTGGCACCGATGAGGCCGCTTCGCTTCCTGATCAACGACGCTTCGCCGCCGGCGCTTCGCGGAACCGTCATGTCCTATGCGGGCAAGCTCTACCGCCAACGCTACCGGCAACTCGGCTGGCGATCACGCTCGACGGATTCCAGCGATACCAAGCTTCTTCGTGAAGCGATCATTCGATTCATGGTCGTGGACGTTCGAAACCGCAACGCACGCGCGCGCGCGGCTCGCCTCGGCAGGGCCTATGTCGGCTATCGCTCGAAGCCGAATCCAACGGTCGTCGACGCCCAGTTGGCGGGGCTCGTGCTCATCACCGCCGTTCAAGAAGGCGACGAGGCGCTCTTCGACCATTTGCTCGGTCTACTCGAATCGAGCAGCGACGCGACCGGCCGAAGCCGGATCCTTTCCGCCCTCGGGAACGCAGAGACGCCTGAGCTTTCCGCGCGCGCACTCGGCCTAGCGCTCGACCCGCGTCTCCGGGTCAACGAAATCGACCGCGTGCTGCGTGCACAGTTCAACAACCCGCGGACGCGCGACCGCGCGTGGCGTTGGTTCACCGAAAATTTCGATGCGCTGGCTTCCCGATTCGGCAGCGGAGAGCTCGGCACCTCACCCTGGCGTGCGGCGTCCTTTTGCAGCCCGGAGGCAGCCGCGGAGGTCGAGCGCTTTTTCAGCCTCAGAGTCGCCGAGCTTTCGGGGGGACCCCGCAACCTAGCCGGAGCCGTCGAGGCGATTTCGTTGTGCGCGGAAAAAGCGAGCGTGCACATGCCAGGCGTCGAGCGAGCCTTTGGCTCACGTTAGCGGGCCGACTATGCGCCGGTGAAGGAGGGCGCCCTCTTTTCGAGAAACGCCGCCATGCCCTCGCTCTGGTCTTTGGTTCCAAATGCTTGGCCGAACGCAGCTTGTTCGAGCCGATTCGCTTCGGGCAATGGGACGTCGACCCCATCTCGGATCAGACGCTTCGCTGCAGCAACTGCAAGCGGCCCTTTGCCAGCAATCTCCGCAGCCGTCTTGCTTGCCGCAGAGAGCAATGCGTCGGGCTCGAATACCGCGTTGGCCAAGCCGATCCGAAGCGCCTCTTGCGCGTCGATCATCTTCCCAGTGTAGATCAGCTCCCGAGCAAGCGCGGAACCAACCCGTCGCGGCAGGCGCTGGGTTCCACCGAAGCCAGGGATGATCCCGAGGTTCACCTCGGGCTGACCGAACTTGGCCTTGCTCGACGCGTAAATGAAGTCGCAGGCAAGTGCGAGCTCACAACCACCACCCAATGCGAAGCCGTTGACGGCGGCGATGACCGGGCAGCGAAGGTTCTCGATCGCGGCGAACACCCCGTGTCCGAGCGCGCCGAAGTCGCGCCCTTGCGCTTCGCTCATGCCCTTCATCGCGGCGATGTCCGCACCGGCAACGAATGCCTTCCCGGTCCCGGTGATCACGGCAGCCCAGACGTCATCTCGGCTAGCTAGCGCCTGGATCGCGGCGCCCAAGTCGGAGAGAACCTCCTGACTGAGCGCGTTGAGCTTTTCAGGTCGGTTGATGGTCACGGTGCTGACGTGGCCGTCCTGCGTTACTTCCACAAAGGAGGTCATGCGCGCACTCTAGCCCAAGAGGTCTAGCCTGCCACTGCCGTGCGAAAGCGCGGACACGCTAGGGCTCTGACGCGCCCAGTGCGCTGCGCACCAGGGCCTCGGCGCTCGAGTAGGGATCGGCCCGGCCGTCGGTAATGTCGCGCAGCTTCTCGCTCACTTGTTGGGCGAAGCGTACGTCGACGGCATCAATGAGTGCCTGGTACAAAATCGCACGGAACTCGGAGACTTGCCTCTGCGCCTGAATCGCGTGCCCAGCCTCGGTCGTCGTGAGGAACTCTCGGTGTTTCGAGAACGCGTCCACCAAGTCGGCCAGCCCTTCCTGACGGTGGGCGACGGTCTTCAGGATCGGGGGCAGCCACTCGCCCGCCTCGGCTTCCGGCGACTGTCGCAGCGTCGACACCGCGGTGTGCCCCTGCATCTTGCTCACACCGGTCGGCACACGCCGAAGCGAGAGCATCTGCTGCAGGTCTTGGACGGTGGCGTCCGCGCCTGCGCGGTCAGACTTGTTCACGGCGAAGACGTCGGCCACCTCGAGGATGCCAGCCTTGATAGCCTGAATGTCATCTCCCAGCCCCGGCGCCATCACGACGAGCGTCGTGTCTGCGAGTTGG
>Ga0265303_10001345_pt1 | contig 15030 bp, 13 predicted proteins | sample Helome_2_FD_192494 | JGI IMG/M metagenome (GOLD analysis project Ga0265303, IMG submission 192494) | Marine sediment microbial communities from subtidal zone of North Sea - Hel_20160317 (Illumina Assembly) | ecosystem: Environmental > Aquatic > Marine > Subtidal zone > Sediment ... | reverse complement strand
GGGGTTACCCTTAGTAGGGCGGGCCTCCGTGCCCGCCGCAATGATCCGAATACGTATGAAAAATTACTTTCCCAAATAGCCAATATCGACGATCAAGTCTTAAGTGTTAACAACAACCAGACTACCGGTGACGCGAGACCAGTGACCAGCGACCAGTAACGAGCATCTTTACATCCTCTTTTCAGTAATTATAATATAGTCAAGTTAATACAGGATATTCGGAAAAGGAGTCTCAAAGATGGAAGTAAATAAAGTGTTGTGGCCGACAGATTTTTCGAGTAGTGCCGAAAAAGCACTGCCGTATGTGACCGATTTAACACAGAAATATGGGGCCGAGATCCACGTGCTCTATGTTATCGAAGATATTGCCCATCATGAATCCTGGTACGGTGATTTTGACAAATCGAAAGTCGATAAGCTCATGGAGTGGGCCGACAAATCCGCCAAAAAGCGTCTGGACCAGGTGTGCGAAAAATATTTAGACAGCTGCCCGCTGTACATCAAACATATCGCTGTCGGTGATCCGGCCCAGGAGATTTTAAATCTGATCGAAAAAGAAGGGGTGGACCTGGTAGTAATGGCCAGCCATGGCCAGCAAGGCAATTACCGGTTCGGCAGTGTAACCGATAAAGTGATGAGAAATTCGCCTGTACCTGTCACAACGATTCCGGTAGAACCAGAAGCCGGATAAACCGGAAAATCGAAATCCGAAATTCGAAACACGAAACAGTAACAAAATTCCAATTCCTTAATGTCATAAACTTTCTAAATGGTCTACTTATCTAAACAAAGCTGACCGCCAAGTTTAGAATTTCTGTCATTAGGACTTCTAATTTGTTTCGAATTTCGGTATTCGGATTTCGAATTTTTTTTAAAAAAGAAACCCGCAGCAGACGAATTATAATTACCCGCCTGATGTCTGGGGAAAAGCCGTATTGGCGTATAAATATTCCATCTTCTCCTTGTGCTTTAACTCCTCATTGGCCATCTTTGATAACATCGTTTTTAATTCGCTGTCGGCGTGCATATTGGCAAGTTCGGTATAGAATTGGTGCGATCTGCCTTCCCGGTGGGCGGCTATCAGATAAACGTCTTCGCTGCTGGATTCCTTGCTGATTTCCGGTTCGTCCAGATATTCGGCGACCTTGTATTCAACAACATCAGCCATCCTGAGGGCATCCGAACCGTAATTTCCGTCACGGTAACCGACGAGGAACGCTTTGTGCTTTTTCTCTTCTCCGGCGATGAATTCGACCGTATCCCTGACTCCGGCATCCTGAACCTTGCTGTGGATATCCATGTAGAAGACGTAAGCCTCTTCTTCCCGCTGAATCGCACGATCAATGACATCTGCAATTGTTTTTTCCATGGAACGGCCTCCTTTCAAAATAATAGGTTTTGTTGTAACGTAAAACAGGATCCCAAAAGTGGCAATAAAAAAAGTAGCTTTTCGTAATGGTTATCCAATATTTACATCCTGCTATCTTAAGCACTCCTCATTTTAGCACCTCTTGGAATAATGGAATATTCCATTTGGCAGATAGCAGATAGGTGAACTATATTCTAATTTTATCCAATTTGTGTTAATGAGGATTTTACACGCGTATGATTGTCTACGACGGAACATATGGTCTGCAACCGAATGCAGATCGGGGTCTAAAGGCAAGAATCAAATGGGTTTGCGCCTGGCGGGTCCGAATAATCAACTTAGCGGTGAGCCAGCCAAACGTCCAGACCCAATGAAATCAACCTCATTAAACCGTTTATTGCGGCTTTCGATGGTACTTAGCGACTATTAACCTCAATCCGGCAGGCAACTTTCAATGCAGTAATGAGGCATTAAATGATGGATAAAAAATATGATATGATAACTGCAATTCTGGATGCTTTCGAAGACGGTATTTATGTCATGAATAAGGAGCTTGTCGTTGAATATATGAACAGTGCCATGATAGCTGAATTCGGCGACGGCGTCGGCAAGAAATGCCACCAATTGATAAATCAATCCGAAGAAAAATGTCCCTGGTGTCAATCCGATGGTGTATTCGCAGGTAAAACCGTGCGCCGGGAGGTATACCTCCCTCTGGTTGACAAAACCTACTACCTGACCGAAATACCGTTTCAAAATGCTGATGGAACTCTTTCAAAACTTAGTATTTATCATGATATAAGCAAAGAAAAAAAGCGGGAGGAGATGCTACGCGCTTCGGAGGAAGAGTTTAAAAACCTGTTCGAACATGTGGCCACCGGCGTTTTCATCAGCAGTAAGGAGGGAAAATTTTTAAATGCCAACCAGGCTCTGCTGGACATGCTGGGTTATGACAACAAGAAGGAGTTTCTGAATATCAACCTGCCCCAGGATCTCTACGTGAGACCCGAGGACCGGCGAACCTTTCAGGAAATGATGGAGTGCGACGGTCGTGTTATCGACTACGAAGTTGAATTCAAGCGCAAAGACGGAAGCACCCTACCTATATTGTTGACCGGGCACGCCCGCTATGACCAGCAGGGGAACATTATCGGTTACGAGGGTTTGAACGTCAACTTGACCCAGAGAAAGTTGATGGAAAAAGAGCTGCGAGAAGCCTATGATTTCATGAACAAAATCGTTCAGAGCTCCCCCAATTCCATCACTGCCACCGATATGAAAGGCAATATTTTGATCTGGAACCAGGCTGCTGAAGAGACATTGGGCTACAAGGCCAGTGACGTCATCGGAAAAATGAATATTCGGAAAATCTATCCTGAAGGCGTGGCCCGCAAAGTCATGCAAATGCTCAGAAGCGATGAATCCGGCGGAGTCGGCCGAATGAGATCCTATCCGATGGTGTATGTCAGAAGAGACGGTGAGGTTGTCGAGGGCACCCTCTCGGCCGCCATCATCTATGATGCCAACGGAAAGGAAATCGCTTCGGTGGGATCATTTGTTGATCTCAGGGATCGCTTACAGATGGAAAGAGCCCTGCGTGACACCCAGGAGCAACTGCTGCAATCTGAAAAACTGGCCGCCATGGGGCGCTTAACCTCCCAGATTGCCCATGAATTGAACAATCCCCTTTACGGAATCATGAATACGCTGGAGCTGTTGAAAACCGAGATTCCCGCTAACAACAAACGACGCAAAATACTGGATATGGCACTTTCGGAAACCATCCGGCTCAGTGATCTGCTGCGCAAGATGCTTTCATTCTCTAAACCGGATCAGGAGGAACGACATCCGGTGGACATCAACTCCGTGCTGGATGAAATTTTACTGTTGCATGAAAAGCAGCTCAAAGAAAACGACATCAATATTAGAGTGACATTTGCAGAGGGATTGAGCCTGGTAAATGCTTCCAAAAATCAGCTGCGTCAGGTCTATTTGAACATGGTGGCCAATGCCCGGGACGCTATGCCCGAGGGTGGAACCCTGTCGGTGGTCACCGGTGGAGACGCTGATACAGTTTATGTTGAAATATCCGATACCGGCACCGGCATCAGAAAAGAGCACCTTGATAAAATTTTTGACAGCTTTTTTACCACCAAAGGGGAGGTCAAGGGCGTCGGCCTGGGTCTTTCCGTCTGTTACGGCTTTATAGAGGATCATGGAGGGGATATCGAGGTTAAAAGCCAGGTGGGAGAAGGAACAACCTTTACCATCTCCCTGCCGGTGCACACAGCTGAACAGTCAGCTGACTCAAGGAAAGATGATAGAAATCAGGGAGAACGCTCAACCCCACACAATTGATAGAACTAATCAGGCAAACCCAACATCTCCCTGGCCTCATCAGGCGTTGCCACTTCATACCCGATCCGGTGAACCAGGGACACCATTTTTTCGACAAGCTCCACATTGGTTTCCGCTATTTTGCCCGGCGCATGCAGAACACTGTCCTCAAAACCTACCCTGACCACGGACGCCCCCAGACCGATGGCTGTCGCCAGCAGTGCAAAATCAAGCATACCGTCGTGGACTACGCTCCAGGGAGCCCCTGCTGGCAGTAGGGATGTCAAATAGAAAAGACTTCGGGGATCGGCCGGAGCGGCCCAGTGAGCCCCAAGAGCAAAATTGTAATAAAAAGGCAGTTTCAACGTTCCCTCATCAATCAGCATCTGTGCTTCGGGAATCATTCCGGCTTCAAAGATCTCCAGTTCTGGGACCACCCTGTTTTCCGCCATCCGACCGGCCCAGTAACGGATGTCGGGGACGCGATTGATATACACATCCTCGCCGAAATTGACCGAGCCCATATTCAAGGAAGCCACTTCAACCCGGGGATCGGTGACACTGACGCATCTTTCCTCCAGCGTGAGGGCCGTCAGACCGCCGGTGGATCCCTGGATGATAATGTCAGAGGATCCCCGGATGATATCCAGAGTTTTGGAGAAATCCGTGATGTCTTCGGTCTGCTCCCCCTGGCTGTTGCGCACATGCAGGTGAACCATGGACGCCCCGGCCCGTGTGCAGTCAATGACTTCTTGGGCCACATCCTCGGGAGTCAAAGGGTTAATGGATGGCGGCGCCACTTCTCTACCCACCGGTGCCACGGCTACGATGATTTTTTGTGCTCTAGTATTTGCCATTTGCGGCTCCTTATCAACAGGTCCAACTGACCAACTCTATCTCAAACCTACTGAAACAAGGTAATTGCTGAAAAAAATTTTAGATTGCAATACACACCCCTGTCAACACTTTATCCAATAAGCTTTTTATGGGTCAAGGGCGACAACACAATTGAACCGACAATGACTGCAAAACCAATCGAAAATTTATTGCAGTATTGCCGCGGCCTATTGTATAGACCTTTATTCGAATGGTTCAGGTATCGATGATCGTAGCCGAGAGAACTCAAGCGGCACAACAGGTTAGGGCGGAAGGATTAGGATGTCAAAGTTTATTTATTCATTCGGAATTATTATTTTCGGACTGGCACTGGGGTATCTCGTTCAAATCCTTGTCAATCGCAAATTTATCAAATTGCCGCTTCCAATTGATGACCTGAGAAAACTGCTCCAGAAAGTCGCCCTGCTTTTCTTGAATCCGGTGGTAATTGTGGGCGCCATCTGGGTGGTGAGTATTAAAAATGTAAACCTGATTGCGCTGCCCTTTGTCGGGCTATTCGCCCTGCTGACCGGGGGTGCTTTGGCCCTTGGGGTTGCGCGCATGCTCAGCCTGGCACCTCAGAAGACCGGAGCGATGTTTGGTTGCGGCTCTTTCACAAATATCGGAGCCATTGGCGCTTTGGTTTGCTTTGTTTTCCTGGGTGAGGCTGGCTTTGCCCTGGTGGCCATTTATAAATTATTCGAGGAATTATTCTACTATTCCATCGGGTTTTCCATTGCCAAATATTACAGCCGAAACACCCAGGAAGAAAAAATCTTTGATCGAATTAAAAGCCTGACCAGGGATCCTTTTATCATTGTAGCATTATCCAGTATCCTCCTCGGTGGTATTCTGAATACCGGTGGTATTTCCCGCCCCGAGTTCTTTAAAACCGTTATTTCCGTATTTGTGCCGCTGGCGACCATCACGCTGTTGTCTTCCATTGGCCTCGCCATGAAATTCAGGCGGGTACGCGATTATATTAAACAGTGTGTTTCGGTTTCCATCATCAAATTTGCCCTGGTACCGATATTGACCACCTCTCTGGCCTTCTTGCTCGGGTTCGATAAGATTGACGGCGGACTGCCTCTCAAGGTCGTAATCATCCTCTCCTCCATGCCGGTGGCGTTTAATGCCCTGATACCACCGTCCATTTACGACCTGGATCTGGACCTGGCCAATTCGTGCTGGTTTTTCACTACGGCCCTGTTGGTTGTTGTATTGCCGGGGCTGCTTTTCATTATCAATCAAATTTAGGCAATTGGAATTTTTAATCAAAGCTGCCGGTAATCTTTACCAACACCCTCCATTTTGTGTCAATCAGTCTAACTAACAGTCTAACCAATCTAAATAATTAACTATATTTTTATAAATTTAATTCTTGACACGACCCTTTTAAAGCGATATTGAATTTTGAATACAAAATACAATATTCATACTGAAAGTAATAATCATTCCTAACAAAACAAAATTCAACGCTTATAGAGATTCACATTTAAAATTTCAGAAAGGACGCTGCGATGATCAATCTGGGAGCAGAGCACGAAAACTTAGACCAAAAGGCTTATCTAATCATCAAGAACATGATTATCGACCGCAAGCTCCTACCGGGCGATAAAATCCCCCAGGAAAAGCTGGCACGGGAACTGGGCATCAGTCGAACCCCTTTAGTCAGTGCCATCAAATACCTCGAGCATGAAAAACTGGTGGAGGCCAAACCTCGCCGGGGCTATTTTGTACGCTTTTTCACCATGCAGGAAATGGTCAGCATATTTGAGTTGCGGGAAGTTCTGGAGGGCCTGGCAGCCAGACGGGCCGCCCACAATATAACCGATCCCCAGATAGACCGGCTCAACACCTTCTTTCAACAATTCAATCCGTCTTCGAATATCAGTGACTACAAAGCATATTCCCGCGAAGACCGCAGTTTCCATAACTTTATCATCGATGTTTCTGCCAGAGAATTCTTAAAAAGTATCCTGCAGACCTATAACATTATCAGCTTCAGCTATCAGGTGATCTCCTCGGAAGGATTGGTAAGAACCCCCAACGAAACAATTCATGAGCATCTGGCCGTCATCAGAGCCATTGGCGATAGAGATTCGGATGCGGCCGAAAATTTAATGCGTACGCATTTTAAGAAAACCATTGCAACGCTGAAAAAGGAAATCAAGGATCAACAGCAGGGTAGAAGAATGAGCGCCTGATAAACCGCCGAATACACTATTCGGAAAGGAGGTAAAGGAAAAAGAAAGTTGTGGTAAATATTTTTTTTCAGCCGATTTTAAAGCGAATCAACAAGGGGGGCCAACATGGTCCATTATCGAGCTGTCAAACAACAACATTGAAGGAGGGTTTGGAAATGAAAAAGATTATTATTTTTAGTCTGATTGTTCTTCTGGCCGTTACCACCGGTGCTTATGCCAAAGACTTCCCCAAAAGAGATATCACCAACGTGGTCGTCTGGGGTGCCGGGGGCGGCACAGATACCTGCAACCGGATTATCAGCGCTGAAATGGCCAAATTCCTGGATGTAAACATTAACGTTATCAACAAAACCGGTGGCGTCGCCGGTTCGGTCGGCATGAACTTTGGTTATTCCCGGAAGCATGACGGGTATACCTTAACCGGCCTGTCCGAGTCCAATGTCACCGCCGGTGTGCAGGGTGGCTGGAATCAAAAGTTTGATGTTTGGGATGTCTTTATCGTGGGTGGATCGCCGGATGTCATTTCCGTGACGCCCGACACACCTTACAAATCCTTGAAGGACCTGATCGAGGCTGCCAAAGCCAAACCCAAAAGCATTAAAGCGGCAGCCAGTGGTGCCGGTTCAATTCATCACCTCAACCTGCTGGCCGTTGAAAACGGTTCCGGTGCCAAATTCAACTTCATTCCATACAAAGGATCTGCACCCAGCCAAAATGCGGCCATGGCAGGCGAAGTTTCGGTGGTCGTGACCTCATTGGCCGAGCAACAGCAACTGCTTCGCGGCGGAAAATTAAGAGCCCTGGGCATGTTGATCCCGGGTTCATTTGACGTCGAGGGTCTGGGGACAATCCCGTCATCTTTCGATTCCTACCCCGGTTTGTCCAAATATCTGCCGATTTCACAGGCCATCGGATTCGCAGTCCCGGCTGATGTTCCCGCAGATCGCAAGGCAGTCCTGGTGGATGCCTTCAAGAAAGCAATTGCCACTGATAAAGTAAAAAGTTGGGCCAAAGCCAATTACTACCTGCTATCCGGTAAAACCGGAGCAGAATCAAAGGCCGTCTTTGACGCCCTTGAATCTAATTTTGCCTGGACCCTTTGGGAGCTCAAAGCCGCCAAAGTAGATCCCGCGACACTGGGTATTCCGAAACCGTAAATCTAGCAATTTGAAGAAAGTCGGGTCCGATCCGGTACCCGGCTTTCTTGTCACAATTGAATAGGGATTACTCATATCATGATGGATAAAGACAAACTGCGCAAGACCGATATTTATTCGGGCGCGGCTATTTGCCTGTTCGGATTGTGGGTTATACTGCAGGCGTTAAAGATGCCCATGAAAGACAGCTGGGGTGGGGTCCAGAACGTCTGGTATGTCTCTCCGGCAATTTTTCCCCTTTTCGTCGGATGCATGATCATGCTGCTAGGTGCCCTGCTCTGCCGGACCGCTCTGAAGATGGTCGGCTTCAAGGCCTTTGGTCAAACCGTTCGCTGGTTGTTGAGCAAGGCGCTCTTGCAATTTTTTAACTCCATACCCAACCTGCGGTTTTACACCATCGTTGTTTTGTTTTTCTCCTTTGTTTTCCTGACCATTCCACGAATCGATTTCTTTTTATGTGCATTCTTATTTCTAACTGTGTTCATTACCTCTTTTTACTTTGATGATGCCATGCTTCTCAAAAAACTGTTCTTTTTCTACCTGGCGGGCATCATTGTTCTCATCCTTTATTTTGCCTTCGGGGTGAATGACCCTTTGAGCCAGATTGTGCCGTTTCCGGCTGATATTCTGACGACCTGCTTTATTATTTCATACAGTGTCTATGCCTGGATGCTGATTCGCAGCAACCCGAAGCTGCGTAAAAAATACAGGATTGCAATGATCGTCGCCGTCGTCTCGCCATTGGTCGTCGGCATGATCTTCAAATATTTCCTCCTGGTGCCGATGCCGTCCGAAGGCCTGGTAGTGGCAATTACGGACTACTTCTGGTACCTCGAATTTTAGTGAAGGGACGAAGACTCAATGGTCATTCTTGAACGCATCGGGTTTTTTTTCCAGACGGTAATTCACATTGCCTCGGACCCGGTACACATTGCCATTCTATTTGGCTCGGTTATTTTAGGAATTATTTTCGGGGCCATGCCGGGGTTGACATCCACCCTCGGGGTAGCGCTTTTAACAGCGCTGACCTATGGCATGGATACGGCCACCGCCATGCTCTGCCTGCTGGCAATCTATGTCGGTGGCACTTACGGGGGTTCCTATGCATCCATACTGATTAATATCCCCGGCACAGCTGCCTCGGCTGCCACCGCATTGGACGGGTATCCGCTGGCCTGCAAGGGCGAGGGCGGCCGTGCCATTGGCCTGACCACAACGGCTTCAGCCATCGGAACAATTATCAGCATGTTGTTCCTGGTCAGTATTTCTCCGTTGATATCTTTTTTCGCACTCCAGTTTACATCCTTTGAATTTTTTCTCCTGGCCTTTTTCGGAATTCTGATCAGCGGCACCCTGACCAGCCCGGACCTGGTCATCAAGGGCTGGATATCAGGGTTTTTAGGGCTGTTTCTGGCCTGTGTAGGTCGCGACCTGCTGCAGTACTATCCCCGGTTTACCTTTGGTATCCCTGAACTCGACAGCGGAGTGGAAGTGGTCCCGGTATTAATCGGCGCTTTCGGCATTCCCCAGATCATTCAGGTTCTCAAGGACCAGTTTCAAATTGGTGAGACTCAAAAATTTCAGCGTATTTTTCCTGAATTCGGCACTATTTTCAGGAATATCCCCAAAATTGTAAGATCCGCCCTGATCGGTGTCGGCATCGGCGCGGTTCCGGGTATCGGTGAGGATATTGCTGCCTGGGTGTCATACGGGGCCGCTAAAAATGCATCCAAACATCCGGAACGATTCGGCACAGGGGAATACACAGCTGTTCTATCCACAGAGGTTGCCAACAATGCCTGCGTGGGCGGCGCCATGATACCGCTCTTGAATCTGGGTATACCGGGCAGTCCGCCGGCCGCCATGCTGCTGGGAGCGCTCATGCTGCACGGTGTCACCCCTGGACCAATGATCACCTTTGAGCATCCCAACTTCATCATAGAGGTCGCCGCCATCCTTCTACTGGCATCTCTGACGATGTGGGTGGTGGGCATGGTGCTGGCCAAGCAGGTGGTCAAGGTCCTGCGGATACCGACTCAGATTTTTATGCCCATCATCGGGGTTCTTTGTATCATCGGCTCCTATGCCCTGGGAATGAATATCTACAACCTCTATCTCATGCTACCGGTGGGAATTATAAGTTATTTTCTGATCGAAATGGGGTACCCCATAGCACCGCTGGTGATCGGCGTTATTCTGGGTCCCATGGCCGACGAAAACCTGCGAAGGGCCCTGATGGTATCCCAGGGAAGTTTTCTGCCGGTTTTCACCCGGCCGGTTGCGCTGATTCTTTTTCTGATAATAGTATGGACGGTGTTAAGCCAGTTTCAGTTGTTTAAAGACTTCAAAAACAAACTTGTTTCTAAAATATTTCCTCGCAAGGCCGGCAAAGCCGAACTGCTGCCCAAAGGTGAAACTAAGCCGCCCGAGGAAAACTAGATTTGAAAGAAATCTTTAGTTATACGGGCTCAACCCAGCTATTAGCGGGAGCTAACCGGTTAACCTTAGGCACACTTTGCTCCATATAACAGCAGCAAGTAGCAGAGCATTCGGGTAAGGCAAATAAGGAGGCTTTAATTGACAGGGGTATCACCGGCTTATTTTATATCACGGTACACCGATCGCTTTACGCCGGCCGACATGTGTGAAGGACTGGCTGAAATTGCCGAACTCGGATTTCAGCAATTTCAGCCGGAAGTCTTCCACACTGAAAACCTGGCTGATTGGGTAAACGGTGGCAGCCAACAGGTCCGGCAGTGCTCGGACGGCCTCGGGCTGCAACCATCTCAATTCGTAGCTCATTTTATGTTGAACTACTTCAACAACCCGTCAAGTGTTATGTCCGATTCAGGGCTGGTGGAAATCACTTCTGTTCTGGTAATCGTTGATCGCTTTGAAGACTGCCCCCTCATTACCATTCCCCTCGGAGCCTTTGAGTCTAAGGGAATAGCCGAACGCAGTGACCATACTACCCTGTTCAATCGTTGTGTTGAAAAAATCGGACAATTGCTCGAACGGGTCGAAAAAGCCGGTCGACGCCTGGCCCTGGAGATCATGCCATCAGCCGTCATCGGCGGAATTGACGGCTTTCTGCGCCTGTGCGACCAACTCCAAACAGATACCCTGGGTCTAAACTTTGACACCGGCCATGCCTGGGCCGCTAAAGAAAACCTTTACATGATTCCGGCCAAACTTAACGGTCACATACTGGGAACCCATTTTTGCGACAATCTCGGACACGAAAATTTTTCCCTGCGCCCCGGAGCCGGTTCGATCGATTGGCCTGCAATCATTGATAGCCTTGGGGCTTCCGGTTACGAAGGATCTTTTGATATTGAAATCATCTGTCCACCGGAAGCTGTGCGGCAGGAATACAGCCGGGGCCTGGCGTTTATAGAAGCAATTTTATTCCAGACTTAGGACTGGCGATCGGCAGATTCTAATAACAAATAACCAATAACCATTAACTCCTGATTGAAAGCTATAATTTCAATCAGGATAAGATTTGGAGGATGTGATGCTGAAGATGGCTATAATAACGGGCTTTCTATCGAAGACCAAAGATCGTTTTCATGAATATAACGAGCCCCTCGATCTGGACCAGAAGTTTAAAATGATGACGGAAATTAATGGGTATGACGGGGTAGAAATAGTCTACCCCTATGAAGTCAATGACCCCCAAGCGACCGCAGAACTGCTGAAAAAACACGGCTTAAATATTGCCGCCGTAAATGTCAACGTCAAGGCCGAACCCGAATTCCGCAATGGCGGCTTGACCTCTCACGATAAAGAGATTCGCCAGAAGGCAGTTCAGTTTATCAAAGAGGCCAAAGACTTTGCCGCGGCCGTGGGTGCCGACAAAGTAACCTGCTGCCCGCTGGGTGACGGCTATGAATTCTCCTTCCAGTATAACTACGCCCAAACCTGGAAATACCTGGTGGAAACATTTGGCGAGGCGGGGTCCCACAATCCGGAGATTCCGCTTTTTATTGAGTACAAGCCCAGTGAAACCAGGGGACACTGTTTTGTCGACACTGCGGCCAAAGCCCTTTGCCTGCTCAATGATATCCAGAACCAGAACATGGGAGTGACCCTTGATTTCGGTCATTCGATGTACGGCAATGAAAATCCGGCCGAAGCATTTGTGATGCTGGCTGAAAGTCCTTACAAATGCTATGTTCACATAAATGACAACGATGGGAAATGGGACTGGGATTACTTCTGCGGCACCAAGCATTTTCTGGAGTATGTGGAGTTTTTGTACTACCTGAAAAAGTACAAATACAATGACTATCTGACCTCTGATACATCACCCACCCGCTGGGACATCGCTGGAACCTTTGAAGCCAACAGCAGGATATCCAACCGGATCTGGGAGCTTCTCGACAGGATCGACACCACCGAATTTGAGCGGTTGATTGCCGGCGACGATTATCTGAAAACCTGGCAGTTTATTGAAAACAATATTTTCTCACTGAAATAGGAAAAACCTTTGAACAATCCACTAATTATCAGCACCGCCGCCTATGATGGTTATGACCTGGCCGTGGCGTTTAAAGAGATTGCCGAAACCGGGGTGGATCTGGTGGAGGTGGCCTTTATTGAGGGCTACACGGATCCGTTTACCGAAGATTACTTCAACGAAGACAACGCCGCCAAAATTTCCGCCTTATTGGCGGAATATGGGCTAGCGTGCATATCTTTTTCTGCCCATATGGACCTCTCAAGGGAGGGAATTGTTGATATATTCAAAAAGCGGATGGCCTTTGCCCGGAAATTAGGGGCGCAGTATATCATCTCAAATGCCGCCCCGCTGCCGAATAAAACTCAATTTATGGAAAATATCGCGCAGCTGGGACAAACAGCTGCGTCCCTGGACATGATCATCGCCCTCGAAAATCCCGGTGACGGCAATCCCAATGTGATCGATTCCGCCGAGCCGGCTGCCCGGGCCATTGAAAAGATCGGTTTGGCTTCGGTAAAAATTAATTACGATTTCGGCAATCTTTTGTCTCATTGCTTTGGCAAATTGAAGCCCGAGCAGGACTACAAACATGTGACGGCCCAGACGGCTCATTTTCACATTAAGGATGTGGCCAAAAATGACGCCGGCTGGTATTTTACCGAAATCGGCAAAGGAATCATCGACTATCAATCGATATTGGCGGAACTGACGGCTGTCTCCAATTCTGTGCCGATTTCTCTGGAAATTCCTCTCAGGGTCACCCGGGCACCGGATGCCTCCCCCTGCAGGTTATCACAGCCCGTCGATCTGGCAGAAATTCGCCGGGTAATGACAGGATCCGTTAATTTTGTGAAGCAGGTGATAGCCCGTTAGGTCCGTTCGGGCAGTACACCCTAATATTTTAAATAACTATAAAAGCGGAGAAGAAGAAATGAAAAAAATAGCTATCGGCTGCGACCCCAATGCCGCCGCACTTAAAAACGCCATCATCAAGCACCTGGCCGAGCTGGGTTATGAATGCGAAGATTACGGCAGCGACGATCCGATTTATGCTAATGTGGCCATTGACGTGGCTGAAGCCGTCGCAGCGGGCAAACACGACCGCGGAATATTGATGTGCGGTACCGGAATCGGCGTGAGCATTGCCGCCAACAAGGTACCCGGGGCCTATGCCGCCCTCTGCTCGGATGCCTATTCCACCGAGCGATCCATAAAAAGCAACAACGTTAACATTATGACCTTGGGAGAGCAAGTCACGGGAGTGGAGCTCGCCAAAAGCCTGGTGTCCATCTGGATGAACTCGGAGTATGTACCCGGCGGTCGTTCGGAGCCCAAGATTCAGAGAATTTGTGATTATGCCCGGGAGCACGAAAAATAACTGGAGTAATTCTAATTAATTGAAGGATGGAGTGATTCAAATTAACCGACAGGATATTAAATCCGAATAACGAAATCCGAAATCCGAAACAAATTCGAAATACTAATTTCCGAATGTTTCAAACATTGAAAGATCAGGGATGGGTTCCGATAAAATCAGAACGTTGCTAGTTTTTTTAATTTTAGTATTTTCTCATTAGTGCTTGTTTCGAATTTCGGGATTCGGATTTCGAATTTTTCCAGAATGGAGGTCACCATGAAAAAATTCATCAATGATCCATACGACGTAGTTGATGAAATGCTGGAAGGGTTTCTGGATGTCCACAAAAAGTATGTCCGCAAACTGGACGCCGCGCGGGCCGTTGTCAGGACCGATGCCCCGCTGGCAGGTAAGGTGGGTGTCATCACCGGTGGCGGATCTGGTCACAAACCGGCCTTTATCGGATTTGTCGGCCAGGGAATGCTGGATGCCGTAGCGGTGGGTGAAATTTTCACCTCCCCGCCCCCGCTGGCCTGTTTTGAAGCCGCCAAGGCGGCCGATGGCGGCAAGGGCGTGCTCTTTTTGCTGGGAAATTATGCCGGGGATGTAATGAACTTTCAGCTGGCAGCCGACATGGCCAAGGCCGCCGGTATACCGGTGGAACAGGTAATCGCCACCGATGACGTCGGCTCCGGCCCAAAAGAGGAAGCCCACAAACGCCGGGGAGTGGTCGGCGCTTTCTTGGGCTGGAAAGTGGCCGGTGCCAGGGCCGCTGCCGGAGGCAGTCTGGAGGAGTGCAAAACCGCGGTGGAAAAAGTCAATGCCAACACCCGAACCCTGGGTGTGGCCATCTCGCCCTGCACGGTGCCGGCCAAAGGATCACCCACCTTTACGCTGGCCGAAGATGAAATGGAATACGCCGTCGGCCATCACGGTGAAGCCGGAACGGCCAAGATCAAAATGATGACCGCCGACGAGGTTGTCGAAAAAATGACCCTGGAAGTGATCGACGACCTGCCGTTTAAAGCCGGTGACGAGGTGGCCGTCATGATCAATGGCCTGGGGGGCACGCCGCAACTTGAATTATATATCTGCTACCGCAAAGTCAAGCAGATGCTGGATGAAAGAGAGATAACGGTCGGCCGTTCCTACGTGGATGAGTTTTTCACCGGCCTGGAAATGGCGGGCTTTTCGGTCACCCTGATGAAGCTTGACGATGAATTAAAGGAACTGTTATCAGCCCCGGCGGATACGCCCTGCTA
>Ga0265303_10001342_pt1 | contig 15042 bp, 16 predicted proteins | sample Helome_2_FD_192494 | JGI IMG/M metagenome (GOLD analysis project Ga0265303, IMG submission 192494) | Marine sediment microbial communities from subtidal zone of North Sea - Hel_20160317 (Illumina Assembly) | ecosystem: Environmental > Aquatic > Marine > Subtidal zone > Sediment ... | reverse complement strand
CCAGGCCGATTATTATGAGATTCCCGAAGGGGAAAAGGCGACTCCCAAGGTCAAGTTCTAGCGTCGGGCTTGGCGTGAGGTAATCTTTGTCCAGCCTTGATTTGTGCAATTTCTTTGTTGATACCCTGCGCCGCACCCTGTTAACTCGTGCCCATCCGAAAATTAAAACGGGCACGAATTAGTTTCCAATTTGGAAATGAGCAATTTTTTCGATGAGCAAGGCCGCACAAGGGTTTACGACGAGGTGTACTGATCGTACATCGAGGAAGTAAACCCGCGGAGAACGCGGCTCATCGGGAAAAGGGCCATTTCCGGATGGAAACTAACTCATATTTAATCCGCCTGCGGACAGGCCCTCCTAAGCTGATAAAGGTTTAATTCCCCGCCCCTTGGGGGGATTATAACCTGAATCTTGCATCGCTAACACACCCAAAAAGGTAGGTTGCCTTTTTTCATTATAGTGATATGCTTAATATATTCGGATACTCAGAAGCAATTGAGATAGCCGGTCAAAGAAACCATCCCGGTTCGAGCAGGCTAATTAGCCCGGTAGTAGCCCGGTAGGCGCGTGACCGGTTAACCCCTATGCGAAACTTGCGGGTAAGGCTAAAAAACAATGAAAAATTTTCACGAGAAGAGAAATGCGGAACGTTTCTACCTCAAAGCTCCCATTAAATACAGTACAATAAACGAAAATAAGGCTTGCAACGCCTATATGTTTAACTGCAGCGAGAGCGGGCTATATTTTGAAACCGGCTCCCCGCTCAAGCCGGGTGTCGATGTGGTCGTATCAGGTGCTGAAAATGACAGATTATTTCAGGCTACCATAAAATGGTGCAAACGGGTGGGGCCGAACGATAAGACTATTTTCGGTATCGGCGCCCAGTATAATAAATAGCTTGTTCTATGACCTGGTTCACGAATTTCTGCGCGGTTGACCTGAGTTATGCTGATTTTTTCGTTGCCCGATGGGAAATTATTTTTTGGCGGACTCGGCCGCGGGAAGTGGTTCAAGGTTCGCATCTGATTGGGGTGTATACGAAATTTTATGCAAAAACACGCCGATATAAAGCATGAAGAGATGAACCGAAAAAAAATAAAACAGAGTTCCATCCTTGGTGTTAACAGCCAGCGCTAAAAATAAAGCGGCACTCCAGAAAAGTATCTTTGTTTTCATAATTCAGCATTCCCGATAGGTTTTTCTATATTAAATATATCGGGAGAAAAAATAAAAACTTTAGCCGGAAGCCGAAGCTCTGGTTGAGAGCCTTTTGCCGGTAGTCAACATTGTCGCCCGGCCGGGAACCTGAAACCCGGCGGCAATACATGAGAACCATTGTTGATGTAAAGCGGATAGCAACTATTTTTGTGCGTGCTTGAGCATAATGGGGGTCGCCAGGAGAATGAAAATATCTCCCACAGGACCGTTGCAAAGTAAGGTAATAAATGACAATATAATTGAGTAAATGTAAACTTCCGACTGCACAAAAACGGCATTTAAGGATTGCGGATAAATTATAAAAAAAAGTAAATTAGCAGCCGAAAAAATGATCAGGCCCCACATGGCCCATTTCTTTAAGTTCCACACCCCGATAGCAAAAATGGCCATTGGAACCATATTTAGTAAATACTTTGTGCCGATAAGTGTTAGCAAAGCCCCTGGTTGAACCGGCTCATAGGACAACCACAGAAAAGCTTTAAATAGAGCCAGCCAGCCCACGGCCCAAATTGGCCAGGGAAAGTCTCTGTCCATTCTCTCGGGTGGAAAAAACCTAAACGCGCTCATACCCACAATAAACTCCTCCATTATGATGAGACCTTCGCATCCGGCGAAAATATGCGATTAAAATCAGAATGTCAATATTTCAAAGCTATTTAAGCAAATTGATGATGGACAGCGCGATAAGAAAAAAAGATATGACGGCACCTGTCAGGCCGACTGCAACCGGATAGCGGAATAAGAAGGTATCCACGTCATGACTTGCTTTATCAAGTTTATCGATCATTGGCTTGGTTGCAAACCAGGAATTCAATTTGTTTTCTATCCGTTTCATTAAATCCGGCTTAAACAGCAGTACTAACCCGATAACCAGGCCGGCCAGGGAACCGATCTTACCGATCCATGTGATGGCGCTCACGACAAGCTCTGCGGTGAATATATGCGCCCGGGATCCAAAAAAAATACCGGCGAACTTTGAAACGTCAAGTGAAAAAAAGAAGAAAAAGAGCGAAAATACGGACCCGGCCGCTAACGCTATGCCCATGGCAATATGATGGCTATAAAAAAAATCAGAGATTTCAATTTCTTTATCCAGGTATTCTATTCCTTTATCAACATTAATGCTGCGGTTGAGAATATTGCTGAGGCTTCGGGCAAGGCGGGGAGAAAACAATAGCATTAAAGAAAGGGTCATCCCCAGGACCCCAAAGATTAAGGTCAGGATCTCTATTGTTTGTAGGCCAATTTCCCAAAAAATTTCCATTTCCAATCCTATCGGCAGTTTTTATTTATAAACTAAATTTCTGGCAAGTTCCACTAACTTTTCACTAGCAATGGCTTCAAGTTTTTTACGTACAATCCTGGAATAGTACTCGCGCTCAGTTTTAGTAAAAGCCCGACCGTCTCTTTTATTTAGCACGAGCTCTTTTTGCTTCGGAGAGAATAATCGGTCCAGGTATACATCCAGCGAATCAGGCTTTAAACGTGATTTTTGGACCTTAACCTCCGGAGGTTTCAATTGACTGCTGGTGTAAACTTTCAGGGCGTTCTGCAGGGCCTCAATGGAAATATACATACCACTGCTCAGCTGAAATTCACCTCCCGGCAGAAGATCACGATATTTTGGTTTTAAGGAAGCAGCTATTTTATCTAAATTTTTTGGTGCCTTAAGCCCCTGCAGGTCGAAAATAGCTGCACTAATCAACAGCAATTTTTCCAGATTTTGTCTTTTGGGGCTCGTTTCCCAGTAGCGGGAGAATAATGCCTGGGAATTCAAAGCCAGCCCCCGGCGGGCACAGATGGCGAGAACCGCGGGAAACCTTGCGACGACCTCGGTATCATCTGAGCTGGCCAACGCATCCAAGATGATGACAATCTGGTTTTCGCTGATCTTCTTCTGCCCCGTGTCCTTCAGCAACGAATCCAAAACTTTTAAAGCGGATTCTGATTCTATGTTATCCACTGGCCTTTTCTTATTCATTTCGGAACATAATTATAGAAAGCGGTATGAAGCTAAACACAGGTATGTCGATGTGAAGAAAAACCATCATCGCCGTAGTTTGCTAATTTTACGACTTAAATTTTCTTATTGTATCTGTAAATGGGGAGTTTAGCAAGAAAAATTGTATCGATAGATACAATAGAGGTTCATAGGTTCAGGGTTCACCGTTCAGGGTTAGTTAAAGAAAGGCTCTAAAGTTCTCGGCCTGCCAGCCTACAGTTGGCGGAACCAACTTTCAAAGCTTTTCCGGAACCCCCGAACTTCTGACACTCCTAACCTTTGAACCCTGAACCCAGAACCCCGGAATGCCTATTGCCGGTAGACCCTTTGCCTGGACATGGCTGCTTTTGTTAAAATATCCACGTGAATATCTATATAATCAAACACCCGGGCTTTCTTTTTGCCGGGTGCCGGGCGCAGGACTCGGCCCAGATACTGCAGTACCCGTCCGCTGAAGCTAACAGGGGTTGCAAAAAACAGAGTTGATAGATTCTTGCAGTCAAAGCCCTCACCAATGAGTTGACCGGTTGCAATAACGACTTTGGCCTTTTTTTGATTTAATCGTTCGATGACGTTTTGCCGCTCACCTTGACTCAAATCACCGGTCAGCAGCTCGGCATCCAGTTTAAATCTGTATTTTAACAGCGCCTGGAGGTTTTCGCAGTGGGCTTTGCGGTCCGATAAAACCAGACAGATTCCGTCACTTTTTGAGGCCTCCAGGGTGATATCCGATGCGATCAGGACATTTCTATCCGTATCGGCGGTCAATTCCGACAGCATCTTGCTGTATTCGTTTACCGGATCATAAAAGGGCTTGAAGTTAGTTTCACGTGGGATAACTTCCGCCGTAAGGACATTCCCGGTTTCGACCAAATGGGCTTTATCTACTTCGTGATGAACATCACCCAGGTGCCAGAATATCAATTGGGACAGTTTGTCCCGCCGCCAGGGAGTTGCCGACAATCCCAGCATATATCTGGCATCAAACTCGGTCACAGCCTCTGTAAACGTTCGGCTGGGGCAGCGGTGACATTCATCGACAATCAGAAAGCCGATCTGGCCGGCGATCTCCTCAGCGCATTTGTACAGAGATTGCACCAGGGCAACGGTTATTTTTTCGCCCACCATCTTTTTCCCACTGCCGATAAATCCGACTTCTTCGGATGGAATCCCAAGAAATGCTTCGATGCGCTCAATCCATTGGGAGGCCAATTCTTTGGTGTGAACAACGATTAAGGCCGGTTGCCTGCGTCGGGCGACCATATAAAGAGCCATAATCGTTTTGCCGGATCCGGTGGCCGAGTTCAGCGTACCGAAATCTCTGGCGAGCATCTCGTCTACTGCTTTTTGCTGGAAGGGCCGCAACTTCCCTTTAAAGGAAAAATTCCTGGGTGGAAGATTTGAGCGGTGATCGTCAATCTCATAAATTATTTTATGCCTCCGGCACAGCAACACCAACTGACGCATAAAACCGCGAGGGATCCATAAACCTGAGGTGCCGACCTTGTCATAGCACCGTAATGATTTCGGTGTCCCGCGGTTCCAGCGTCCCATGCGCTCATTTTCCAGCCACTTGGGGTTCAAAAATTCAAGCTTTTCGGTGAGAATCTCCATGATTTCAGCGGGAACATTTGTTAACTGGAGATTATGGGAAATCATAATGGTGAGAGACGCCATTTGTACCCTGGTTTTCGGCTAATTTAATTTTGATTGTTTCTCGCAATTTCTATAACTGAATTAAACCACAAAAAATTTTAGGGGCCTACGTTTTGGCCTCAACCATGGAATATTGGAATAATGGAACGATGGAATGTTGGGTTTGCAAAGAATCTTATCCATTATATACTTCATTCAATCCCAATTAAGCCATTTACAGATTATTGCTGAATCCCAGGACCCATTTTTCCAATATTCCAGTATTCCAACATTCCAATGGGCGAGGCCTCTATCCTGATTCGTCAATGAGTGCTTTCGCTGCTCGCAGATCATAGGCTTGCGCAGGATCAAATGCCTCACCATCATATAGGGCCTGGGCCTGTTTAACCGCTTCGTAAGGAACCCAGCCATGAGCTATGAGCTACTACAGTTTCCCCCTCTCCTGCATAATCTTTATATAGGTCTCGGCACCGGATTTGGGCGGTTCGTAGAGTTCGTCCTCGGGCTTTTTAATCAATTCAATAGCGTCTACCGGACAGGTGGTTACACATAAGCCGCAGCCAATACAGCGTTCCAGATTGATGCCGGCAATACCATCAACGACATCAATGGCTTCCATCTGACAGCGCTCGAGGCAGGTTTCACAACCGGTACATTCTTCATCGTCAACCCGGGCGAAATAATTGCTCTGTACCAATTTTGCGGGAGTGGGATGCATCTTCAACGACCGCAGTACCCCGCAGCAGTCGCCGCAGCAGCTGCACATTCCCCCGATTTTCTGAGAGTTAAAGGGCTGCATCACCAGACCGGCTTCTTCGTTTTTCTTAACAATCTCTTTGGCTTCGTCGATGGTGATAAATCGTCCCATGCCGTTTTCAACGTAGTACTCCGCGTGGGAGCCGAATGAAAAGCAGTTTTCCACCGGTTTGTCGCATTCTTTGCCTGCCAGCTTTTTGGTGGTTCGGCAGACACAAGGGGCGATCGCAATTTTTTTCTGGCTTTCGATAATCTGAAGTACATCCTCAAACGGCGCCACCGGATAATCGGCAACCAGCTGTCGGTTGATCGGAATGGTTCGCAATACGGGAGTTTTAAACGATTGAATCGTTTGGCCGAAGGCCGTCTCAAAATATTCTTCGTGGTCCCGGGCAAATTCTTTATCCATCCGACCCAGCTGAAATTCATAAATCCCGACAACATAGGGCACCGCCGAATAGCGAACCAGATCACCTTTGCGTTTTCTAAATAAAAGCCCCTTTTGGGCCATACGCTCCAAAATCGGCTCAAGCGCCTCTACTTCACGATTCAAACGCTTGGCCACATCCGGGGGCTTTTCCAAAAAGGGTGACAGGTGCAGATACAGTTCGGCTTCTTCCTCGGTAAACAGCCGTTCCAACAAACGAATTTCAACCTTGCTCTCGGTGGCCGGATATCCGGTCGCCAGGTCATCCAGCCGTGCTCTCAGTTTTTCATAAATGTTTTCCATCAATTGTTCTCCTGATAAAAATTCTAGCTTATCATTTTTTATTGATTTTGAATCCATTTTTGCCAAATTACAAACTATAATTTTCGATGTTCAGCCTACCGTTTTATCCAGGGTAGGCACACTCCATATCAACACTTCAAACCGTTGGTCCCTGGTTTGACCGTGGTAGAAACGGGATTGATAATAAAGGCTGCTACAAATTGCAAAACAAATTCTGAATAATGATCCACCGATATGTTTCGTTTGCGGTATTTGCTGCGCTTTAAATACCAATCCTGCAGCATGGCTTTAATGACGCTGGCAGTCAACTGCGGATCACGAGGCAAAAAACATCCCCGGGACTGCCCCTTCTGAAGGATGTCGGCGAACAGTTTTTCAGTGTAAAGCTCGCTGGCCACGGCCATTTGCTGCTCTGCCCGGGAAAGATTTTTGGCCTCCATGTAAGAAAAATAAAACCAGGGCTGCATCGCTTCGCTTAAATAAAGATGAGCCAGTATTGCCGCACGTAGTTTGGTCGCCGGTTCCGATTCCATCTCAATACACACTTCAAGGATACGTTTGGTAATCGTTCGCCGCTGGTGCTGAAGCATGGCCAGCAGATCTTCCTTGCTGGAAAAGTAGGAATACAATGCACCCATGCTCAGATGGGTTTCACGGCCGAGATCTCTCATGCTCATGGCCTGAAAGCCTTTTCTATTGCTGATCTTCAAAGTGGCACTAAAAATACGTTCCAGATTTTTGACCACCGTGTTTTCTTTTTTAACCCGGATGCAGTGTCGGTTTTCTGCAAAAACCTCTCGGCAAATGTCCTGACTGGATAGTTTTACCTGTTTTTGAAATTCAGCGTAAGTCATCACTGAACCCGTTTCCCCTCATATTCTTTCAGTATCCTCTTTGCCACCGATATTTTGTGAACCTCATCGGCACCGTCATAAATACGGGCCGCCCGTTCGTGCCGATAATAAAAGGCCAGAATAGTATCATCAGTCATGCCAAGCCCGCCGTGGACCTGAAGAGCGCGATCGATTACCTTTTGCATCACATTGGCCACGACAAATTTAATTAGAGAAATCTCTTTGCGAGCCTCTTTTTTACCCACAGTTTCAATCATCCAGGCCGCATGGAGTACCATCAGGCGTGCAGACTGAATATCAGCCGCGCATTCGGCAATCCAGGATTGGATGATTTGCTTGGCGGCCAATTTGCGGCCCGGGGCGATGATTCTGTCCCGGGCCCGGGCCACCATCAGGTCAAAGGCCCGGTTGCAGATTCCGATCCAGCGCATGCAGTGGTGGATGCGGCCGGGACCAAGACGTTCCTGGGCAATCACAAAACCGTGTCCTTCAGCGCCCAGCAGGTTGGTTTGGGGCACGCGGCAATTCTGATATAGAATTTCAGCATGACTGAAATAATCTTCTCCGGCATGACCCATGACCGGAATATTGCGCACCAGGTTAAATCCGGGGGTGTCCGTCGGTACAATAATCATGCTTGCCTGCAAATAAGGGCCGGCCTCAGGATTGGTGACGGCCATGACGATGGCTAATTCAGCTCCGTCGGCGGATGAAGTATACCATTTCTGACCGTTGATGACATAATCATGACCGTCTTTTACCGCCGTCGTGTCCATCATGACCGGATTGGAGCCGGGCAGCTCAACTTCAGTCATCGAAAAACAGCTGCGGATTTTACCGTCGACCAGGGGGCTCAGATATTTTTCTTTCTGTGCCTCACTGCCGAATTGATGCAGAATTTCGATGTTGCCCGCATCCGGTGCCTGGCAGCCGAAGATATAGTGACCCAGTGGACTGCGACCCAATGATTCGGAAACCAGGGCGTGCTCCATCAGGTTAAGTCCCATTCCACCATATTCTTTGGGATGATTGGGGGCCCAGAGCTCCATCTGCTTGACCATTTTACGCTTGGCTTCAAAAACCGGCCGAAGGCTGGTACTGGGTTTGGTTAGAAACTCAGGCTCCAGCGGAATGAGTTCTTTATCCACAAACTCATCGATCATCCCCAGGATGGTCTTCATTTTTTCAGAAATAGTAAAGTCCATTGTGGCCTCCTAGTTACATGATGCTGAATATGCCATTGCGGCTTGTCTAAAAAAAGGAACGTCCAACATCGAACGTTCAACGTCGGACATCGAATAATGATATCGCTCCGCGATTTAATCTCATTGATTTTAAAAATCCGATTTCAAAACTCAACTTCCTAATTTCGCTGCCCTTGACCCATTTGATATGTGCGATGAAAATCATAATTCGTTCTTCTGGTTCTTCAAATTTTTCCTTTCAACGTTCGATGTTGGACGTTCGATGTTCATCTTTAATGATTTCGATGAATACAAATGCCTCAAAAAAATGCCAAACATTTGACTAACGATAAGTCAGAAGCCTTGCATCTCCCTCCAGTTCCAAATGAGTTACCTCGTTAAATCCCGCCAGCATAATTCCTTTGCTGTTATATTTCAGACGTGTAATCGATGCGTTCAGCAACTGCCATGAAATCTTAAGGGTCATCCGATCGGACAAACCCAGCGCTGATTTGACCGCCACCGAGATGGGTCCGCCCGATGTAAATACCGCCAATCGTTTTTTCGAACCGTGTCGGGCCGCAATCTTTTCTATCCCCAGAACAACACGCCGGGTAAAGTCATCCCAGCGCGGGAGGCCTGACGCCTTATATTCACCTTTGGTCCAGCGCTCCATCACCTGGGAAAAAACCCTTTGGAAGGCTTTTTGATCTCCGGGCAGCTTTTCCAGTTCCTCGGCAAGTAAGGGCTGTTCCGCGGTCATCTCCGGAATCAATGCTTCCCAGACTGCAAACGAGTCGTATTCGTTAAAGGCATCGGCAGTTTGAGGCCGGGGGACAGCAAGTTGATTTTGTTCGTAATAGTTAATAAATTCCTGGGCTGTTTTCTGCTGACGCTCCATCCGGCCGTAGTAAACCGCATCGAAAACTTTATCTGTTTGCGCCAGGCAGCGGGCCAATATCCTGGCCTGTCTGACTCCCAGGGGAGAGAGCCGATCATAATCGTCGGCCCCAAATGAGGCCTGGCCGTGTCTGAAGAAGTAAATTTCACTCATAGTAATATCCCGACAGAATATATAGAAGCTGTCTTAAAAAGGTCTTTTGGTTCAATCGCCTATTCATAACTTCATCGAGAAAATGAGTCAAGAAAAAAAGAACGAACGCTCGTTTTTTTATTGACACTGGCTTTATCCCTCGGTATGGTAAACTCCAATGTTGGAGACCCTATGAAAATATTGGTCTGCGTTAAACAAGTTTCTGAAGCTGAGATCCCGATCAACATCGACGACTCCACCGGATGGATTCAAAAAGAGGCTATAACCGAATTCAAAATGAATCGGCTGGATGAATACGCAGTTGAAGAGGCTTTGTTGATAAAAGAATCAATAGCAGGAACCCGCATCGATGTTATCACGGTCGGACCAGACCGCTGTGATGAAGTCGTCAGGCGGGCCATCGGCATGGGTGCTGATTCCGGGGTTCACATCCAGACGGCATCCGACGGCTATCAAAGCCCCTTTGGAGTGGCCGCCTGGATAGCAGATTTTGCGCGCGGCAAAAATTATGCCCTGATTCTGGCCGGGGCCATGTCGGAGGATTCCATGCAGGGACAGGTCGGCCCGATGCTGGCAGCTCGACTTGGTTTCTCCTGGGCGACATCCGTGATCTTTGAAAAGATCGCATCTGATAAGAAATCCATTTACGTCGAGCGTGAAATCGAAGGCGGTCACCGGGAGATGATAGAACTGAAGCTGCCGGCGGTAATAACCATCCAATCGGGGATTAATACTCCGCGCTGGCCTTCGCTGTCAAATCTATTGAGAGCCAATTCCCAGGAACTGGAAATGATCTCTATCAGTGACCCGACCAAACCCCAGCAGATGAAACATCTTGCAGAGCTGGCCTATCCCCAGAAGAGGCGCGCCGGTCTGGTTCTGTCCGGATCCCTGCAGGAAAAAGCCACCCGCTTGTTGACGATTCTTCGTGAAAAATCCTTACTGTGACCCCAAATACATTTGGGGGTTATCGGTTATTGGGATAAGCCTAAGAGGCAAAAAATGGGAAATAACATTGTGGTCATCGCTGAGCATGCTGAGGGTCAAATCAGACCCGTGACCTACGAAATCATTTCCTTTGCCAAGAAACTCCAACGCAGCACCCCATCAAAATCAGTCAAGGTGCTCCTGTTGGCTGATGACGCAGAGAATCCGGCACATGAGCTTGCCGATAAATCCGGTTTGGATGTCACAGCCGTTCAAATCCCGGAAATGACGGGTTATAATGGGGAGCTATACCTCCGGGTGCTGGCTGAATTTCTTTCCGATATGCCACCTGCGTTCGTGTGTATTGCCCATAGTTCCCAGGGCCTGGACTATGCGCCGGCCCTGGCGGTAAAATTAAATGCCGCTTGCATCACCGGCGTCGGCGACTTTATTGATCAGGCAGGGGTTGTCAGTTTTACCAGACCGATTTATGGCGGTAAAATCATTGCCCGCCTGCAGCCGACGTCCTCAACATCCGTACTGACCATCCAGCCCGGATTTTTCAAAGCAGACGGAAATGCCCGGGGCACTAAAGGCAATATTACCCTTCTTGCGACATCCGCCAGAAGCCGCCAGTCGCGCTCATTGGGTATCAAGCAAGCCGATACGGATACGGCCGGGATAAGCGAATCCAACGTAATTGTGGCCGCCGGCAGGGGTATCGGCGAAAAAGAAAATCTTGATTTTATCCACCAATTGGCGGCATTGTTTGCGAAATCAGCCGTTGCCGGTTCGCGAATAGTATGTGACATGGGCTGGTTGGGGTACCAGTGTCAGGTGGGGGTTACCGGCACAACGGTTTCACCACAACTTTATATTGCCTGTGGCATATCCGGGGCGGTCCAACATGTCATGGGAATGCAAAGCTCAGCATTTATCGTCGCCATTAACAAGGACCCTTCCGCCGCTATTTTTCAAACGGCCGACATCTGCATTATCGAGGACTTAATCGCCTTTATTCCCGCATTTATCCGGGCTTATAATGAAGAAACCAAAGATATTGGAGGTCAAAATGGTTGATTTTTCTTTGAAAAATAGAATCGCTCTGATAACCGGCGCCAGCCGAGGAATCGGGGAAGCCATCGCCATTACGCTGTCAGAATACGGCGCACGGTGTATCCTGGTCAGCCGCCAAACCCGGGGGCTTCAAAAAGTAAAAGTAAAAATCGAAGAAAAAGGCGGCCGGGCTGATGTGTTTGCCTGCCATACCGGCAATCTGACCCAAATTAACGATCTGTTTGTAGAAATCGACAACAGCTATGGCCGTCTTGATATCCTCATCAACAACGCCGCGACCAGCCCATATTTCGGCGACATGGTCAATGCAGATGAAAAGGCCTGGGACAAAACCAACGAGGTCAATCTCAAAGGCCCGTTCTTCATGATCCAGCACGCCGCCAGGTTGATGGAAGAATCCGGCGGAGGCGCCATCGTTAATGTGGCCTCCATCAATGGCGTCCGGCCGGTTCCATTCCAGGGTATCTATTCGATCACCAAAGCAGGCTTAATTTCCATGACCAAGGCCTTTGCCAAAGAGCTGGCCGCCAAAAATATCCGGGTCAATGCCTTGCTTCCGGGATTAACTGAAACCCATTTCTCAGAAGCCATCATTCAAAATGAACAAATATACACCTTTGCCGTTCAACAGATTCCCATGGGCAGGCATGCTCAGCCGGACGAGATGACCGGTGCGGTGCTGTATCTGGTGTCTGATGCCGCTTCCTTTACGACCGGGGCGTGCTTAGTCTGTGACGGTGGCATGCTCGCTTAAGAATAGATATTGAGTTGGAGCGAATGGACCTTCACTTTCTTTATTGTGGCTGGAGGCAAATATGTCAGTATATGTTGAAAAAGATGGGCCGGTGACAGTCGTTACTTTAAGCCGTCCGGAAGTTCGCAATGCCGTTGATCGCGAAACAGCTGAAGAGCTGTCGGCTACTTTTCGAGCCTTTGAATCCGACGCCTCAGCACGGGTTGCCGTCTTCAGCGGCGATCAGGGGTATTTTTGCGCCGGTGCGGATTTGAATAAAATCGCCGGCGGCACGCCCAACCGGGTTGAACCGGATGGTGACGGTCCCATGGGCCCCACCCGTATGCAGCTAAAAAAACCGGTTATTGCTGCCGTTGCCGGGTATGCTGTAGCCGGCGGACTTGAACTGGCCCTGTGGTGCGATTTGAGGATAATGGAAGAAGGTGCCGTGCTGGGAGTCTTCTGCCGGCGCTGGGGGGTTCCTCTGATTGATGGGGGTACGGTACGGTTGCCACGCTTGATCGGCCTCAGCCGGGCAATGGATATGATACTGACCGGCAGGCCGGTTGAAGCTGAAGAGGCGCTGCAAATGGGCCTGGTTAACCGGGTCGTCGCAAACGGGACGGCCAAAAAGGCCGCCACGGAACTTGCTCATCAAATCGCTGCCTTTCCTCAGATATGCCTGGGTGGAGATCGATTGTCAGCCATCGAGCAATTTGATCTGCCTTTTGAAAAAGCAATGGCCAACGAATTCAAACACGGTTTGGCATCGATGGCAAAAGAAGCCAAAGGGGGTGCCGCCCGATTTGCTAAAGGAGCCGGTCGTCATGGCGAATTCAAATAGATTGATTGTTATTGGAGGACTTCGTCAAGGAAATTTAATATAGCCTGATTGGTCTCTTCCGATTTTTCCATCGGAGCGAGATGTCCGGCATCCATGATGTGTATCCGTCTCGCCTTTTTTATACTTTTCTCCAGAAACTCACCAAACTTTAGCGGCGTCAGTTTATCTTCTTCCGAGGTCACCACCAGTACGGGGGCCTTGATGGCAGATACTTGATCGACGACATCAAACCGATCACAGGCCCCAAAATCGCCGATCGTAACCTCTGGCCGGCATCTGAGCAAATCTTCCCGGAAAGGATTTGCTTTTTGGGGATCCGTTTTTTTTGATACACATATTTTGGACAGCCAGTCGGCAAAACCACTATAGTCCTTTTCGATGGTTTCAAAAAAAGCCGGTGCAACTTTCATGCTGGCACCGGTACCGATGAGAATGCCCGCTTTTAAACGATCCGGGTAATCAAGCAACATCTGTTGAACAATAGCCCCTCCCATGCTCAATCCGCAAAGAACCGGATCTGAAATATCGATCGCAGTTAAGAAATGGGCGACGACTTCGGCATAGTCTGCTATTTTCTGTTTGCCCTCGCCAGTGCTTCTGCCGCGGCCGGGAAGGTCAATGGCAATCGTGTTGAGCCGGGCGGATAGGACCTTGACCTGTTCTTGCCAAAAAAGACTGGAACCCCCGGCCCCGTGGATAAAAATGAGGGTTGATTTTTGCGAATCCAACGGCCAATCTCCCGCAAGATAACCGATTCCGTTCATTTCCCGTTCCAGCATTTAAATCTCCATAGTGTTTTCTAAAATTTGTTCGATATAAACAGTTTTTCCAGCTGAAGCCCTTGAAAGTGCTGCTATCATTAATATAATAATACCAAAATTTTGCAGGAGCCCGGAAGCCTTCGACCCATCTAAGATTCAGGTATTCAGTTGGCATGCCGGGAGCAATGTGATAGAGGTTACAAATGACAACACTTTATTTAAAAGACCTGGTTAAAACCTACTCCGGCAGACGGGTAGTCAACTCTGTCAACGTGCAGGTAAAGAGCGGTGAAGTTGTCGGACTGCTAGGCCCCAATGGCGCCGGGAAAACCACAACATTTTATATGACCATCGGCCTGGTGAAACCCGATGAAGGTAAGATCATGCTCGACGATGAAGATATTACCGATTTTCCTATGTACCAAAGAGCCCGCAGAGGCGTCGGCTATCTGCCCCAGGAAACGTCTATCTTCCGCAAATTGACGGTTAAGCAAAATATAATGGCGATACTGGAAATACTTCCGCTAAGTGGGCCCGAACGCGAGCACCGGGCAGAAATGCTTCTGGAAGAACTGGGTATAAAGCATCTGGAAAAACAGAAGGCCAATGTCCTGTCGGGCGGCGAAAAGCGCCGCCTTGAAATTTCGCGCGCCCTGGCCACCAATCCCGCATTTATTTTGCTCGATGAGCCTTTTGCCGGCATCGATCCGCTGGCGGTCAATGATATTAAAAATATTATCAACCACCTCAAAGTACGAGGCATCGGCATACTTATCTCTGATCATAATGTCAGAGAGACCCTCGGCGCCTGTGACAACGCCTACATTCTGGTCGACGGACAGGTCCTAGAGAGCGGTCCCCCCGATCAAATTGCTGCAAGCGAGGCCGTTTGCCAGGCCTATCTCGGAGATGAGTTTCAACTTTAACGCCGGCCTTCAATAGGTAATCTAGTCTCCTGATGAAATCCCAAACTTGAGCTTTTATTTGTATCGAATCTTTTGGTTTCAGGTGTCGGGTGTCAGGTGTCAGGATTAAAAGACCTAAGACTGAAATCTGAATATTGAACACTAAATAGTGTACCTATAGTTTCATCATGAACAAGTGACAATTGTTTCAACAACTCTATCCCAGCAAGGATTCATGCCTTCTATCCTGTTACCGGATCCTTCTTCGCATCAATGCTTCCTTCCTGACACCTGACACCTAAGGAAAATCTATGAATCGGGCAATTGTTACCATCCCGGG
>Ga0265303_10001341_pt1 | contig 15046 bp, 11 predicted proteins | sample Helome_2_FD_192494 | JGI IMG/M metagenome (GOLD analysis project Ga0265303, IMG submission 192494) | Marine sediment microbial communities from subtidal zone of North Sea - Hel_20160317 (Illumina Assembly) | ecosystem: Environmental > Aquatic > Marine > Subtidal zone > Sediment ... | reverse complement strand
GAAGGCCCAATGCCACAAACCCGGTTTGTTTTGCAAAAAGCAATCGACATGGGTTTAAAGCCTTGTGTTGTTATCAACAAAGTGGACAAAGAAAATTGTACACCTGAAGAAGTACATGAAAAGGTTTTTGATCTTATGTTTGAGCTTGGTGCTGAAGAATGGCAATTAGACTTTCCAACGGTCTATGGTTCTGCCAAAAATAACTGGATGAGTGATGACTGGCAAAATGAGACAACAACGATAGAACCTTTATTGGAAATGGTTGTTGAGCATATCCCAAGTTTTGAACCTCAGGAAGGTACTACACAAATGCTGATTACATCTTTAGATTACTCGTCATTTACAGGCAGAATTGCTATAGGGCGTCTGCAACGGGGTTCTTTAAAGGAAGGACAGCAAATCTCTTTGGTAAAACGAGATGGTAGTATCGTAAAATCTAAGGTTAAAGAACTATTTACTTTTGAGGGCCTGGGCCGCATAAAAGTAAGCGAGGTGACCACAGGTGATATTTGTGCAATTGTGGGACTTGAAGGATTTGAAATTGGGGATACTATAGCAGACCTTGAAAATCCTGAAGGACTTAAGACTATTGCTATTGACGAACCAACAATGAGTATGTTGTTCACAATTAACGATAGCCCGTTTTTTGGTAAGGACGGCAAATTTGTTACTTCAAGACATATTAAGGAACGATTGGATAAAGAACTGGAAAAGAATCTGGCACTACGTGTCGAAGAGACTGATAGTGCTGAAAAGTTTATGGTTTTTGGAAGGGGTGTTTTGCACTTATCTGTTCTTATAGAGACAATGCGCAGGGAAGGCTATGAACTGCAAATAGGCCAGCCCCAAGTAATTATTCGAACAATTGATGGCATAAGATGCGAACCCATTGAGCAGTTGACCATAGATTTGCCGGAAGAAGTATCGGGTAAAGCTGTGGAAATGGTGTCAATCCGTAAGGGTGAAATGACCAGTATGGAGGCGAAAGGGAACAGAATGGTATGTGAATTTCTTATTCCTTCTCGTGGAATTATTGGATTGCGTAATCAACTTTTAACAGCGACAGCAGGGGAGGCAATTATGGCTCATCGCTTTTTGGAATACCAACCTATGAAAGGAGACGTTCCTCAAAGGCAAAATGGTTCATTGGTCTCCATGGAAAATGGGAAAGCAATTCCCTATTCTATAGATAAATTACAGGAAAGAGGTAGATTTTTTGTAGATCCGGGGGAGGATATTTATGAAGGTCAGGTTATTGGTGAGAACACCAGGGGTGATGATATGGTAATAAATATTACCAAAACCAAGAAACTTTCAAATGTACGTTCTTCAGGAGCTGATGATAAGGCAAAAATAGTACCGGCCATCAAATTTTCTTTGGAGGAAGCTCTGGAATATATCCAAAAGGATGAATATGTGGAGGTTACACCTAAACACCTACGTCTTCGTAAAGTATTTCTAAAGGAAGTTGACCGAAAAAGAAATAAGATTTCCTAAAATAGTGAGTCCATTTCTGACTTAACCTCTCGGTGCCTCATGCAATGCCGCGGCGGCGGCGCCAACAATCCCTGCTTGATTTCTTAATTCTGCCGGAATTACAGGAGTTTCTATGGTTATATAATCTTTGTATTCATCAAATTGCTTAGAGGTTCCCCCGCCTAAAATGATACAGTCTGGTGAAATTAAAAGTTCTACATATTTTAAGAATACATTAAAACGTTTCCCCCATTCTTTAAAACTAAGGCCTTCCTTTTCCTTTATTGAAGCCGCTGCCCACATTTCAATTTTTTTATATTTTTTATAGGGAATCTGACCTAATTCAAAATTTGGTATTAGTTCACCATTAAAAAATGCTCCGCTACCTAACCCGGTACCGATTGTTATCATTACCACTAAACCTTCTCTCCCTTTACCGATACCGTAATTCATAGTTGCATATCCTGCAGCATCCGCATCATTAATAACCGTTACTGGTAGTCCGGTTGCATTCGAAAATAGTTCGCGAACATTAACGTTTATCCATTTTTTATGAAGATTCCCCTTGGATTTACATATCCCGCGTCTGATAATTGTAGGGAATCCAACTCCAACAGGGCCTTCGTGATTAAAGTGCTCAACAATCTTTTTAAACACTTCTGCCATTTCTTTTGGTTTTCTGGATGGGGGTGTAGGAATGCGGTACCGTTCAGTTATCATTTCACCAGTTAAAGAGTCCACTAGGGCACCTTTCATTCCAGAGCCACCAATATCAATGCCTAATACTACCATATGTAGTTTTTAAATTAGTATACAGATTTTTTAAATTGACACTAAATGTAGCGAAAAACTTTGTGAGCTTCCATCGATATTTATTTTAGATATCCTTTCTTATTAAGAAAATCAAAAATAAGTTTGTCTACTTCAGATACCATGCTCCTGTCAGCATAACTGAGCCATACCATTTCAGAAATTTCAGAATCAGGGCATAACTCTCCTGTGTATTCTCCTGTATAACACCTCATTCTAACCATCATTCCTGGTTGAAGTCCATCAGCAGGGGCCTCAAAAATCCCTATAAATTTTAATGAAGAAGTATTTAAAAGCACCTGCAATTCTTCTTTTATTTCTCTATAAAGCGTCTGCACATCAGATTCTCCAGGTTCTCTTTTTCCTCCAGGGATGTAATAAACATCTTTGTTGGAGCTCTTAGTACACAAGATTCGATTGTCTAACGTATGAATCCATGCAAGTACATCCAAAATCCCTTTAGTTGGTTCTATATGGTAGTCTATGGAGTTAAGGGAATGATTAGGGTCTATAATATCCAATATTTTATCTATTAAATTCCCAAAATGGTTTAGTGTACCTAATATTTTATTTCGGCCAAGGGCACTGGAGATTGTTTCGTCTCTATTACCAAATTTATAACCTCCTTTTTTTATCCACAGCGTATTGAGTAAATGTTGCATTAGAACATTGCCAAGCTGATCTATAGATACAGCAATTTTTAATAAATATTCTCCTATACCCTTGAACCCTCTGGTAAACAGGGAATATAAGATGCCATATAAAAAACCCAAAGGTCCCGTGAGGATTAGTAAAATGACTGACACTATAAAGAGTAGTGTCCCTACAAATGGGCTTGATTTTCTATTTGGTTGATTTTCCCGCTTTTTAAAAATCACATTTGAATTAGTTGTTCAACTACTAAGTTAGTGGTTATTTCTATATTGGCTTATAGGGATCCGCAGTGTGATTCTACCATTATAGCGGCTTAATTTTCAGGATTTAAGCTTTGATTTTTTATTGAGAATGCCCAATACGAAGAACCCTAAACTCATACCAACTATTATAAAGGTTAATATTAAAAATAACTGGGAATGGGTCATTAGATTAAGAAAAGGGAGTAAAATTATCGGAGACAAAAATTGACCCATGAACCAGAAAGTGGTTAACCTTCCAATTTCCTGCCCCCTTATTTGTTCAGGAGCTAATTGCATTACCCAAACGTTGGCATTGGGGATCATTAGGCCCATACCTAGGCCGGCTAGCAACATTCCTATCATCACCATGCCAAATGAGCCACCATATGAAATGCTGGCAAATGATAAAGCCATCAAAAAATAACCAATACCAAAAATCTGTTGGAAGCTAAATCTATCCTTTATCCTGGAAAAAGAAAGTGAAGAAAATACGGAGAATAACGTACTGGAAGCTATAGCTATACCAATTAACGTATTCTTTTCAATACCAATTGATTTTAAATAGAAGGGAATTTGAACAGGGATAATAAAAAAAAGAATCCACATGATCATCACATTTAAAAAAACAAGCCAAATTATTTTTGGTGATTTTACATTAGTATCTATGCTTTTTACTACATGTAATGATTTTGGTTCTTTTAGGAACATACTTGCCATGGGTAAAATTATTACTGGAAATAAATAAAGCAGAAAAGGAATCCGCCATGAAATATCTGCCAATACGCCACCCAAAGTAACGAACAAGATACCTCCAAAAGACATGACAGCAATTTGTATACCAGCAAACTTTTGCCTGGACTTGCCCTGATAATAATCTGCTATAAGTGTTGTGGCAATGGTCATAGTAATCCCAACACAAATACCGAGTAAAGCCCTCCCTGCAAGGATGATATAGATGTTGTCTAACCAATAGCCAGAAGTACCGCCAATAGCATAGAGAATTAGGGCAGCGTTTAAAAGACGTAATCTTCCAAATTTGTCGATAAACCTGCCGGCAATTATTGCCGTGAGGGCAATAAATAGTGCAGGGAACGATAGCGTTAACTTGACGAGATTTTCAGCATTGGGTAAAGTTGAAAATGCCTTTGTCATATCGGGCAATGAAGCCGATATCGTAATCATAGACATTATGGTAAGACTACTTACCAGTAAAAGGGTGACTTTTACCTGCCAGCTTTCAGTATTCATGGTCGATGATATTTATAATTAACCCCCGATGGGTAAAAGCCACCGGGGGCATATGTGATATTTGGTTTCTATTGATAACTGCTTTTAGACCATTTCCCCTTTCATAAGTTTGGGAAGCATTGCCTTAAAATTCTCCTTTTTATTTAAATGTGGGAGAGGTTCAGCAGGCTCAGGTACACCTAAAAATTTACATAGTGGTCCCCAACCATCCCGTACATCATAAACCAGTAATTTGTCTTCAGGGACACTTGCTTTTACATCCGCTAAATGATTTTCCCAGAATTTTTTGGCAAATTCCTTATCCCCAAATTTTCCCTGTAGTCTTTCAGCAAAAAAGACTTTCTTGAACCATTTAATGACCTTAACAACCTTCCGGGCCCTGGCATTGAATAATAATTTACTTAACATTTTTATCTTTTCACCTGGAGTTTGCGGTCCTGCCCTGAATACGGTACTGTCCACACTTTTATACCAGCCTTCAAAATCTCGCACCGTGAGGATAACTTTGGCATCGGGGTAACGCTTCATATGTTCCTTATACCATGGATATCCCGGAAAATCCACTGTACCGTCATATCCTTTGTAGAGGGCATCCCAATCTGTATCTCCCGTATCATCAAGGGTCTTCCAATAATGGAGTTTTTCCGGATTAACCAATAATTCCTTCATGTGGTAAACATGTTTAAGGCCCAATTGTTCCAAACTTTGTTTTAAGGTATTTGTGCCGGTCCTTGGCAATCCGGCTCCTATAATTTTTATTGACATTGTGTATAGTTTTATGTTAGTTATTAAATTAGTTACAATTTATTGTACACTATCCTGTTCTGCAGGTGGTGGCATTTTAAAGATAAAAGGTTCTGGCTGTTCTGCATAGGGCGTCAGGTCTTTAGCTGCAATAGCAGGAAAGTCTTTTGTGAAATGTGTTGCCCGATATTGCATGTATTTAAAAGGGCCGATTGGCGAGGCCACAGTGCCATCAGGCATTCTGTACTGGTCGTTATAAGGGTTCCAATATTCCCAAACAATTTGTCCGTCCGGCGTAACTTCCATCAATCGTCCTTTGGCTCCCGAAGTGATCAGCGTATTTCCATTTTTCATTCGATGAGCTCCGGACACAAATGCCGAATAAAAAGAGTACTTGTCTGGTGCGGTGTATGACCAAACAGGGCCTTCAGGGCCAAAAGCTTCATTCTCACCAAGTATATAACCTCCTTCTGAATCTGTTGGAGGCACAAATTCGAAAACCGCACTATGATTGCCCAGCACCCCAACAGGCGCTTCAACCTCCGGAGATTTACTGTTCATTAAGACTGCCCACATCGAAGGCACTTGATTGTTCGGATGTTCAATATCATTATTAAAAACCATTAAATGACCTTCACCGGGATAACCCTGCGGGATCCATTTTATATCGTGTTCAAAGAAGAGTTTCTGGTCTTCTTTGGTGCCTCGTCCATAGTTGGCCGGATTACCCCATCTGTACAAAAGGTCTCCCCCGTGTCCCCATCTGCCACCAGTACTTCCTTTAGCTTCTTCAACGGTTGTGCTATGGTCTATGATCATTATTTCATTATATGCAGGAACACTGATGGCAATCTGATCTAGTTCCGCATTATATGCAATGGCATTAGTATGGGTAAAGTCGGAATGTTGGTTATATGGAGTGGCATTTGCCGTCATCATGCCCATTTTTATCCCCTGTTGCACCTGTTCTTCCGTCATGGGAGGTAATATTTCCCCAAATACATTAAAGTTTATTTTACGTGGATTTTCGGCCAAAATTCCATAGTTGTTTTTAGTAGAATCGTGGTCTTGTACCAAATGATCCCACAGATGCCATTCCCATACAATTTCACCGCCGGTTTTTCCAGATGCATTTATTTCTATTATTTTGTCCGGCCAAAGTCCGGCTTTGGTAACATGTTCAGGGTCTCTTCCCGCGGCTATTGCCTCTTCCTGAGTTTTGGCTTCGTAAGAAATGGCCAGAATATTTCCGTTAGGCATCAATTCAATATCATGATGTATAAGTTCATCTTCATCTGCCCATTCAAAATCCCACAAGATATTGCCATCCCAATCGTATTCCCTGATTCTTCCTGCTTGTCCTCCTGCTGCGAATGTTGGTAAGTCCGGATCAACTTCTAATCTAACCAAATTGCCATTTTCTTTTAAGTAGTTATTAACCACAGCTAATTCCCCTACCCAGCTATGGACCACCTCGCCATCAAGATTAATAAGATGTGTTTTAGTGCTTTCCGGGGGTACAATCATGACATAACCGGGAGTAGCAAGCGCAGTTTTTTCTTTTAGTCCTCGTTTAATGGTGAGACCTGTTAAGCTTCTGGTGTCTTCAGGTTTCCATTGGCGGATTTCAATTTCTTCTATTACTTCTTGTTGAGGTTTTTGCTCTTTACACGAAAATGTAAGGAGTAAGGCGGAGGCAAATAATACTTTGGTTATCTTCATTATTAGTTTGTTAGGTTGATTTAATTGATATAAAAGCAGATTATATTCAGGTATAGAATCTACTGATCAGAACTTTCGGGTTACCAAATTTACCCTCTCATAATAGTAATGCCGCTACATCTTGTTAAATATAGCATATTTATTTTGTAAAATCCCAATTAATTATTGGTGAGGTAATGGTTTTGAAGTGGTTTCAAGTCTTCGAATTCTATACCGCTTTCTGAACTACTTCGAATACTTTGGCCCCATCACATTTTAGAGTTTTGGATGGATATTTAAGCAGTAGTGCATAATCATGGGTAGCCATAAGAATGGTTCTCCCATTTTTATTAATTTCCTGAAGTACTTTCATCACTTCTACACTTGTTTGAGGATCCAGGTTGCCAGTAGGTTCATCGGCAAGAATAATTTCCGGATCATTTAATAATGCCCTTGCAATAGCAATCCGCTGCTGTTCCCCGCCCGATAATTCATGAGGAAATTTAAAACCTTTGGTCTTCATTCCAACCTTGTCCAACACTTCCTCAATTTTGGCATTCATTTTATCCGGATCTTTCCAACCGGTAGCTCTAAGGACAAACAATAGATTTCTATTAATATTTCTATCCGGGAGTAATTTAAAATCCTGGAAAACTATCCCAAGTTTTCGCCTTAAAAAAGGGATATCCTTTTCTTCAAGTGTTTTTAGGTTGAATCCTACGATTCGGCCATGACCTTCCAATAGCGGAAGATCTGCATAAAGGGTTTTCATAAGACTGCTTTTACCACTTCCGGTTTTACCGATCAGATATACAAACTCACCCTTTTTTACCTCAAGGGTAATATCGTTGAGTACCATATTCTCCTTTTGGAAAACGGCTACATCTTTCAGATTCAGAATGCTTTCACCCATAATTTAAATGTTGATATAAAAGTAATAAGTTCCTGCTTAATTTGAGCTTACAAGAAGTAAAATTCTATTATTTAGTTGTCTGATATACTTCGTGACAATATTTGACGTTATTATGGGAAATTACGGTACTTCTTAACAGCTAGAGAACATTATGCGAAAGAAAAAAACCGCTTTACTTCTGTATTTCATTGTGTTTGCAATTTCTGGATATACCCAGGAATCAAAAATTTATACACATCATCAAAAGCAGTATCAGGACGCCCTGGCTTTGTACAATAATAAGCAATATCAGGCTGCACAGGCCATCTTTGAAAAAGTACAAACGAGTACCAAAGACTATGAAACAGAAGCCAATAGTGCCTATTATGTGGCCAATGCGGCTGTAAGATTAAACCAACTTGGTGCAGACAGATTAATGGAAAGCTTTGTGGCCAACTACCCAACTTCCACAAAAAGAAATTCTGCTTTTATGGATGTGGCTGACTATTATTTCGAAAATGGAAAATATCCTTATGCCCTGAAGTGGTATAAGAAAGTAGACCAAAATTCTATGTCGGCTCAGGAAAAAGAGCGGTTTAATTTTAATATGGGCTATTCCTTGTTCAGTTCTAAAAAACCCAAAGAAGCTGAACGTTATTTAAGCAAGGTAAGCACATCACCCACGTATGGATCCCAGGCCAAATATTATCTGGGGTATATTGCCTATCAGCAAGATGATTATGAGGGGGCTAACGAACGTTTCGATCAGATAGCGGATCAGGAATTGTTAAGCGAGAAGCTTTCCTATTATCAGGCTGATATGAATTTTAAGCTGGGTAAATTTGAAGAGGCTATTGAGCTGGCCAAGTCACAGTTATCCAAATCTGACAGACAGGAAGTATCTGAACTAAATAAAATTATTGGAGAGAGCTATTTCAATTTGGAACAGTATTCAAATGCAATACCCTATTTAGAGGCTTATAAAGGGAAACGCGGTAAATGGAGCAATACGGATCACTATTTATTAGGCTATTGTTATTATAAACAGGAAGACTACGCTAACGCAATTAACCAATTCAATAAAATAATTGACGGTAATAACGGAGTTGCTCAAAATGCATATTACCATTTAGCGGAATGTTATTTGAACCTTGAAAAGAAGCAGGAAGCATTGAACGCTTTCAGGAATGCTTCCCAAATGGATTTTAATGCAGAGATACAAAAGGATGCCTATCTTAATTATGCCCGTTTGAGTTATGAAATCGGGAATCCTTATGAACCTGTACCTAAGGTCTTGACTACCTACCTGGAAACCTATCCCAATGATACTCATTCCAAAGAAATTCAGGAATTATTGGTTGACTCCTATATTACCTCCAAAAACTTTGAAGGCGCACTCGCTCTGTTGGAGGAAAACAGCAGTTTTGCCAGTAAAGCAACATATCAGAAGGTTGCTTTCTACCGCGGAGTTGAATTGTTTATTGAAACAGATTACGCCTCTGCGCATGCCTTGTTTGCTAAATCACTCAATAATGCCCCCGATAAACTTTTCAAGGCACGCGCCAGATATTGGAAGGCGGAATCTCAATATATGTTAAATGCGTTTGAGGATGCACTTGCGGACTATCTTCAGTTTAAAAATAACCCGGCGGCGCCATTAACAAAAGAAATTCAGGATCTGGACTATAACCTGGCTTATACTTATTTTAAATTAAGAGATTACAACAACGCAATTTCTTATTACCAGGCATATGCCGCTAAGGGAACGGACACTGATAAAAAAAATGATGCCAACGTACGTCTTGGGGATTGTTTTTTTGTAACAAGTAAATACTGGCCTGCGATTGAATCATATAACAAAGTTTTACAATCCGGTAGTCCGGAGAAGGACTATGCCTCATTCCAGAATGCTATAAGCTATGGTTTTATTGATAGGAGTGCCACAAAAATTGAAGAACTCAATGGTTTTATTTCAAGGTATCCTAAATCGAGTTTAAAGGATGATGCACTATTTGAACTCGGGAATTCATATATTAAAGAAAACCAGGAGGCAATTGGTTTGCAAACTTATGATCGGCTAATAAATGACTATCCCGGTAGTACTTTGGTCCCCCGGGCGTTGCTCAGGCAGGGACTGGTGTTTTATAATTCCAACAATAATGATCTGGCTTTAAGTAAGTTTAAAACAGTAGTGCGCGATTATCCAAACTCCCAGGAGGCAATTCAGGCGGTAGCCACAGCTAAACTTATTTATGTAGATACCGGCCAGGTTAGTGAATATGCCGAATGGGTAGAAGGATTAGACTTTGTTGAGGTATCAGACACCGAATTGGATAATGCCAGTTATGAATCTGCCGAGAAGCAGAACCTCCTTGGTAAGAAAGAAGCAGCAATTAAGGGATATGAAAACTATATCAGAGATTTCCCAAACGGATTACATGCTATAAATGCCAACTTTAAGCTCGCGCAATTATATTTTGCGAAAGGAGATAAAGACCAGGCACTTCCGGCATATATGTATGTTGCTAACAGTGGTGCCAGTGAATATTCAGAACAGGCCCTAACCAGGGTCTGTGAGATATATATTGAAAATAAAAACTATTCCTCTGCACTTCCTTTCCTTCAGAGATTGGAAACAATCGCAGATATTCAACAGAACAGAACATTTGCCCAATCTAACCTAATGAAAGGTTATTATGAACAAAAGAATTATGACCAGACCATAGCTTATGCTGAAAAAGTTCTGGAAACAGATAATATTGACGATAGAATAAAGAGTGATGCACAAATAATGATCGCAAGATCTGCTATTGCTACCGGTAATGAAGAAAGGGCAGAGAAGGCTTATGCCGAAGTTTTGAAAATCGCCAGCGGCGAATTAGCGGCAGAAGCTTGGTATTATGACGCCTACTTTAAACAAAAAGCAGGGTCCTTTGAAGCATCAAATAGTTCAGTGCAAAAGTTAGCAAGAGATTATGCCGCCTATAAAGAATGGGGTGGTAAAGGCCTAATTATTATGGCTAAGAATTATTATGCTTTGGATGATGCATATCAGGCTACCTATATTCTTGAAAGTGTAATTGCAAATTTTGGCGATTATGACCAAATCGTTGCTGATGCAAAAGGGGAATTAGCTATTATAAAATCTAAAGAAGCGCAACGAAATTCATCCATTGTTCCGGATGGAAATTAAATAGTTAAGAACACAATATGCAAAGGGAACTAAAAATTACGATAATCGCTTTAATAGGTCTGGTACAACTTTTGTCGGCACAAGACGAAAAAGACATTGGAACCGAAACTGTTACTGTGGTAAGGCCATATTCACCAACAGTCTCAGATGCCTTCAAGGTCAAATCTATTCCAAATCTCAATGATTCTATCGTACTTCAAAAAAAGAAGATTGAGTACAGCATTTTCTCAGTACCCGTGGCTTCAACTTTTACGCCGGCCAAAGGTAAGGCATCTGTTGTGCAAAAAGCCAAACCCGAAAAACTATATAATTCCTATGCTTCTGTCAGCCTTGGAAATTTTAGCAGTGCCCTCGCAGATTTTTATACCAGCAGAGACATTGACAGGGGAAATAAAAGGGTAGATTTTGGTCTTAACCATCATTCTTCGCGAGGAGATTTAGAAGATGTATTACTCGACACAGATTTTTACAATACAAAATTGAATGCTACCTATAGCCAAAAAGACAGAGATCTGAATTGGAGTACCGATGTTGGTTTTCAACATCAGAAATACAATTGGTATGGACTTCCTGAAGGGATTTTTGATGAAGCCACAATAAGTACAATTGATGAAGGCCAAAATTATTTTGACTTGGAAGTGGGAGCCCAGCTAAAGATGGAAGAATCTGTTTTTGCTGGCGGTGATGTATTGTATCGAAGATTTTGGGATGCTGTGGATTCCGGCGAAAATAGATTTTTTGTAAAACCAGAATTTCAATTCCCGGTCTCGTCAGAATTAGTGACTTTAAAAGTTAATTTTGATTATGTAGGTGGGAGTTTTAAAAATGCCAGTATAAATAGCGCAACCAACACAATGGGTATAGATTACGGCCAAATGCAAATTGGTGCAAATCCAAATTTGGTTTTATCCGGAGATAAATACAGCTTAAATTTTGGGGTTTCATTAGTTTATGGTTTAGACACAGAGCAAAGTGACAGTAATTTTTATATATACCCCGAAATAACAGCCTCATACAATTTGTTAGATGATACAGTAATTGCTTATGGAGGAGTAGTAGGGGGTTTAGATCAAAATTCTTATTATGGTTTTGTTAACGAAAACCCTTTTGTATCACCCACGCTGACAATACTACCTACAGATAGGCAGTATGATGGATTTCTGGGTATTAAAGGGCAATTAATTCCTAGCCTGGGTTATAACATTAAAGGATTTTATAGAGCAGAAAACAGAAAACCCCTTTATAAACTGAATCCTCAAAATGATTTTAGGGATGATGAAAAAGGATATTATTATGGAAATTCATTTGAAATATTTTATGACGATATTAAAACCCTTGGATTGTTTGCCGAATTAAACCTTGATATAAACAGAGATTTCACACTTGGAGTAAACGTAGAACTATTTGATTACAACACGGAGACCGATAATCCTGCATGGAACCTTCCTGATGTAAAAGGGTCATTGCTTTTGGATTACCAGATAGGAGAAAAATGGTTTCTGGGGGCTAATTTATTTTATGTAGGGGAACGCCAGGATTTAAGTTCACAAGTGGTGGAAAATGTTTTGCCTTCAGATTTCCCGTCCACAGTAATCACATTAGATAGTTTTTTTGATGCAAATGCCCATGTGGGATACCATTATAATGAGCATCTTTCCATTTTTGCCAGAGCGAATAATATCGCGAATAACGCTTATCAGCGATGGGCCAATTATAGAGTGCAGAGCTTACAGGTATTAGCTGGGGTATCCTACAAGTTTGATTTTTAAATGACTTTGTAGAAAAAAAAGTTAAAAGTTAGCTCAATCATCTGTAAAAGATACAGTTAAACGGTATTAACTTCACGCTTGGAGATTAATTCTTATTTTAGGTTGAAGTAATAGCCTCTTATTATTTTGGTTGCTAAGAATACATACAGCTTGGTGCTCGCCTTCTTTTGGGGTATAACAGCTCTTCTGTCTCAAAACCTGATTCAAAATCCTAGTTTTGAGCAATATGAAACATGCCCGGTACATCTCGGTAATTTTGATACCGATGTCGCCCATTGGAGCACACCAACAAAAGGATCTACCGACTATTTTAATAGTTGTAGTACCATTATGGGTACCCCTGAAAATTTTAACGGGACACAACCTGCAGATTTTGGCAAGGGTTATGCCGGCCTTTATCTTTATGCCCCCGATGATTATAGGGAATATATACAGGTACCTCTTGTTCAAACCTTAGAGAAAGGTAAAACCTATCAGGTTTCTTTCTATGTTAGTCTTGCCGAACGTTCGGACTTCGCAGTAAAAGATTTTGGGGTGCTGTTTTCAAAGGATAAACTGGACTTGAATATAAAAAAAGAACTCTCAAAAATGCACATGTACAAAATTGTGGGTAACACCTATAATTTTATGGAGATTGGAACTACAAATTTTTATAGAGACACCAGAGATTGGGTTGTAGTAAGTACCAGATTTGTGGCCAAAGGCATAGAAAATTATATGATAATAGGCAATTTTAAGAATAACGCCGGTACCAGAAAGTTTAAAATAAAAAAAGGAGCCAAACAGGGAGCTTATTATTACCTGGATATGGTTTCATTAAAACCGGCACAATCTACCCCTTCTATTGTCAATTCATCTCCTGAAACAGATCTCGTTGCCGAAAATTACGAACTGGATAAAATCCATATTTTTAAAAGTGTCCTATTCAATTTTGACGAATTTAAGCTATTGGATTCCGCCAAAACAGATGTTAAAAAGATATATAACTATCTGGATGTAAACAAGTCACTTCAGATAACTGTTGACGGACACACAGATAATATTGGAACTATATCTTATAACCAGTATTTATCAGATAAACGTTGTTCTGCTGTAGCTCAATATTTAATAGAACTGGGACTTTCAGAAGACAGGATAAGTTGGAAAGGTCATGGAGGAATAGCGCCTATAGCAAGTAATGAAACAGCAGAAGGCAGGCAAAAGAACAGGCGTGTGGCATTTATAATTTCAGAAAAGGATTGAACCTTTCTTCAAAAAATTGCTGTACATTTAGGTATAAACTTAATTACTCTTTAAATGAAAACAACTTTCAAAAATTTCGGCCTTATGTTATTTTTCCTGATCTTTTCTAGTGGATATTCTCTAGAAATATGTAAACCTTTAAATGAGGTTGAAAGTTCTGATATGCTTGTTAAAAAAAAGAAATGGACCGGAAGTTGGAATTATACTGTTCAAGATGTACCTGTAGAATATAGTACCGGGGTATTGCATATTTCTAAAAAAAAGAAGGTATACACTGTGGAACTGGAGCTGCCCGAGGGTAACCTTCCTGCGGATAACGTGAGAGTTGATAAAAACAAACTGACTTTCTCTGTAGATATAGAAGGAAGTGTGGTGGACGTTGCACTTATTATGGATGGGGATTCTTTTAAAGGCGAAAGCAATACCCCAGATGGTACTTTTATGCTTGAAGGGAATCGCCGAATTTGAGGTTTTGCAAGATAATTAATTACCTGCTATCTACTTTTTCAGGCAGGTAATAAGTCTATAAGGTAATATTTTCCTCAATCTTAAACACATAAAATGGGTACTTCAGACTGTAAACCTAACAGATTAATTATTAAGGCATAAAGCAAAAAAAAAGCCGAAGTCATAAACTTCGGCTTTTCACTTTATTCTAATTTTATTACATGCTCATACTAAAGGGAACTGCCACTCTCGTGGTACCCCATCCCATTATCATATGAACTCCGCTATCAACTTCTTTGAATGCAATTGAAAATGCTTCAAGTGATTCATCTCCCTTACTTGTAGAAGCCTTTATACGCGCTACATCTGCAGACTCATCATAGGAATAAGCTCCCAACGGATTTAAATTGCTGTTTAAAATAACTGTCCATTCAGATTCTCCGGGTATAGTGAATAGGGAATAAGTTCCGGCTTTTACTGAGATATCTCCTAACATCATGTCTTTATAGAGTGTAATCTCTGCAGCTTCGTTGGCACCTGTTCTCCAAACTTTTCCATCAGGTGCAAGTTGAGAGAGGGATCTGTCTTTCAATTGAGGCCTGCTGTACATTACCTAATTAACTTATCG
>Ga0265303_10001340_pt1 | contig 15047 bp, 9 predicted proteins | sample Helome_2_FD_192494 | JGI IMG/M metagenome (GOLD analysis project Ga0265303, IMG submission 192494) | Marine sediment microbial communities from subtidal zone of North Sea - Hel_20160317 (Illumina Assembly) | ecosystem: Environmental > Aquatic > Marine > Subtidal zone > Sediment ... | reverse complement strand
TTCTATTGTAGAATGGATATTATAGTTTAGATAATCTCGATTACTTAAATATACAGGGCCTCATCATAATCTCAGCAGAAACATTCTCACAGGATTAGAAAACTGAATGTCTACAGACTTAAGCGCCTTATTCGTTATCCTGGTGCTATCTGCAATAGTTTTTGCCTTTGCTGGCCGACCATCATACGAAATAATACCTCGTACTGATTTTGCGAGAAGACGCAATCTATGGTTTGCCTTAACTATAAGTCTCTTCCTGGCTAATAATGTCTGGATATATATCCTGGTTTCTGGTGCGCTTATTCTCATTACCAATAAAAAAGAAACGAACCCAGTCGCACTATTCTTTCTATTACTCTTTTTAGCACCTATGTTTTACGTCAAGTTACCCGGTATGGGCATTGTCAATTATTTCGTTATTCTTTCACACCAACGCGTAATAACACTCGTAATCCTGTTGCCTCTATTTTTTGTCTTGGCAAGGCAAAAAGAGACTATGGCGTTTGGCAGAACAGCCCCCGATAAATTGCTAGCTGTGTATATTATTTATCTAACTATCCTATTTTTTCGTGACACCACAATAACCAATAGCTTGAGACAAGTTTTCTATCTGATTATCGACGTCCTTTTACCTTATTATGTCGTCAGTCGTTTTATTAAAAATATCCATGGGTTTCGCGAAGCTGCGCTTTGCTTCGTGATTGCAGTCATGATTCTTGCATTAATTGGCATAGTCGAGTTAATTAGAAATTGGCCTTTGTATTACTCTGTTGAGATTTTATACAGGGAAAGTGTTTCATATTTTGAAAGGGCAGGGGCGCTAAGAGCAACGACTACGGTCGGGCCAATTCCACTAGGTTATGCAATAACAGTGGGTATTGGTTTCTTTATTTATCTGCAATATAGCGTCCGGTCCAAGTTCAGCCGCCGATGTGGAATGATGCTGTTGATTGGAGGGCTACTGGCATCATTATCGCGTGGTCCCTGGGCTGGTGCTGTTTTTCTTTATATGGTCTTTGTCGCTTCGGGGAAGAGGCCCATCCAGAAGCTGGCCAAATACGGCATAGGGGCGTTTACCGGATTATTCTTAATAGCTGTATTGCCACTTAAGGTAAATATTATCGAGTTAATACCCTTTTTAGGCACATCAGACCAGGCGAGTATTTCTTACCGAGAAAGATTGACAGATAAAGCTCTGATAGTAATCAACCGAAATCCGCTATTTGGTTCGGCTAACTATTTGGAAACACCTGAAATGGAGTCTATGAGGCAAGGCCAGGGCATCATCGACATAGTCAATACCTATCTCGAAATTACGTTAGCATATGGATTTGTAGGCTTGTGTTTATTTGTTGGGTTCTTTATTACGGTTTGTTGGGGCATCTACAGGAATATTAAACGGATACAGGACAAAAATAGTGAGGAACACTTACTGGGCAGATCATTATTGGCCACACTTTTAGCCATATTGCTGATCCTTGTTACCGTCAGTAGTACTTCGATCATTCCAGTCGTTTACTGGTCGGTTGCTGGATTAGGAGCCGCCTATATAAATTTGTCTTATCCGTCAAGATCACATGCAAAAGAATCACCGGATAGCTCTGCACTTAATGCCATCAGAAAAGTGCAGGAAAGATCTTAAATTACCAAATAGCTCGCTCTATGCATTGGCATTAAGATGGAGGCAAGAATGGTTAATTCTTGTGATGAAATTGTCATAAAATCGACTTCATGCTTCATCATAGGATTATTTACAGCGTCAAATTTTTATAAGAATATGTCACAATTATCAAACTGAACATAGCAACACTCGGTTTGAGGGAAAAGAGTTTTTTTCTTACCGTAATTTTTGAATTCGATTTGGATTGAGACTATGCCTAAAGTACCGGTTTCCTCATTTACCACGAGAAGAGCTGACATCAGCAGGCGAAATCGTAATGTTCGTGGAGTTTTCTCTCACCAGACCTGCTTCTCTGGCTTACCAACGTTAGTTTTTGTGGCGCTGCTCACAGCATGCAACCTAGGCACAGATGATAAGACAGTACCCGGTGCACAGAACAAGGGTTATCAAACTACCCAAGCCCATATCGAAACGGTGCAGGAGCAAGCGAAAAATCTGTTGCCTACCCACGCCCAAGTGGCCGGACTTGCTGATTCTGGAGCAAGGAGTGGAAACCGAGATGCATCCGCCTCCCGTATCCAGCTCGGCACCAACATTTCCTGGTTCACGACCTGGTCCGAGGTTCAACCTCTCGCCAATGTATTTCCGACGAGCCGCGGATTCCCCAATCTCATACCGCTGGATTTCGCTAATGAGCCGAAAGCCGATTTCCAGCTGCTCATTTACGAGGGAGACAAGCCGGGTGGGCTAGGTGGAGTGGGAGGTGGAGCGCAAATTGGCGAACATAAGGGACGCTTTGTCGGTAAAGCGACCATGAGCGCACAAGGCGGCACCCTCGGCAATATTCGGTATGATGCGCCAACCAACACCACCACCTTCACTTTTACGACGACGAAACCGGGCTATTCCAACATTAATTTCACCAATACCCGTCGGCTCCCTACTGACAACACATCGACTGGACTGCGAATAATCGAAATCATGCGGCCCGGGCATAAATTTGGGGAGCTACTAAACTCGGCTTTTGTCCGGGCGATGGAGGCTTTTTCGGCGATTCGAACCACGCAGAATTGGGACGAGTGGACTTATCAAACCACGGTTCCGGTGTGGGCCAACCGAGCCAAACCGGGCGGCATGTACAGTACGATGGATGGTATCACGGCGGGTGGAGCAGCGTGGGAAACCCTGATTGGCATGGCTAACGAAATGGGAAAGGACCTATGGATCAGCCTGCCACCCAACGCTGATGACGCCTATCTGACCAATATCTTTCGAACCTTCTTTTATGGATCCGATGGCATCAATCCCTATACCAGTGTGCAGGAAAATCCGGTATGGGCTCCGCTTGATCGGCAACGCAAGCTATACTTCGAGATCGGCAACGAGATCTGGAACTACGCACACCCCTACGTAAAAATCACCAATCAATTTATGGATCAGGCCGAGGCCGAGTTCGACGCGGACGATCCCCACAACTATGGTTATGCCGATCCCAACTACAAACCCGACCGGGTCCAACTCATGCGCTCGCGAGTGGCCAGGTTGACGGCACACGCCTCGCAGTTATGTCGCGATGTAGTGGGTGACGAAAACATGATGACCCGCTATCGGCCTGTCCTCTCCGGGCAAGTGTCCTGGTCCTACCCCGGATTGATCTCGCTCTCGTATCTTAAGATTGTCCTCGGAGGGCATGGTTGGTACCGAGACGACTGGACGGGGGACCATTTTCACGGCAGATTCATTCCGGGCGTCATTAAAACGCCGGAGGATAGTGCTAGTATCAATCAGTTTGGCAACGTGTCCCACCCATTATCCTATTGGATCTACGGCTATGCCGTTGCACCATACGTTGACTGGACGAATGCGGAGGAGTTGAAGATAAATCTCGATCAGGTCAAATTGCAAATAGTTGAGAATGGTATCGTATTAGCTCGTCAAGCGGGTATTGAGGCAATGGCCTATGAAGGAGGAATTGGAAATCACACGACCCGGCACGATTATCAAGAAGAAGAACTCTATGACGTGCTCGTGGATCTGCTCAATCATTGGTACAGAAATGGCGGCGGCCTGTTCATGAACTACTCCCTGGCCGGCAATAACGGCCAGGGAGCCATTCCTGACATGACCCGACAAGATCCGGCTGAATACCCTAAAATACGGGCGCTCCGCCACGTGGTTGGCCTGCGGTAAAAATCCGCAGCAACGCGTAAGAATAAGTAAATCTATGGCCTCCCCGAATTTTGCCTCGTCATTTCCACTCCGGATTGACAGCGCCAAGTAATTCATTAGGTTATAATGCTCGTCGACTCGTAAATCTATTGCTCGGCAATTTGCACTGTTCTCTTATCAAAACCGCCTGCAGCACGAACTCGTGTATAGAGGTGGATCCCATCATTAGGGAAGAACGACTATAATCTGGGATTCTTCAATTAAAACCGCATTGAAAATTGTACCAGCGCACCGCGAACGAGGGTCGTTCTATATCGCTGTGCCCCAAAAATGGGCGGTATAACTGCTGATGAATATCCATGTATGAAATAGACAATAGTGCTTAGATAAACTGGGTCATTCAATACAATGCCGAATCACCAGATACAGGAATTGGCGGTATTCCACCAAAACGATTGTTAAATGCGGTTTAAACTCTTAGAAACAACTAGTGCTAGCTGAGTAGTCAATCTCTTGAATAATTCTTCGAATAACGGCTTGCGAAAACGTGTATTACGCGCAAGTTCATGGACTATGTCTGCTTATGTGGTCGGACAAGTACTAAGGCTTGGGGGGAACCTCATCGTAACCCGGTTACTGGTCCCGGAAATGTTTGGTGTCATGGGGATTGTGGCTGTTATATTGATGGGCCTGACCCTGTTTTCAGATGTCGGTCTGTTACAAAACGTCGTTCGTAGCCAACGTGGAGAAGAGTCAAAATTCCTTAATACTGCATGGGTTGTTCAAATTGGGCGTGGTGGTATTTTATGCGTCGTTGCATTATTAATAAGTTGGCTATTGCAAATTGCCAGTGATAATCACTGGCTTCCATCAAATTCCACTTATGCAGATCCGGTTCTGCCGTTGATTATTGCGGTAATGTCAATTCAACCGTTAATCGAGGGATTTATCTCCACTAACCTTTTGGTGGCCAATCGTAGATTGCAGTTCGGCAGAGTGGCTGCACTGGAGTTTGTTAGTCAGGCGACCGGGTTGCTTGTGATGGTTGTCTGGGCATGGATTGATCGGACGATCTGGGCGCTCGTAATCGGTAGCATTACGATGCATACAGTAAAAATGATCTTATCCCACATCATGATACCCGGAGCCGTTAATAGGTTTGAATGGGATAGCACCGCCTTTTATGAAATCTTCAATTTTGGCAAATGGATATTTGTGGCGACAATTTTCGGGTTTCTGATGGATTCAGGAGACAGGTTGCTGCTTGGTGGCCTAGTTTCAGCAGGCGTAATCGGTGTATATTCCATTGCATTTTTTCTTGCAAGTGCAGCAACGGTAGCAATTTTGAAGGTTACCGGTACTGTATTTTTCTCGGCATTGAGTGAGGTCGCAAGAGACAATTCTGATCAATTAGCAGAAGTTTACTACAAAATGCGAAAGCGTATCGATAGTGTCGCATTTTTCGGATCGGGGTTTATATTTATATCGGGGAGTGTGATTATCGAATTTCTTTATGATGATCGCTATCTTGATGCCGGATGGATGCTGGAAATACTTTCGCTTTCAATGATATGCGTTGGATACATATTGGCCAATCAGTGCTTTCTGGCTCTTGGGCGCGCTAAGACACTTGTTTTGCTAACTGGGATTCAAGTGATCGTGTTGTTCATTTCCCTTCCTTTATCGTTCTATTATTTTGGTATGCTTGGGGCCGTATGGGCAGTTTCGCTTACTTCGCTGTTTAGAATTATTGGGACGTTAGTCTTTATGAAAAAATATCAATTAATAATGCTTCGTAGGGAGTTTGTCATGGTCCCTTTATTCTTTGTCGGCGCGATTTCTGGAGCCGCCTTCGAATACGTTATGAACCTGTACATTTAATCGACATGCTTTAATTGTAAGCGTTAGTTCAAATCTGACTTGATCCCGGAATCTGTAGTTTACCCATGAGTATTGCAAATATTTCCCATGCCCTGATCACTCTAGACCAGGCCAAAACGACGGATTGGGATGTCATAATTGTCGGTGCCGGTATGGGTGGATCCACGGCGGCATTTACCCTGGCTCGAAAAGGCCACAAGATTTTGCTTGTCGACAAGGGGCAGGCAAATTTTTTGGAAGAACATTCAAGCAATGTAGCAGAGGAAGAGGAGGACCCGGAAGAACGTTTAGCAGGTGGTCGCTGGCCCACGCAGTTAAATACGCAGATCGATAATCAGGCGGCGACACCCATATGGGCGCCCCTGGGTTGTGGTATCGGAGGAACGACCTTACTGTACGCGGCTGCTTTACAACGCCTTCGAGCAGAAGATTTGGCACAACAGCAGCTTCCGGATGGGCGCGTCATAACCTGGCCTTTCAGCTTTGAAGAGATCAAACCCTATTACCAGCAAGCTGAACAATTATTTGGGGTACGCGGCACCGAGGACCCGCTTGATCCCGACCCGGAGCTGGGGCTCTTGCCGCCACCCCCTATGTGCGACCGGGATCGACACTATTTTATCGAGTTTAGAAACGCAGGTTTGCATCCTTATCGGCTACATGTCGGTATAAACTACGAGGCCGATTGCAAAGAATGCGGCGGCCTCATTTGCCCTAATGACTGTAAGCGCGAAGCCCGCAATAGTTTAATCTTACCCGCCTGTGAAACAGGTATGATTTCGATTCTGGAAAATGCAGAAGTAATCAAGCTGAATGCTGATACCACGCGTGTGAATGCAGTTGATATACGCGTGGCGGGAAAAACTGAACAGGTTAAATCCAATCGTGTCGTGCTCGCTGCTGGAGCCTATTTCACTCCGGCTTTACTACTGCAGTCTCGCAACGAGCACTGGCCGAACGGAGTGGCGAACAACAGCAATCAGGTGGGGCATAACCTGATGTTTCATTCGAGTGATTTTATCGCCGTCTGGGCAAAGCAGAAGCTATCGATTCGCGGTCCCAACAAGACCATCGCCTTGCGAGATTTTTATCGTTATGAAGGCGAGAAACTCGGAGAATTCCAATCGACGGGCATGACAGCGGACTACGGTTATACGCTTTACGCCTTGCGCTTGATGTTTGACCAGAGCATGTTCAGGAAAATATCGCCATTAAGACACTTTCTTCGAATTCCTGCCTACATCGCGCATAAGCTGTTTGGTGAAGCAACCATTTTTGCAACCATTGTTGAAGATTTTCCGTACCATGAGAACCGCATCACCCTCGACTCAAGTAGCCCTTCAGGGATTCGCGTACACTACAACATCTCAAAAGAATTACGAGCCCGCAACCATCGCATGAGAAATCTGCTTGGCCAGGCTTTGCGTTCGTTTAGGATTCTGCCCCTCAACGTTGGTCTCACATTGAACTATGGTCACCCTTGCGGAACCTGTAAAGCAGGATTGTCACCCCACGATAGTGTGGTAGATAAAAACTGTAAAGCACACGGTATCGAGAATTTATATGTCGCTGATAGTTCATTTATGCCGACTAGCGGTGGCACCAATCCAAGTTTGACGATTGCGGCAAACGCATTGCGAGTTGCAGAGGCAATTAATGAATCTTTTTAGCAAATTCCGTCTGAATGCATGGTAACGGTAATTTGACTTCAGAGGCGTGGATCGAGGACAGTACACATTTCGAGTAGCATGCAATTGACTTCAGAAATTCTAGATTCGGCTTTTTGTGAAATAAGTCTTGCCCTCGACACCCGCATATTGCAAGGCCAACGCTACCTCATTAACGTGAAGGGAAAAGTCTGCGTGTAACTGACCATCGGTTCCAGTTTCTACCGCTTCGACAAGGTCCTGCACCCCCAACAAGAAATCCATTTTGGTGTTACTGCGGCCATATTTGTTGGTTTGGGCGGGGTAGGGTAATTTCACTTTCTTTTTGATTGGAGATAGAAAAGTTTTGCGCCGAATCTGGACCAGTCTCCGAAAATATACCGGGTCATTGTTGTTCCAACACTCGTTGAGGTAAAGCACCCCTTTATCGCCGATCAAGCGAATCGAATGATCGTGTGGCGCAACAATTGTGGTACTTAATCTTACCACAACACCACTTTCAAATTTTAATAAACCAAATGAGATGTCGGCGGTGTCGGGCGGGTTCAGTGGCGGCTCCGGGCCGACTTTTTCGGGTACGACACAATCTGAAAATGCGGTTACACTTTTTACAGAACCAAAAATTTCTATTAGCCAGCCTAGAAAATACCCAGCATGTTCCAGGGTGCATCCGACTTCGAATTCATCTCGATACGGCCAGGGCGCACCGGATTCGCTGATCCACCTTTTATACGGCATCTTGTGAACGAGGCCATCGTCCAACTCGGCGTAAACGAGCTTAATTTCACCCGCCATTTTTTCGCGCACGGCATACGATAATGTCTTTGCTGCTTTACTCAAAACACTACAAGGCGCGGAAGATAGTTTTAAACCTTTGGCTTTAGCATGCTCAACGAGGTCTTTGGCCTTCTCGTAGGTCATGGCTAAGGGTTTTTCGCTATAGACATGCTTATTCGCATCGAGACATTGCCTGGTGATTTTATAATGTGAACGGGGATTAGTTAAATTTAAAACAATACTGACTTTCTCATCTTTCAAAAGGTCCTCCATCGACGCGAATGACGTCAATGAAAAGTATTCACAGAAAACTTTTAAACGATCCGGATCCTTATCATAAACACCAACGATGTGCAGAGCGGGATAATTTGTCAGAGTGGCCATGTAAAAATCTGCCACATAACCGCATCCGACAATAGCCAATCCAAGAGGCTTTTTTTCAGTCATAAGTCGTGAGTTTTAAAAAGATACAGTGAAGCATACCAAATGGACCTAGTGAACCTTGCTGATATCATTCTTTGTAAATAGTAGTGCCAATTTATCGACTTGATCTTCGATATTGAATTCATTTTCAACTTTTGTCCGCGCATTTTTTGAGATAGTACGGCAAAACACATCGTCATCGATGTAACGTGCAATGGCATTTGCCAAACCTGCCGAATCCGACGGAGATACTACTTGGCCTGTTTGCTGATCGATTACCAGTTCAGCCACACCACCGACATAGGTGGCTATCACGGGAATACCTATTGCCATCGCTTCCATTAACGCGACTGGAATGCCTTCAGCAAAACTGGGTAGTACGAAAACATCGCTTGATCTCAAGGTTTCGGCCAGCGTAACTTGATCGACAAAACCCGCAAAACTTACTACGTCATCGATACCTTGTTCCTTCGCCATCTGCTCTAAAAATTCTCGGTCCTCTCCGTCGCCCAATAGATTAACCTCGATATCATATTTTCGTGTTTTTAGTTGAGCGATGCTGTCGAACAGCACCGGCAAACCTTTTTCCGCGGAAAGGCGTCCTGTGTAGACAATCTTTCTGACTTTACCCTGGGGTATCCTGTAGTCAAATTGCTCGAGGTCGATGCCACAGCGGACAATTTTAAATTTATTCCAGGAGTCTTTATCTGAGTAGAGCATCATTTGGCTTATACAATAATGACCAATGCATGAAATGAATTTTGCCTGCTGGGTCTTGATATTTAGTGCCCAATGCAAACCATCAAAAAAGATATGTGGGCCATGAATACTGATGCTATAGGGAACTTCGGCTAAAATTGAAGCCAGTAGTGTTACCGTGCCACCATTGTCTCCAAAATGATTATGAAGATGTTCCACGCTATCTTCGGTAAGTCGCCTGGCTAACAATACTGCCTCTAATAAATAGGCCAACTGAAGGAATTGGCCTTTAATGCCCGGTCGAGAGGTTTTGAAAGCAAGGATGCAGGATCTGGCAAAAAGCCGGGGCTTCGAAACAAGAGTTTTCATTAACACTAAAACCAGGTCGATAAAATCAACCGGAAACAAATAGTGTGTGTTGTTCTTCTCGCTGGTAACCTCTTTATCTACATCATGATCGCTGCCGGATTTACGCACCGAATAAGTCAGAACGTCTAACCCCCGTTTGCGCAAGCCAAGCACTTCTCTTCGAATAAAGGTGTCGGTCGCTCTGGGATAAATGTTAACAAAATAGGCAATACGCACTTCTTGGCACCTTTATTTAGTATGGAATCGATGCTTGGTACGGAAGACACAAGGATGTCCGTATCTAACTAACGCAACACTCTCATAATGACGGCACATTACTTGATTTAGTTATACTACGCATTTCGAAACATCCCCGAATCGGTGTAAATCGCCTTGCAGGGCTTCCAACCTAGTCGTTCCTTTGCATGGTTGTTACCGAAAGTTAAGGGTTTTAACCTGCCTGCTACGCTGTTCTCTCGAAAGCTGTCCGGCACTTTACTGGATTTTCCGAATAATCGTAAGGCGAACCGAAGGAAACCGGAAATCCTGGCATAAACCTTCCAGGGAACCGGTATCAGATTTGCCACGGCGGCCTCGACCTTTTTCAACGCCTGTAAATACTCGGCCTGTGTCGGTAGATCGTCATTCACTAGGTGGAAAATTTCATGTTTGAAATTCTCTTGAGCGATTGCTACCAGCGCCCGCGCAACCGTTTTAGCAAAAACCAAAGGCACCTCTCCATCGTGCGTGACCGCCAGTCCTATTTGGCCTCTGACAAATCCTGCATGCGCATTGGAAAGATTGTGATCATCGTAAACGAGGCCAGGGCGAACAATCGCCAAATGGTTACCGGCTTTCGCCCCCCATTCTTCGAAAAGCTTTTCTTGATCGCGCTTCATTAGCGCGTAGTGTCCCATGGCACTGTCCTGTTTATTGATTGGTGCTTTTTCATCAATCACGCTCATAGGCAATTGATCGACATAATTTAATACTGAAATACTGCTTACTCCCACCAGATAGGAGAGCTTGGCATTATTCATGGCCCTGAGTAAATTGCATGTGGATTCCAGTGTATTCATATATTGCTCTTCTTTATTGCCCATCATAATTGCCGCAAGATGAATGACCACATCGCTACCTTGTATCAAATCCCCCAGATTTTCCGCACAAAGCAAATCGCCGCTTAATACCGTCAAATTCGGCAAATCTAACCAACTTTCTGGCGCCTTGCTACGAATAAGCGCTGTTACCGTGTTCCCCTGCGCTAACGCTTCGTTAACGACGTACTGACCTATGAAACCATTGGCACCAGTGATAAATATATTCACGGTTTAAACTTTCCGATAGCGTAATAATTGTCGATCGAACGAGCCCGATATCGATAGGCCCTCTCCACCAGTTGCCACAGGAAGACACTGCCCGCTAAGACCACCAGGGTAAGGGTGGCGAGTGAATCCGATTTCAGCAAGAGGGCTGTATAATTAATAAACTCAAAACTTGAAGGATAGATGCACAACGAAGTACCGCCGACGGCGCCCAGCAGAAGGATCAGCCGCCAGAGCAGCCAGATATAGCCAATCCTTATCAACATCAATCCACCGGTGATCATCAGCGAGTTGAGGGCGGAAACATTTATACCGATATAAACGAACAGCATCGCACCGGGACAGAATGGGCCATGCATGGATACTGTGGCCGAATGGGGTGTACAATCTTGGTCAAACGACAACCCTAAAAAAACTCAAGGATAGAAGAGCTTTTTCGTGAAGTCTATAGGCTGCTATTACACCTTGGCATTTATGTGATGTAGTTCCGGGTTTTTTTGATCAATAACATAGAAAATCGAGAACTTTCCGGAATTGGACTTCGAGGTTAGGATATTTTGTTCTTCCAACGATTTTCCCAGTCGAGCCAATGAAATATGTCAAACCAGTCACTTCCTGTTGCAGTCGAAATCAGAGGGCTTTGCTATCTGTAAACGGGTCTGCATTGACGAATTTCAGTAACTATCTTGTAAGCTAGCTCATCGCGATATGGAGTCCTGCCCGGATAAACAGTCCCGCTCATTAAAAGAGCGCTTGAAATCTATATGTAAACATTCATTGTTAGTATCCAGATCATTACTTCGCCTGGAACCACGATCGAATCTTACATATCTCATGTATCACAGCGTTCCGGATGAAAAGAAGGCGGAATTTATCTATCCGTCCGGAAGAATATCGCCGGATGTTTTCGAGAAACAAATAAAGTACGCTACAAAGAATTACGACGTATTGTCGATTGATGAATATCTGGAGTTGACTAAGGATGACAAAGCGCCTCCTAGGCGAAGTTTGGTTATATCTTTCGATGATGGATATCTGGACAACCTGACAACGGCGTTACCCATTTTAACTGCCTACAATGTTCCCGCAGTAATTTATCTGGCAACAAGGTATGTTGACGAGTCTGAGCCTCAATGGATCGATCGCTTGCATAGCATATTCAAATATCGTAATGCTCGAAAAGTGCATGTTGGTTTTTTCGAAAAACAGAATTGGGATCTGAATGATGAAAAACAGCAAAGAAATCTGTTTTTGATGTTGAGCCAAATGTTGCTACTAAAAACATACGATGAGAGGGCGTGTATTCTGGATACGCTGGAGCGTACATTCAGAAATGAGACAGCGATTCCCAGGCTGACCCTGAACTGGGACGAGGTTCGGCATATTTCGTCAAATTTTGAAAATATCACCCTTGCTATTCATACTGACCAGCATCTTGACCTGCGCACACATAAAAATGAACTACCCCGAGAAGTTTCCGCATCCCTGGACAAACTTGAGCAGGCGACTAACAAGAAACCCGAGCACTTCTCCTATCCCTACGGAAAGACTTTCGATGGAGCGCACACTTATCTGGTAGAGGCTGGTATTAAGAGCGCTGTGTGCTCGTTACATGATTTTGACGTAGATCAAGACCATTACCATTACTACATTAACAGGACCGATGCCGTGAAGTACGCAATGCAGCAGTGGTGGTATATTAATGTTAAATATTCGAAGCAAAGATGGTGGTATATTGACCAATAATATATTCGCTACTTTTTTATCTGTTTTCCCGGTTCCTGGATAGATTAGATTACGGCAGCATCATACGATGCATGACGAAACAATGTTAATCCGTTGAGGCCTGAAAATTTATGTTTTACAGAAAGATTTACCAGGAATATTAAATCCAATTGGAATCAATAGATTGGATAACAGGTTGGTGTTTACCTGGGTTCGGACTTTACAAAGCTCAAACGAATATTGAAGCAATCCATGGAGGTGAAGACCTTGACACTAGTCGTCAAATGTAGCTCCGAAAACGCGCTTGTTAAAATTATACAAATGCTAGATAGTTTGTGGAGCAGATTGCGGACTATTTTGTTCACGAATTTCGTCGAGATTTACCACAGCGGGGCCAGGTTTTGAGTTCGCGGGAATTGCCCGGCGTAGGGTTAAAAGTTGGCATTGTAGTGATCGGCCGTAACGAAGGAAAACGGTTAGCGCGCAGCCTGCAGGTTGTTCATGGAGTGCCATATCCTTCGCTCTACGTAGATTCGGGATCCAGTGACGATAGCGTTCACATCGCCCGTTCGCTGGGCGTCGAAGTTGTCGAACTGGACACGAACAGTCCATTTTCCGCTGCACGAGGCCGCAACGAGGGTTTTGCCGCAATTACCAGGACTCACCCTGAAATAGAGTTTGTCCAATTTCTCGATGGTGATTGTATTTTAGAACCGGAATGGCTTGAACATGCGGAGCAGGCCCTGGAGCAGGATCCTGGACGCGCAGCGGTTATGGGACAGTTACAGGAACTGCAACCTGATGCATCGCCATACAATCGGTTATGTGCATTGGAGTGGAAATCTGCTCCCGGAGATTTGAAGGATTTCGGGAGATTTGGGGGTAATTCGATGATTCGGGCAGATGTTTTTCGAGAGCTGGGAGGCTATAATCCCTCGGTCATAGCCGGAGAGGATTCGGAATTCGGCGTTCGCATGAGTCTCGCCGGATACAAAATCACCAAGATCGACTACCCGATGGCAATGCACGATGCCGAGATGTCCAGTTTCAAGCAATGGTGGACGCGCGCCATTCGTTCTGGACACGCAATTGCGCAAAGGGCGCATCTCAATGGTCGGAGCGTGGCCAGAGATTGCATAAAGGAGAGCAGGAGTATCCAGTTTTGGGGTATCGGTCTTCCTCTTTTGATTTTAGTCCTGATCGTACCGAGCAACGGCTGGAGCCTCACACTTTTATTGGGCTACCTGGTCGTTGCGGTACGGGTCTTTAAATATCGTCGTAATCATGGAGACAGTATTGCAGACGCCTGCTTGTATACGAAGTATTTGATATTGGGGAGATTTGCAAATGCGATCGGGCTTATAAAATTCTATGCGAATAGGTTGATGGAGCGTTACGAAATAATTGAATACAAGTAAATTGTTTCATGTTTTGTTAGATCTCCTCGCACACTGTCAAGCGAATAAAACAAATCTAAAACTGAACTAAGACTAAATTGATGAACAGAAAATGGAAGGTTGGCCTACTGGGGGCCGGTTTCATTGCCGAGGCGCATGCGGAGGCAATAAATGCTATGGCAAATGCAAGTCTGGTGGCTGTCTGTGACCAGTCACTGGGAGCGGCGGAGAGGGCAGCAAGAGATTTTAACATTCCAAATGTATTCACCTCTCTCGAAGACATGCTGAAACTGGATATTGATGTTGTACATGTTTTGTTGCCTCCTGATTTTCATATCGACACCGCAAAACAAATCGTTGAATCTGGTCGTCACGTTTTCCTCGAAAAACCGATGGGACTTGATTCTGCGCAATGTCAAGCACTCGTTGAATTGGCGCGGGAAAAACAGGTTAAAGTAGGGGTTAATCACAACTTTTTGTTTCTTTCTTCCTATCAGAAACTTCGACAAGAGATCGCTGATGGAACCCTCGGCAAGCTGGACCAGATCACTATAAACTGGCTGTTCCCTTTGGGGCAGGTTCATCATGGCCCATTCAATAGTTGGATGTTGCGCGACCCACAAAACCTTCTTTTCGAATTGGGTCCCCATCTGTTAGCTTATATGACTGATTTGGCCGGTTCGATGGATCATCTGCAAGTCGATGTGTTCAGGCCTATCGATTTGCCGGGGGGTAATCGGGTATATCGTCGCTGGCACATTCATGGCCAGGCGGGAAACATTGGCGTCGATCTTAATATTGCCGTGACACAGGGTTTTGCGGACCGAAGCATCTCCGTTCGAGGGCATAAGGCTACTGCTAGATGTGATTATGATCGCGATATATATTTTCGGGATGAACCGGCTGGTTATGGGCTGTTATTCGATAGTTTTTTTACATCGCTGAGTCTGGCGCGGCAGTTATTTTTTAATGCGTTGGGTAATCTCATCAAGTCAACATACAATATTCTAAAAAA
>Ga0265303_10001338_pt1 | contig 15050 bp, 16 predicted proteins | sample Helome_2_FD_192494 | JGI IMG/M metagenome (GOLD analysis project Ga0265303, IMG submission 192494) | Marine sediment microbial communities from subtidal zone of North Sea - Hel_20160317 (Illumina Assembly) | ecosystem: Environmental > Aquatic > Marine > Subtidal zone > Sediment ... | reverse complement strand
AGCATGAAATGCTTCTTAAAGCACGTGAATGGGGTTTTAAAGTACCTCCCGCAGCGAAGCTTTGTAATACCACTGAAGAAGTAATGGAGTTTTTAGAATATTGGGATATTGAGCGTCATAGTCTACCCTATGAGACCGATGGTGTAGTTGTAAAGGTTAACAACCTTCAGCAACAGGAAGAACTGGGCTATACGGCAAAGTCACCCAGGTGGGCTCTTGCATATAAATTTAAGTCAGAACAAGCTGTTACAATTCTTAATGAAATTAGTTATCAGGTTGGTAGAACCGGTGCCATTACACCTGTAGCAAATTTACAACCGGTACTTTTGGCAGGAACCACCGTTAAAAGGGCTTCTTTACACAATGCTGATCAAATAGCCAAACTTGACATCCGTGAAGGGGATACAGTACATGTAGAAAAAGGGGGTGAGATTATCCCTAAGATTGTAAGTGTAGATTTGTCTAAACGTCCTGCGAACTCTAAACCCACGAACTATATTACAAACTGTCCTGAATGTGAAACGGAATTAATTAGAAAAGCAGGGGAAGCGCAGCATTTTTGCCCTAATGAAAGCGGTTGTCGACCACAGATAACCGGGAGAATACAACATTTTATTTCCAGGAAAGCTTTGGATATTGAAGGTTTGGGAAGTGAAACAGTAGAATTGCTGTTTAAAGAAGGCTTGATAAATAATTATGCAGATTTGTACACGCTTACTAAAGATCAGTTAATGCCTTTGGAACGAATGGCAGAGAAGTCTGCAGAGAATTTAATTAATGGTGTTGCAGCATCTGTTAACATTCCTTTTGAACGTGTTTTATTTGGGCTTGGCATTCGATATGTAGGAGAAACTGTCGCTAAGAAACTGGCGAAGGCTTATAAAAATATAGATGCATTAATGGCAGCTACAGCAAATGAGTTGGTAATGGTAGATGAAATTGGAGAGAGAATTGCAGAGAGTACAGTAAATTTCTTTAGTGATGAAAAAAACAGGGATATCATAAACCGTCTTAAGGAGTATGGCCTACAGTTTTCACTTACGGAAGAGCAATTAGATGGGCAAACTGAAAAACTTAAGGGTCAGACTTTTGTAGTCTCCGGGGTATTTGAAAAAGTAAGCCGAACAGAATTAAAAAAACATATTGAAGATAATGGAGGTAAAGTTAGTTCTTCAATTTCTTCAAAGACTTCTTATGTTGTGGCAGGAACCAATATGGGTCCAAGTAAAAAAGATAAGGCTGACAATTTGGGCATCCCAATTATTTCGGAGGATGATTTTTTAACAATGATCAAATAAAACCCTCTTTTTCATGAAAAAGAGGGTTCAAATAGTATGTTTCACAATATACTAGTCTCCGCTAAGCTCTTTATTGTATACCCATATTTCATCCCAGCTATTATCCATTACCTGGTCCATGTTACGTACGAAAGCATCCCAGGAGTCATCTCCATGAACTTTTGTAAAGGTTTTCCTAAACGTAGGATCTTCATCAAACTCAGCCCAATTTTTATAAAAACCAACAGTGGCAATATGCCGGCCTATTGATCCTTGTCTGAATTCGTTATAATAAACACCCCATGCATTGTTCCCATCCATAGCTTTTATTGTTTTGCTAATAATTCCTAACATGGCCTCAGCATTATGGGAGTGTTCACGATTAACTTCCCAATATCTGATGAATTGAATGGGATAGAGCGAAGGATCATCGGTTAACATATCCGTATTTGAGAGCTTGACATCACCTTTCCAATATTCTCCATGTTCCATTTTCTTTACATAAGCCATGATGTTATCTCTCCAGTCTTCATCATGTCCTCCTTCAGCTGGTCTGGAATCGAGGTGTGCATATTTTAATGGTCCCATCATCCAAACAATTTTCCCAATATCCGGACCGCTGGAAATATTATAAACAGTAGCCTTATATGCACCTTCCTTGTGGTATTTTAGGTTATGTGCCCTCATATTTTCGCCGAGAACTTTTAATTTAGTGTTATCCGGCGTTAAGACTATTGATTCCCACATGGGTGCTTCGGTATCCTGTGCCTTAACCATTGTAGTTGTACCCAAAAAGAGCAAAACAATTAATAAATAAGAAATTGATGTTTTTTTCATAATCATTGTGTTTAATTTTAAGTGATTTTTTAATCCGGTTCAAGAAAGGATTATTTGTTTTTTAATTCAAATAAAAAAGGACCAAACATGGGAAAATATGTCCGAACTCGTCAATTAACTTATCTAAGCTCAAAATGAACATCCCAATTAGCTTTAAAGAATTTTTAAAAACCTGCCAAAATGAGCATCCACCAGAGATCTGGCCAAAAGGATTACTGGCACTATGGCATGACGCAAAAGGGGATTGGAATGCGTCGCATGACATTGCGCAGGATTTACCTTCAGAACTAGGGTGTTGGATACATGCATATCTGCATCGGAAGGAAGGGGATAAATTCAACGCCAATTATTGGTATACAAGAGCAAATAGGCTGTACCCGAGCCTTACCCTGGATGAGGAATTCAAAGTTTTGGTAGAATATGTTTTAAACAATTAGATTCTGAATCGGTCAAAATGATGGATCTACCCAATGACGAAAGAATACTATAACTCAAAGAATTTCAATTGTTTATCTTCAACTTCAATACAAACACTCATCCCATGAGCAAGTCCGGAAATTCTTGGTAGAATTAACTCAAGGATTGATTGTTCCTGAATATGATCAACCTTGGTCTTTGGGTCTGGCATATAAATTAATCCTTTAAATTCTTTTTCTCTGAAGAAGAGTGTGACATCAAAAAAGTAAAAATTTTCTGGGGGGATATAAATGGACCAGGGGATAGCTTCAAAAAAATATTTCGGGCTTCGTATTTCAAATTGATAAGGGGCAATATGCAGATTTATAGTTCCTAAAAAGTAGGAAGACAGGTCTAAGCCGCTTTCCTTAAAATAGGGCAGTTGCTCATATAAGGTACCCTTCGGATATCTTTGATTATCAGATATGCCAGAAGCCACCCCATGCCCTTTACATATCAGACCATTTATCCTCATGACATTTTGTAAAATAACGGTTTAATCAATATCAGACGGTAATAGAAATCCCCTCTGTCTGAATATTCTTTTTAGAATCAAAATAAAAATCGATTCTACCCAGATTTATACCATAGCAGCCAACCTGATTTACCAAAACGGATTTATCTAAACGGTTTTGCCTTGTAATGGGTTTATCTAAAAATGTGTGCGTATGTCCGCCAATAATAAGATCAATACTATCTGTTTTTGCAGCCAGCTTCAGATCACTTGGTCTTTGAGTATCATTGTAGGAATAACCTAAATGAGATAAACAAATAACCAAATCACATTTTTCCTCAGTTTTTAATATTACACTCATATCCTGGGCAATTTCAATAGGATTAAGATATACGGTTTCCTTAAATAGATCCTTGCCAACAAGGCCAGCAAGTTTTATTCCCAATCCAAATACACCAATTTTGATGCCATTAAGTAAAAATGTTTTATAGGTTTCCACAAAGCCATTCAGTACGGTATTAGTAAAATCATAATTGGCCGAGAGTAAGTTAAACTTGGCAAATGGCAACTGGGCTAAAAGGCCTTCAATTCCATTGTCAAAATCATGGTTGCCAATTGTAGCAGCGTCATATTTAAGCATGCTCATCAACTTAAATTCTAATTCTCCTCCGTAAAAATTAAAATATGGGGTACCCTGGAAAATATCACCAGCATCCAACAATAGGGTATTTGGATTTTCCTCTCTGATTTTTTGAATTAATGCGGCCCTTCTGGCTATACCACCCATGTTAGAAAACGAATTATGTTCTTTGGGAAAAGGATCTATATGACTGTGCACATCATTGGTATGAAGTATAGTAATGCATTTTGAACTCTGTAAACCACAACTATTCAGGCCAAGTCCACCCATACCTATGTAGGCACTTCCGGCAATTGAATTTGTTACAAAGTCTCGTCTCTTCATTTCTATTCAATTTTAATAAAGCGGTCATCCACGATGGCAATAAGAGTATCTACTTTTATAAAATGATCAATCATTGCATTTCTGATCAAATAATTTAAGTCAAAGGTTTTTAAACTATCCTTAAAAAATCCCATATTACTGCCTCCATCCGCTAAATAATTTGATGTAGCTACAAAATAAGTTTTATTTTCATCAAAAGGTAACCCATGAATATTTACGTCTTTTAGAGTATCGTTTGTATTCAAAATAATCTGTAAACCCGCTATAGGATGAGGATTTTTTGCATTAATTAGGCAGGAAATCAGATCCCTAACATCCTTCCCTTTAAGTGCAACTACCACTATTGAATTATCAAATGGCATTACTTCATAAGCCGTTCTAGTGGTTACTTTACCTTCAGATATAATACTTCGAATTCCACCGTGATTTGAAATCACAAAATCTATTTCTTGGCCAGTTCTAGATTTAAAAATAGGGTTAGCTTGACTAAGCATAATATCAGCCATTAAATTTCCTGCTGAGGTATTGTATTTACCGTCATTTTTGGTGATTTGACTGGGGGCATAAGCCAAGGTACTATCTAAAACTTCTTTTATACGCTTTCTATAGGGGGCTATAAATAAATCTATGGAATCTGTTCCGTTTATAGAATCTGTTATAGGGATCTGCTCGCCAGATATTTTACTAAGCTGTGTCGGAGTGTCTTTGCAGGCACAAAGACATGTAATTGTTGCAAAAATAACAAAATGTTGTATTTTTAAAATCATTATCCTTGTTATATTAGCATAATAGTTGCTTGGATATTAATTACATTTGCCTAAACGCAAAAGTACATGTTTTTAAAGGCACTTAAAGATAAATTTAAATATAAATCTGGCTTAAAATATCTAAAGGAGCAAATTGAAAATCCCCGGGAAGCAGTCGTGCGTAAGAACGGTATTACCTCAATTGCCATTATTGCAGATCTGGATAGATTTGATAATGCGGAATTGTTCTATGAATTTTTAGAAGATTTTAAGTTAAGACCCAATGCGGTTAAAATTATTGGTTATAAAAATTATTACGATAAGAATTCACCTTATGCAACCCCTGTTTTTTCAGATAAGGATCTTGGCTGGAATGGGGACATTGAAAATAGTTATGCCCTGGAGTTTTTGAGCAGGGAATACGACATGTTGGTGAATTACTATAATGAAGAGAATTTAATGCTCCAGTTAATGACTGTTAAGACCAGAGCAAGAATAAATGTAGGCTTTGCCGAGATAGACGAACGACATAATGATCTAATATTAGAGACATCACTCGCGGACTTCAATACTTTTAAGAAAGAACTTAAAAAGTATCTTAAAGTGCTGGGTGAGATTGATGTTTGATGTAAATAATTATGAAAAATTTATTAGGAACCGGGGTTGCATTGATTACTCCTTTTAACCCTGATTTATCTGTTGATATTACCGCCTTAAAACGCGTAGTAAATTTTTGCATTGAAGGAAATGTTGATTATCTCGTTGTATTAGGTACCACCGGAGAATCTGTAACACTTACAAGTTCTGAAAAACAGTTAGTTATTGATGTTGTAGTACAGGAAAATGCCGGAAGACTTCCTCTCGTTATTGGCATAGGTGGTAACAATACGCGACTTTTAACTGAGGAATTACAACAGACCAATCTTAAGGATTTTGTCGCGGTCTTATCCGTATCACCTTACTACAATAAACCTACTCAGGAGGGAATATACCGCCATTTTAAGTCTTTGGCACAAGCCTCTGAAAAGCCGCTCATTTTGTATAACGTACCTGGCAGAACAGGAAGTAATATTGAACCAGAAACGGTTCTAAGACTTGCAAATGATTATTCCAATATTGTTGGAATTAAGGAAGCTTCAGGTGATATAACTCAGTTAAGAAAACTAATAAGTATTTTACCCCCAGATTTTTTGGTGATTTCGGGAGATGATTTTACAGCATTGCCAACTGTTATGGCAGGTGGGGTAGGTGTAATTTCTGTTTTGGGTCAAGGTCTGCCTAATGAATTTTCCAGAATGATAAAGCTTGGATTGCAGGGCAAAGAAAAAGAAGCCTATGCCTTGCATAATTCCATGAAAGAGGGGATGAAATTAATTTTCCAGGAAGGAAATCCAGCAGGTATAAAATCGGTTTTGGAAGCTCAAGAACTTTGTGACTCAACAGTCCGTTTACCACTGGTAGAAGCCTCTCCAAAACTTAAAGGATTTATAAATGATTTTTTAAGAACCTTTTCAAAGATCAGAGCATAATTTTGGATCAAAATTTTTCTCGAAACGACAATTTGCCAAAATACTTTTGAATTGAAAAAGCCAAAATTGGGTTAAAACTTTGTCTATCTCCCTTTTTATTGACCTTTAAGGTGCTATCTTAGTAGTTAATTAATGTTTTTTATTCCGGCAATTATCCCTAATTTTGCAAAATGTTTTTTAGAACTAAATATATTTTCTTCCTACTCATAGTCATTATTGCCCTAAATTCTTGTGGTGAATATCAGAAGGTATTAAAAAATCCCAATACTAAGGCGAAATATGAACTTGCAGAAAAACTGTACGATGAAGGGGATTTTAAAAAGGCCAATCGTTTGTTAGAACAAATAGCTCCGGGCTATATAGGTAAACCACAGGGAGAGCGAGTAATGTTCTTTTTTGCCAACAGTTATTTTGAAATTGAAGATTATAATTTTGCTGGGTATCAGTTTGAACGTTTTTTAAAGTCATATCCCAAAAGTGATAAGGCATCAGAAGCAGCGTTTCTTGGCGCGAAAAGTTATTATATGCTTTCACCAAGATATTCTGTAGACCAGACTGATACGGACAAGGCCCTAACCAAATTGCAGCTATTTATAAATCTTTACCCAGAATCTGAGTATTTTGCTGAGGCAAATATAATGGCAAAGGAGTTAACAACTAAGAAAGAACGCAAAGCTTTTGAAGTTGCCAAACAATTTACAAAACTAGGTAAGTCTTATATTTTAGATTACAGTATTTCGGCAATAGCGGCCTTAGATAATTTTATTTCAGATCACCCCGGGTCAATTTATCGTGAGGATGCACTTTATCTGAAAATTGAAGCAACTACGAATTTAGCCTTAAACAGTACAGAGAATCGCAAAAAAGAGCGTCTGGAGGAGGCAAAAATGGCATATAACAATTTGTTCAAATACTACCCGGAAACCAAATATGAGGAAGTTGCCAATGATTTGATTGAAAAAGTAGATGAGCAATTAAACAATTATTCCGAACAAGAAAACCTTTCAAAATGAATATGAACGATTTGAAGAATTCCAAAGCCCCGGTTTCAACAGTTACCATCAATAGAAATGAGTTTGATGAGAAGACAGATAATATTTATGAAGCCATATCTGTAACTGCCAAAAGAGCAATCCAGATTAATTCCGAAATTAAAAAGGAACTTCTGGAAAAACTTGAAGAATTTGCCACTTATAGTGATAGCCTGGAGGAAGTATTTGAAAATAAAGAGCAAATTGAAGTTTCAAAATTTTACGAAAAACTTCCCAAACCACATGCTTTAGCTGTAATAGAATGGTTGGAAGATAAAATATACTATCGGAATACAGAGAAAGACCAGCAGTAATATGTTGAGCGGCAAGAAAATCCTTTTAGGTATTACTGGAGGTATCGCTGCTTATAAGACCACTTTTCTGGTTAGATTATTAATTAAAGCAGGCGCCGAAGTTAAGGTTATCTTAACTGATAGCGCTCTTTCTTTTGTTACCCCTCTTACATTGGCCACCTTATCAAAGAATCCTGTTCTTACAGGTTTTATAAAGGAAGAGGAAGGGAGTGTGGACTGGAACAACCACGTTGAACATGGCTTGTGGGCAGATATTATGCTTATTGCCCCGGCTACAGCCAATACGCTGAGTAAAATGGCGAATGGTACTTGCGATAATCTATTACTAGCCACCTATTTCTCAGCAAAATGTCAGGTATTCTTTGCTCCAGCCATGGATCTTGATATGTACAAACATCCAGCGACAAAAGCCAGCCTCAAAAAATTAGAGACTTTTGGTAATACCATGATTCCTGCTGGCGAAGGCGAATTAGCAAGCGGATTATTTGGTGAAGGACGCATGGCAGAACCGGAAGATATTGTTCAGTTTATGCAGGAATTTATTTCCGGCACCTTGCCGTTAAGAGGAAAAAAGATATTGATTACAGCCGGACCCACATATGAAGCAATAGACCCAGTACGCTTCATTGGTAATCATTCATCAGGACTTATGGGATTTGAATTAGCAAAAGCTGCGGCTAAACTTGGGGGAAAAATTGTATTGGTTTCAGGACCTTCTCACTTAACAGCAGAAAATCCATCCATAGAAATAATAAGGGTCGTATCTGCTCGGGATATGTTTAAGTCAGTTCATGAGCATTATGAAGAATGCGACATTGCTATAAGTGCTGCTGCAGTGTCTGATTACAGGCCAAGCAACGTATCTGAACAGAAAATAAAAAAAGACTCAGAAACCCTTCAAATTAATTTTGTTAAAAATAAAGATATCCTATTATCAATGGGGGATAAGAAGAAAAATCAATATTTAGTGGGTTTTGCATTGGAGACAGAAAACGAGCTCGAGAATGCAAAAAATAAATTAAGAAAAAAGAATTTAGATGCCATTGTTCTTAATTCACTTAATGACAAAGATGCAGGGTTTGGAAAATCAACAAACAAAATAACCTTTATAGATAAGAATTTAGAGATAAAAACGTTTGAAGTAAAGAATAAGGCTGAAGTTGCCTTAGACATATTGAACGAAATCATCTACAGGGGCCATGCGTAATTTTTTATTTCTCTTTTTCAGCATTCTTTTTGCCAATTATAGTAATGCCCAGGAACTTAATTGTACCATTACGGTTAATGCAGATCAGGTTAACCAGACCAACAGACAAATATTTTTGACTTTAGAACGTGCTTTGAATGATTTTGTCAATAAAAGCCAATGGACGAATAGGATATACAAGGAAAATGAGAAGGTTAACGCCAGAATGTTTATAACCGTAACGGACTACGCCTCCGACAGATTTAACGCAAATATTCAGATTCAGTCTTCTCGTCCAGTATTTAATACCTCTTATGAAAGTCCCATTTTCAATTATAAAGATAATGAGTTCAATTTTCGTTATATAGAGTTTCAACCTTTGGTTTACAACCCGAATGTTTTTGATTCTAATTTGGTTGGAGTTATCTCCTATTATGTTTACATTATACTCGGATTGGACGCAGATACTTTTGCGCTGGAAGGGGGTACGGAATTCTATAAAGAAGCTCAACAAATTGTGACGCAGGCTCAGGGAAGTAGTTTTACGGGCTGGAGCCAAACCGCTTCAAATAATAGAACAAGATTTGTACTGGTAGATAACCTTTTGTCAAATACTTTTAGAGAATATAGAATTGCCATGTACAATTATCATAGAAAAGGTTTGGATATTTTAGGGGATAATAATAGCACTGGCAAGCAGGTAATAGCAGGTTCTATGAGGTTGTTCGAGACTTTAACTCAAAGAAGACCTAATGCGTTCTTAATACAAACTTTCTTTGATGCCAAATCTGAGGAAATACAAGATATCTTTTCTGATGGGCCTAAAGTAGATATTGTTTCGCTAAAAGCGACATTAAATAAAGTAGCACCATTTTATTCTACTACCTGGGATGAAATAACATATTAACCACATCCTTTTCATTCCAATAATAATTTATCTTTACAGATCATATTATATAATATAGTTGTGCTGATAAATTTGTCTATAAAAAATTATGCATTAATCGATAATCTCAATGTAAACTTCACCAAGGGATTTACAACAATTACCGGTGAAACTGGAGCTGGAAAGTCTATTCTTTTAGGTGGTTTATCATTAGTTTTAGGTAAACGTGCAGACATGTCTTCACTTAAAGATAAAGAAAGTAAATGTGTAATTGAAGCTGTTTTTGATATCAAAAATTATAATTTAAAATCATTTTTTAACAGGCATGATCTCGAGTATGACTCCAATACTATTGTAAGAAGAGAAATCCATCCTAGTGGTAAATCGAGAGCATTTGTAAATGATTCTCCACTTACTCTGGATATTTTGACTCAATTAGGGAAACGACTAGTGGACATTCATTCACAGCACCAGACAATGCAGTTGACTGAGCACGATTTTCAGTTAAAGCTAATTGATGCATTTGCAGATAATACACAGATCCTGAATGCGTACACTAATAAACTGGCAAATTACAAAACTACTTTACAAGAATTAGATGAGCTCATTGAGTTTCAAAAAAATGCCAACAAAGAGTATGATTACAATACTTTTCTGTTAAATGAATTGGATTCAATATATCTTGACGAAGGACTTCAGGAAAAATTAGAGGATCAATTCCAACAATTGAATAATGTTGAGACTGTTCTTGAAAATTTATCCAAAGGGAATCAGATACTGAAGGATGAGCAATTAGGAATTTTAAGTTTGCTTCAGCAACTTAAGTTAATATCGGTAAAACTGTCCGGTATTGGAAGTAAGTTTACACCACTTAAAGAACGAATTGATTCGGTTTTTATTGAATTAAAAGACATCGCTGAGGAAATGCAAATTCTACAGGAATCAATTGAACCGGATCCTGGAAAACTTGAGGAAATTAATACTAAATTACAGGTCATATATGACCTTCAAAGAAAACATGACGTATCCAATATTTCTCAATTAATTGATATAAAGAAAACGCTGGCAAACAAGGTTAGTGCAACACAAAATCTTGAAGAAGAAATTGAAGATAGAAGAAGTTTAATTGAGGTATTGAAAAATGAATTGGATAAAGATGCCAATTTGCTATCTGCTCGGAGAAAAAAAGTAATTCCGGAAATAAAGGAAAAACTTGAAGATTCTTTGCGCTCTCTGGGATTACCCAATGCAACTTTTAAAATTGAGGTTATCCTTTCTGAAGAATATAAAACTAACGGTTCTGATACCCTAATGTTTCTGTTTTCCGCAAATAAAGGGTCGGATTATAATACGTTAAAAAAAGTTGCTTCCGGAGGAGAGCTTTCCCGTATTATGCTCGTAATAAAATCGATACTTGCTCGCTATGAGAATTTACCGACATTAATGTTTGATGAGATAGACAGTGGTGTTTCGGGTGAAATATCAAACCGAATGGGAGATATTATGCATAAAATGAGCCTTAACATGCAGGTTTTTTCAATAACACATCTTCCCCAAATTGCTTCAAAGGGGGATCATCATTTTAAAGTGTTTAAAACAGATAAGGATGATAGTACTCAAACACGAATGAAAGAGTTGCTGGAGGATGAGAGAGTATTTGAATTGGCGGAAATGCTTGGAGGAAAGTCTCTCTCAGATTCTGCACTTGCGCATGCCCGGGAGCTTTTGAATTAGAGAGCTAAAACGGCCATTAGTTTTATTTTTCCTTTTCTTAGTCTGTTTCAAATAACCTATAGGAGCGGTTTTGTTTCTACTTTTTTAGATATCTTTGACTTCAAATTAATCCAAAGCACTTTAACATGGCATATAATTTATTAAAAGGGAAAAAAGGTATCATTTTTGGAGCACTTGATGAAAATTCAATTGCATGGAAAACAGCAGAACGGGTGCATGTAGAGGGTGGTACATTCGTTCTCACAAATGCTCCAATTGCCATGCGGATGGGTCAGATTAATGTCCTTGCAGAGAAAACTGGTTCACAAATAGTTCCTGCAGATGCCACAAATGAAGATGATTTGAATAATTTAATTAGCAAGTCAATTGAAATTTTGGGAGGAAAACTGGATTTCGTATTACATTCAATTGGAATGTCGGTTAATGTCCGTAAAGGGCGTTTATATACGGATGAAAAATATGACTTTACGACTAAAGGATGGGATGTTTCTGCACTTTCGTTCCATAAGGTTATGCAAACTTTATACAAAGCAGATGCAATGAATTCTTGGGGAAGTATAGTGGCATTGACTTATATGGCTGCACAACGTACTTTTCCTGATTATAATGATATGGCGGACAACAAGGCTTATCTTGAATCTGTAGCCAGGAGTTTTGGTTACTTTTTTGGAAAAGAGAAAAAGGTAAGAGTTAATACTATATCCCAATCTCCCACACCAACTACTGCTGGGCAGGGAGTAAAAGGCTTTGATAGCTTTATTAATTATGCAGATAAGATGTCTCCATTGGGAAATGCAACGGCTCAGGACTGCGCAGACTATACCGTATCTCTCTTTTCAGATCTGACTAGAAAAGTTACGATGCAGAATTTGTTTCATGATGGTGGTTTTTCAAGTACAGGTGTAAGTCAGGAGGTAATTGAGCATTTTGCTGAATAACAGCATCTAAAAAATTAGAGAGCCATCCCGGTAGAGGATGGCTTTTATGTATACCCTTATTGTGATATGAAACTTTCTTTTTCTCTAATAATTCCTGTTTTCAACAGACCTGATGAAATTCGTGAACTGCTGGAGAGTCTCTTGCATCAGTCCTATGATAAACCATATGAAATAGTTATCGTTGAAGATGGCTCTGTTACAACCTCCAAAACTGTTATTGAAGATTATAAAGAAAAGTTGAATATTACCTATCTTTTTAAAAATAATACTGGGCCGGGAGATTCCAGAAATTATGGTATGCAGCGTGCTAATGGGAATTATTTTATAGTATTAGATTCAGATTGTGTAATTCCTGTCAATTATCTCAAAAAGGTAGCGGCTTCCTTAAATAGTAATTATGTAGATTGTTTTGGTGGACCTGATGCAGCACACCGCACATTCTCGAACGTTCAGAAGGCCATAAATTATGCTATGACATCTATTTTTACTACTGGAGGTATCAGGGGAAATAAAAAAACTGTAGATAAATTTCAGCCAAGAAGTTTTAATATGGGGATTTCCAAAAAGGCTTTTAAAGAGTCTGGAGGCTTTGGAAATATACATCCGGGAGAGGATCCTGATTTAAGTATGCGCTTATGGAATAAAGGGTATAAAACTAAATTAATTAGCGAGGCTTTTGTTTACCATAAGCGAAGAATAAGTTTCAATAAATTCTTTTTACAGGTTAAAAAGTTTGGTATGGTACGTCCAATTCTCAATAACTGGCATCCAGGTTCTTCCAGAATATTCTATTGGTTCCCTACATTTTTCTGCATAGGGTTCTTAATTTCTATAATGTTGTTGTTCATTGGGCAGGGAAGATATCTATGGCCCGTTATACTTTATGCCGCGTATTTTGCGTTTATTTTTTTAGATGCTTCTATAAAGAATAAGAATCTTGTAGTTGCTCTTTTGGCTATTATTGCTGTAATGATTCAATTTCTCGGTTATGGATATGGTTTTTTAAAATCAGTAATCTTGGTTAATTTTAGCAAAAGTAAACCACAGGAACTTTTTCCTGAATTGTTTTTTAAGTAAATTTAATGGAGCAAAAAGAAGTTAAAAGGAGTAATGATAAAAGAAAGATAAATATCTTTTTAATCTTCGTTCTATGCTCTTTCCTTGCCTGGCTTGTAAGCAGATTATCTGAGACCTATGTTGACCGGACTACTTTTGACCTTGAGTATATTAACGTGCCAGACAGTCTCCTTTTAGCCGACAATACCTTTAATAATGTTGATGTAAGACTTAGAGCCAGTGGATTTCAATTCTTAGGATTTAATTACAATAGAAAAAAAATTAAGATTGATCTGTCTGCTATGGCAAATAATCAATCAAATTTTTACATTACCCAACTCGATTTCAGGAAACAGATAGAGAGCCAATTATCAACTTCTATGATCCTTTTAGAAGTAGATAAGGACACGCTGTATTTAGATTTTTACAAGGTTGAGTCAAAAGAAGTTCCTATCTCTCTGAATATTAGCTTAAACCCGGCCCAGAATTATCATGTAGGTGACGAATTGAAGATAGAACCTTCACTACTTTCAATAACGGGACCAAAAAAGGAATTGGATATTGTAAATTCGATCTCAACCTCGGAAGTTGAACTTAATGAGATTAGTGAAGATTTTTCCATAGTAGTTGATCTTGTATTACCGAAAGAGCTAAAGAATTCTGAACTTTCTGCAAAACAAGTAAGAATCTCTGGGAATGTTTTTCGATTCTCTGAAAAAGTAATAAAAATTCCAGTGGAGGTTGTTAATCTTCCAGAGGGGACTCAGATAAAAACTTTTCCCAATGCAATTGAGGTGCTTTGCAAAGCCAGAATAGACCGATTAAAAGATATTGGCCCATTAGACTTTAAAATTGTGGCTAATTTTCAGGAACGAAGAGGTATTGATCAAAATCTTCAGGTAAGCCTCGTAGAAAAACCCAACGATGTGTTTAGTGTTCAGTTGCTACAGAATGAAGTGGAATTTATCTTAAAACGCCAATGAAGATTATAGGATTAACGGGTGGCATTGGTAGTGGAAAAACAACAGTAACCAAATTCTTTAAAGAATTAGGTGTGCCAGTTTACAATTCTGATTTGAAAGCCAAAAAGCTAATGCAAAATTCTAAAGAGATTAGAACTGCAGTTATGGATCTTTTGGGAAAGGAGTCTTATACATTGGAAAAGTTAAACAAAAAATATATAGCTGATAAGGTTTTTGGCGACAAGGAATTACTTCAAAAGCTCAATGCCATAGTGCATCCGGCTGTTAGAAAAGATTTTATTAAATGGGTGAAAAATAAAAGAACACCGTATGTGATCCAGGAGGCGGCAATACTTTTTGAAAATAATTCTTATAAAACTTTTGATAAGATAATACTTGTAAAGGCCCCAAAAGAGGTCCGTTTAGGCAGAATATTAGCGAGGAATAGAATATCCAGGGAAGAGATCTTAGCACGTATGGAGAATCAATGGAACGATTCTAAAAAAATTCCTTTATCTGATTATATTATCGAAAATACGGACTTGGAAAAGACCAAATTACAGGTTGAAAAAATTCACTCTCAACTTACTAAATTAGTGGTCTAGGCGCTTTTTTAACATTTTTGTTAAGGTTAGGTTAAACAGGCGATCCACTAAATGTTAAATTTTTAAATTTACCAC
>Ga0265303_10001337_pt1 | contig 15050 bp, 17 predicted proteins | sample Helome_2_FD_192494 | JGI IMG/M metagenome (GOLD analysis project Ga0265303, IMG submission 192494) | Marine sediment microbial communities from subtidal zone of North Sea - Hel_20160317 (Illumina Assembly) | ecosystem: Environmental > Aquatic > Marine > Subtidal zone > Sediment ... | reverse complement strand
GAATGATGGGGCCTTACATGGCGCCGATGGCGTTCAATGTCCCGGTCAGTGTTATGGCCAGCACCCTGGTGGCTTTTCTGGTAACCCCCTGGCTGGCCTTCAAACTGCTTAAACCGTCACAGCGGCGGACCGCGCCTGAGGTCACCGGCACAGGATTGTACCGGGGCTACGCTTTTCTATTAAAACCGCTGCTTTACACCCGGCGGCGATCGTGGCTATTTCTGACGGTTGTCTTACTTCTTCTCTGCGTTTCGATGGTATTGCCCGCCCTGCGGCTGGTACCCCTCAAGCTGCTGCCCTATGACAACAAAGATGAGTTCCAGGTCGTGGTCGACATGCCCGAAAACACCACCCTGGAGCGAACCCAGGGTGCGGTAAGTACCTTAAATGCTTATTTGAGCCGGGTGCCGGAAGTAAGGGACTACACGGCGTTTGTGGGAGAGCCGTCACCGATGGATTTTAACGGTATGGTGCGACACTACTACCTGCGCCGCGGCGCCCACACCGCCGATATCCGGGTAACTCTGGCTGAACGTCAGCGACGCTCCCAGCAGTCCCATGCCATCTTGCTGCGCATCCGGCGTGACCTGGAGGCCATCGCCAAAACTTTCAATGCCCGCATCAAGCTGGTTGAAGTGCCGCCGGGACCGCCGGTGATTTCAACGGTGGCGGTGGAGCTTTACGGTTCCAAGGCCACGCCCTATTCTGCCCTGCAGCGGGCAGCCGGGGTTTTAGAGGCGCGTCTGAAGCAAGAACCGTTTGTCGTCGACATCGACACCTCCGTTGAAGACGACCGGCAAAAAATCATCTTTATCCCGGACAGGGAAAAAGCAGCCTTGTCCGGAATTGGGGTTCGGGACATAGCCGAGACCATTCATCTGGCCAACGACGGCCTGATCGCCGGATATTTGCAGATTCCCAGCGAAGTCAGCCCGTTGCCGGTGGTATTGCGGCTGCCTTTTGAGATTCGCAGCTCACCCCATGCCCTCTCGGCTCTACGCATCAAAGGAAGGCCGGGAATTCTGAAGATCCGCGAAAAATCCGGGCTGCGGGATGCCCCCCGGCCAATGGTGTCTTTAGCCGAGCTTGGTGAAATGCGGTGGTCCGTGCAGGACAAGGCCATCTACCACAAGAATCTCAGACCGGTCGTATATGTATTTGCCGAGGGCGCCGGCCGGTCACCGGCTGAAATCGTGCTTGATGTCGTCAGCGACATGGGCCGGGACGCCACCCTCGCACAACCGGTGCCGTTAAAAGGGCGCACCTATTTTACCCCCGGCAGCGGCCTGCCGTGGACGCTGCCCGAGGGCATTCGGGCGGTTTGGAACGGGGAGGGTGAGTGGGAGATAACATTGCGTGTTTTCCGGGACCTGGGAATTGCCTTTGGTGTCGCTTTGCTGGGTATATTTCTGGTGCTACGTATTCAAACGGGTTTAACCGCCATTACCGGTATCATCATGCTGGCCATACCGTTGTCCGTTATCGGCATCATGCCGGGGTTCTGGCTGTTGAATCAGATCGGTGACCGGGTGGTGGACGGATTTTCAAATCCAATCCTTTTTACAGCCACCGCCATGATCGGCATGATCGCACTGGCCGGAATTGTGGTGCGCAACTCCTTGATTCTGATTGAATTCATTCACATGGCCCTGCGCGAGGGGAAAAATTTGCAGGAGGCCCTGCTGCAGGCCGGGGCTGTGCGCATGCGTCCGATATTTCTGACAGCCGGAACTACCTTGCTCGGTAACATGGTGATCACCCTGGACCCGATCTTCAACGGGTTGGCCTGGGCCATCATATTTGGTATTGCGGCCTCCACCCTGTTTACCCTGCTTGTGATTCCGGTGATTTACAGTCTGGTATACGCCGACCAACCGGGGCACGGACTAGCTTTAAGGAGGGATAACGAAGCGTGAAAGCGTCACTGAAAATTCTGGGAATTGTCATTGCCCTGGTGCTGCTGGCCGGTATCATGGCCTATCTTGCTGGATTTTTTGAAAAAAAGATTCCAGTTGATTTCAGCGGCGTGGCACCGGCATCCGATAGCGGACGGGCTGTTGTGGTGGAAGTTACCTCCCAGCCTTTAATCGAGCAGGCGGCCGGAACCCTGCGGGCCAAAGTCGAGACGGTTATTTCCCCCTTAATTTCGGCCACTATTTCATCCATTGCCGTTTGGGCCGGTGATGAGGTCAAGGCCGGCGATGTGTTGGTGACCCTCGATGCGCGTGAACTGCAGGCCCGGGTTGATCAGGCCCACCAGGCGGTTGTCGCTGCCGGAGCCAGATTGGCCCAGACTGAAAAAGACCTGGCGCGTGTCCGGCGCATTATGAAGGCTGATTCCGGAGCTGTTTCCAAGGCTGAGCGTGACCGCTTGCAGACTGCATTGAGTACCGCCCGGGCGGTACATGTGCGTTTACAGCGCCAGAAGGATGAGGCCCGAACCGCGCTTAGCTACAGCAAGCTGACGGCACCGATCGCCGGCCGTATCGTCGAACGCCTGGCAGACCCCGGCGACACCGCCCGGCCGGGGGAGCCCCTGCTGCGCATGTATGATCCTGTCACCCTCCGGCTGGAAGCCAGTGTAAGGGAATCGGTGGCTTCAAAGCTGGCCAAAGGTCAATCGCTGGTTGCCGAAATTGATGCACTGAAGAAGCGCTATCCGGTGGTGGTTGATGAAATAGTGCCATCAGCGGATCCCGGCTCGCGCTCGTTTCTGGTCAAAGTAAGCCTGAGCGATGGCGCCGGTCTTTATCCGGGAATGTTCGGCCGCCTGATGATTCCTATCGGGCAAAGCGATAAAGTATTCATACCCCTTGAGGCCGTGACCCGTGTGGGGCAGCTCGATTTTGTCATCGTAAAGACCCAGCAGGGAGCGGTTCGTCGCTATGTTCGTCTGGGTGAACGCAGCCCGGACGTGGGCGTTGAGATTATCAGCGGCCTGGCGGCCGGCGATCAGATTCTGATCAGCAATTAGTAAATGTATTGTTACCCGGGTCTATACCAGAACGTGTAAGGCGAAACAAATAAGCTCGTAGCCTAGAGCTCATAGCTCATAGAAAAATGTTTTCAATCCGTTAGACTATCAGCTATGAGCTACCAGCAAATTTGCACGGTGATCATTCATCGAGTATTTTGGGTGAGATATCTTCTATCTGGTTCTGTGTCGTAACTGTTCCTTGGATGCGTTCTATATTCAACTCACCGGTTCCCGGCCCACGAATTAATACATTGCCCGTTATGTCATTTATGTCAATTTCGCCTGATTCGTCCGTCACGGTCACATTGCCGTTAACATATTGAATTGAAATTCTTCCGGAGCTGTCTGTCACTCTAACATCGCCTCCGACTTTGTTGACGTCGATATCCCCTGAGCCATCTTTTATCTCGACATTTCCCTGAATGTCTTCCAATATGATTTTACCGGAACCATCCGCCACTCTGACATTGCCGACCACCTTTTCAACTGTAATGCGGCCGGAGTCATCCTTGATATCCAGATGACCTGAGACGTATTGAATGTGAATCGGACCGGAGCCGTCATCAATAAAAAGGTCGACTCCCTTGGGGATTTCGATGGTCAGGTTAATCCGTGCATCCACCGAATGGAAGAAGGTTCGTTGCAGGTCACTTTTTAAAATGGCACGGGAGCCCTGGCGGTCAAGCCTTAAATCAAGATATTTTTCAGCAAATTCCTGGTCATCAATTTTAATTTTGTCTTCGACTTCGATTTCGGCGAACACCTTGATGGTGTTTTGCCATTCGGCGTTGATAATATACAGGGAACCGGCCCCACAGTAGACCCTCAGCTCGTAAATATCACCAGCGGGCAACGCCAACTGTATGGTTTGGGCGAATGTTGAACTCAATGCCAAAAAAGGCAGAAGGAGGATGATAGCAATCGCTGCAATTTTCATGGCAACCTCTGTGTTTAAGGGAGGGGTGGATGGTAAATCCAACAGATATCTATCAGGTATTTTGAATTGACGTCAAGAATTATTGAAAAAAGCGGGTGGGTGTCCTGCAATTTGGATCAGGGCTTCATTTTGGGTTTTTCGTCTCCGCCGTTGAGAAGTAGTAATCGATGATCGCACGGACCATTTCCGTAGAGCGCGTGCCGAGTATTTTTCCATGAACCGTCAGGACGCTGACACATATACTGCCGGCCCCGTTTGGCGATATGGCAAATGCGGTGACCCAGTCATATTTGAATCGATCCATGCGGTCGTTAATCGTACCTGTTTTGGCACCCAGATCAAAGTTTTTGAATCTTTTTTTGCGCCGTAGTTTGCGAAATGCCGTGCGAACCGTCCCATACCTGACGACATCCTGCATAAGGATTTTTAAATCCCGTGCCGTTTGCCGATTTACGGAAGCCGTCATAGCCGGCCCGGGCGCCTGATAGATGACTTTATTTGATTCGTTTCGAATCGAATCCACCAGCCTTGGCGTCGGCATGTTGCCATTATTGACGGCTACCGCCGCCAGCAGGGCTGCATGCAGGGGTGAGATCAGCGTATTCTTGTTAAATCCAGAGGCGATTTCGGCCAGACCGAAGTCATCCGCCGGGACTTCCACTCGACTGACAGCCACCGGCAGGTCAAAGGCGATGGGGCGGTTGAAAAAAAATTTATCCGCATACAGGATCAGTTTGTTTTGCCCGAGATCATAAATTCCGATTTTACCGAAAACGGCATTATTAGACAGCGCAAAGGCTTTTCTGAATTTGGTTTGGGTGGTCCAGCGGTCCTTTTTCGTTTTTAACTGGGATTTGTAAAGGGTGTGTTTGCTGCCCCGGTAATAAAGGCTCTGGTCTATGGAAAAATCGGCGCCCTCAAGGGCGGCAGCGGCGGTTACGATTTTGAATAGACTGGCAGCCGGAAAATTTGCCTGGAGACAAAGATTATCCGGATGGCCGTTGGCGTCGTAGTTGACCATGGACAGCAAACGTCCGTCATCGGAATCCATCACCACAACTGCCGACTGCTGGGTTCGGGAACGCTTCAGCGTTTTGAAGATATACTTTTGAAGCTTGGTGTAAATTCCCGTGCTGATAAAATACCGCCGGCCGTCTGCATTCAGAATTATAGGTTCTGAAAGTTTAGCGGAATCCGTGGCCAGACCGTTAAATGATGCTTTCAAGTCTATCCTGGTTGGTGGTTCTGTGCGCAGGTTGCCTTGCATTTTGACCGGTGGCGGCTCCGCGCCAGACAGTCGCATATGGTCCGACAGCCAGATGGCTAAAAAAACGAGCACGACAACAACCGCGGATGTCAGACCCGCGATTATTAAAAAGGCCGGCGTTTTTTTTAGAAAATGTCTACGCCGGGCGGCTTTTTGGAGGGATGCCTGATATTTTTGCCATTTAGATGAATGCGAAGGTTTATAGATCATTTCGTATTAGGTCAAATTCATGATATTTTCGGGGCAATATAAAGATTTCGGTTGGCAGTGTCAAATAAAAAGGGGGCGTTACCCCCCGCTCTTTGCATTTACCTGTATGAGCAGGCACTGAATCCAAATGACCTATGGTCTATATGCCTGGGCGCCGGCTGAATTTTTTAAATGATTGCATTTTTTGCTCTTAGGTCTTATCATAGCCTCAAAATAAAGGTCTGAAGGCTAAAAACAGAATGTATTCCGCCGATATAAAAAAATGCGCCCGGCAGATTGTTAAAGAATACTTGAACCAGATTCTGGCCGGTACCTACCAGGTCCCCTCCCTGGAGGAGATGCAGCATTTTCTTGAAGATAATTTTGATCATTCCTTTGATGACTACCTAATCACTCAAAAGATTAAGCGATCGCACCCGACCTGGAACAGCGATTCGGTGATGGGTGAACTGGAAAGGCAGAAAAGACACTACGAAAATGAACTACGGGTGAATCTAAGAATCGCGGCTCTGAATACCATCGAGGAGATAGAAAACCTGATTATGAGTCTAAATAACGCCATCCGGGAGTGGAAAGTATTATACCTATAGGGAGTGAAAGATGGGGCCAATGACGCCCTTAAGCCGACCATCCAGAAACAGCATTAAACGAAATACAACCATAGCGATTTCCGTATTTGTGCTTTGTGGGATCCTCTATTTGGCTGGATGCTCAACCAAAAACAGCGGCAGTTTGAAGCACAGCAGAGATGTGGCCCAGGCCTTTGAAACCTATCATGTTTTTCCGGATCATCGCTATTATTATCTGAATCAGGAAAACAATCCTTATGCGGTCGTGGCCATCAAATCCAACTATCGGATTACCAGTGTCATGTGGCGGGAGTTTGATCCGCAATCGGGTAAGCTGGAAAAAATAGTCGGCCTCGTCAACGATTTTTCAGGAGTTTCCTCCTTTACCTATGGGTCCTACCTTCGTGACGCCCAGGGCACTGAAATCGGATACTGGTACTCCAAGCTCCGGATGGCAGGCATTGAGGTTGACAATGAGACCCGGCAGGTTTCTATCAATACCGACACGCCATGGTTGCGTGATGATGACAGGGTTCGCGGGCCGGGGATCGGCATCGGGATCGGTTCGGGGGGCAGCGGTATCGGAATTCAGTTCTGAAATTCCGAATTTCTGAGCGTCATTAAAAAAAGCAGTATCAATCCGGTGCCATGTTGCGGCATTTTTGTTCGAGTTGGTCCTTGATACTATTTAGCATTGTTTCCGACAGGGGTCGTGGCTTTATATGCTCGAACAGGGAGGCAAATTGCCCGGGGTTGACCACCGGGATCCCGTCGGCAGATGTTCTTTTTACCACCCAGCCGGGAAGGGTAACGATGGCCCTGACCGCTATCGGCTCTCCGGTAACAGCGGCAAGCCATTTGGACAGCCAGGCAGCTTGCTCTTCGGCCTGTTCAATCGTTTTGAAATCGGTTGTGTCGGCGTAGGTTAACATTCGGCCGTCATAGGTCACAGTGGCCTCTTGGCCGCTTTTGCGGGCAGCACCCTTGGAACGGGTCCTGGTTTCAACAGCAAAGACCCCCTTTGATCCCACAATAATATGATCGATGTTAAAGGTATCGGCGGGAAAATCATGGTACACCCGATATCCATGGAGCATGAGCTGGTTGAGCTCTTGTCCGACAGCCAGTTCGCCCTCATAGCCCAGCCGGATGCGTTTGCGTTGGGATAACAACTGAACCAGGTTAAAGATCAGATAGGCGATTAGCGCAAGGCATATAATCGAAGAAATCCAGACCACTGTCAGCGACGGTTGCTCTGCCTGAAAATAAGAATACGAGATAAGGGTCGAATAAATAATGAGCGGCAGGATAATGACACAAATCAGATATAAATTGATTTGTTCATTTAAGTTGTCCAGGCGCCTCAGCAGTGAACCACCGGGTATTCGGAGCAAATTTTGTTTAAATGACGGACGCAGCGATTTCAAACGGATACGTCTTCGAAACACATTCATCGCGGCCAGCATAATGAAAAGGATCCCGCAAATTAAAACCACCGGAAGATAGACCAAAAATTTATCCAAAATGAATCCTTTTCTGATAATAAATTTTTAAAAAGCCGATTTAAAGAAATGACCTTCTGACGCACAGCATAATCATCGCGGCCGGAAAAACCCGGCAGCAGATCGGGTTTTGTTTATAAACGATTAATATTATTAACTTTAATAAAATATCATGAAACTTTATCAAAATCAAGTTTGGGGTCGTCTGTTTTCGGATAGCGTCAGGACCTGGTCGGCACCGGATGCCGGAATGGGTGGTGGGTATCCAATCAATGGGAAGCAATGGGAAATTCAGAGATATGCAGGCACGCGTCCGGTTTTGCCCGGGCAAGGGGTACCCGAACAAGGCCTTCCAACTAAGTCAGGAATGTCAAAAACAGGATGACAAACAGCCAGAAAGAACAGGAGATGGCAAGTTCTCTAATTATTTCATCGACCAGTGTCAAATTTCCACCCTTATACCAATAAGCGATGCGCCCTTCTGCGTCACCGGCTTGTTTTGGATTTTTTTTTAAGCGCTGATAATTAATATCGGCATTTAATCGATTAACTTTAGCACTTTATGCGCAAAGGAGAGGGAGCGATGGACGGCAGAGTGCGCAGAGACATACGTCCCGGATTGACTGTTGATATTGTCCTGAAGAAGGACCAGGGCACCGATAGGCTGACACGGGGAGTTGTCAGGGATATTTTGACAAAATCGGCCAAGCATCCCCACGGCATCAAAGTTCGCCTTTTAGACAATCAGGTGGGCAGGGTTAAGAAAATCATCAACTAGGGCCCTTTGGATACGGATTTATCAGGGGGTTATTCCGTCAGCAGGCGACGCGCGGTCCAGAAATATATACCCCAGTAATAAGGGTCAATCCGGGAAATGGTGACGCCTTTGGATTTGGAAGCATGCATAAACTCCGCATTGCTTAAATAGATCCCCACGTGGCGCGGATAGGAAGGTGGTTTGAAAAATACCAGATCGCCGGCCTGAAGATCCGATTTTTTTACCGACCGGCCGAGCGTCGCCTGCGCTCTGGTTGTCCTCGGCAACTCCATCTCAAAACTATTTTTATAAACGGCCCTTACAAACCCGGAACAATCTATACCGCTGCGACTGCTGCCACCTAAACGGTGACGCGTTCCCTGCCAGCGTTGGTATTCCGCCTCCAGCAGCTTTTGTACTTCAAATGAGGCTGTATCTAGTTTGTGTCCGGGAGTACGATTCACTTCCTGCCAACCGACATCAATTTCATTTTGTTGGTGGGCACAGGACACCATCATCATTAGCGCTGCGACCGCGATGATGCCCGGCCAGATCTTTAACGAACGCATGCTGTTAGTTTTAATTTCAGCTCCCATAAACAGCCACTCCAATAATTTTGAGTTTTTTACCGCATGCCAGAATGATTTTCCGGATTAAGGGATTACGGAGCATTTTTTTTGACAATCACTATATCTGCCATACAGTTTCACAATGATCTAGCAAAATTCGCACCAAACTTTAGCACTTTCTAATTTTCTTTAATTTTCAGGAGATTATTGAAAATTTTAAAACTGTAAAACCATCAAGGCGCCAATATATTGAATACCGATGTCAAAAAAAATACGCTGGATTTAATTCGGCGGTATTTTCTGATAAGAATAATTGACAACTATTCAGTTATGCTAGATATTCAGGCTAACAGAATGGGGGCCGACGATGAGAGCCAAAAATGATCGCGATATTGAAAAAGGATACACGACCGGACAAATGGCAGCCAAACTGCGCCGTTTGGCGGACTGTTTGGAAACAGGCAAACAATTCAGAATACAGATTGCCGGCGAACGGGTGAATATACCTGCCGGTGCGGTGTTCAATATCGAGCACGAAAGAGAAGGGGACAGCGAAGAAGTGGAATTTCAATTCAAATGGAAGGAAAATCGCTAATGTATTCCGTGATGATCCGAATCGGCAATACCCGCAAAATCAAACGGCAGGTATTTGAAGATCTTGTTGAAGCGGAAGCCTATTTTAACAAACTCTGTGAGCGTCGAACCGATTACCCCGCATCCGTGGTGTTAGCAGAAAGGATTCTGGTGAGGAAAAAGTTTCGAATCGACAAGAACTGGCAGGGAGAACGCTTTATTACCAATGAAGATTTATGATGACGGGGAAATTCTATAGGGAGACCATCTTTGCATTCACCGCATTCTTCTCCACCTTTTCGCATTTCAAATAGCTATATATAATTTTTTGCTCAAGCTATTCTATTTTTGCATTTCAACTGAATTGCTTAGTATCCCGATACCTTCCAGGGTTACATTGACGGTGTCGCCGGGCATGAGATAGACGGGGGGGGTTCTCGTAAATCCCACACCGCTGGGTGTTCCGGTGAGAATTACCGTACCGGGCAGCAGGGTTGCCCCGGTTGAAAGAAAAGAGATTAATTCGGCCACGGGAAAAATCATGTCTCCGGTGTTGGCGTCCTGCATAACCTGTCCGTTGAGTTCGCAGGTTAAACGGAGGTTTTGAGGGTCCTGCAGTTCATCAGCGGTAACCAGCTCCGGTCCCAAAGGGCAAAAGGTGTCAAAACTCTTGCCACGCACCCACTGGCCGGATCCCCGGCGTCCCTGCCAGCGCCTGGCCGAGACGTCATTAGCGGCCGTATACCCCAGGACGCAGCCCAGGGCGTCGGTCGTGCTGACATCTTTGGCAGCCTGCCCGATTACAACCGCCAGTTCCGCCTCGTAATCCACTTCAGGCGGCTCCATGCATGAGGAATGCAGGAGAATGGGATCTTCCGGGTTGGCAATCGAGGCTGGATTTTTCATAAACACCACCGGATATTTGGGGGCCTCCATGCCGGTCTCTTGGGCATGTTGATGATAGTTGAGACCGATACCGAAAATAGCCGGGGGCGCCACCGGTGCCAGCAGCTTTTTAACCTTACCTGTTTTATCGGTTTTTTCCAGTCCGGTGATCAAATCCCCTTCCAGCAGCTTTGCTTCGTTGTTTTTAAAATCCTGGCCAAACCGGTGCTGCCCCGCTTCATCTATGAATCTTATTATACGCATTTAATATCCTTCCTATTCTGGTGGCTATACATACCCGTACTTTGATCCCGCGCATCGGACAATGGATTCGAGACTGTCGTCCCGATAACAGGCAATCGCCGGAACGGTAGCACCTTCGGGCATCCGTCTCAGTCGGCGCAGGCAATCCAGCGTGGCCTTGACAATGGCTTGTTCGAGCCCTAAACGTTCGGCCAGAACATCGATACCGGTTGTGCCGCCATCGGTTATGATGGTTTCGACCTGCTCAATCGTGGGCAGTTTTTTTCCCGCAAGATCTGCCATTACATGCTTCCTTTCAAATTCTTCTGATGGATTTGCGTGCCGGGCTTGCCGGGTGCCCGGCATCCGGCAATACATTTATTCACTGACGTTCATTTTCATACCAGCGATCCGGGTCGAAATTATAGGTCGCCCAGTCACCTCTGCTGTAGTCAACATGAATTAAGAACCTTAAGCTTTGCGCCTATCAACTGGTCGTGTGAGAGGCGCAACAGATTTTTAAGCTTGTTCATTAGATAGTGTTCGTACTCGTCCATTTTCCCATCGACATAAACCATACGCCACAGTGTTTCAATGATTTCAATTTTTTCGTCTATTGAATAATTTTGATTGATCAGCCTGGCAAATTGCCAGAGGTCGATGCTATCTTCCAGTTCCTTATCGGCCTCTGCCACCAGGGCGTCGGCATGTTCCCGGGATAATCCATATTTTTCTTTCAAAATCGAAAGAACCGTTTCCATCTCCTCTGCGGTAAACTTCTCATCTATGCGTGCCATCTCCAGAAAGAGGGCACAGGTTGCGATTCGTATGTCGTGCTCCGTATCGCGACTGGAATCCACAGCACCGCCAGACACAGACGGGCTGAAAAATCGTTTTAGGCTGTCAAGCATCCAAAATTCTCCTTTTTGTTACTTGAAGTGGTTTCTAATCCTCAGATCAGGTTCAAAGGCACGGTGCAGGTCGATGAAAACGCGCCGCACACACTTTCAGTATGTGAGCATTTTGAAGAGATCTGCAAGGCAGCCATTGGGCCTTCGATGGGCTTTTGAGACCACTTCTAAAGATTGTCAGCTTTAAACGTATTACATTGTGAAACATTGCCGGTTTCCAAGCCTTGCCGGAACCAGCGAACCCGCTGGCCAGAGCTGCCGTGGGTAAATGAATCCGGTGTTACATAGCCTCTGGATTGCTTTTGCAGGCGATCGTCGCCGATGCTGCTGGCGGCATTTAAAGCCTCTTCGATATCACCTTCTTCGAGAATCTGCCGTGCTTTATCGGCGTAATGGGCCCAGATCCCGGCAAAACAATCCGCCTGCAGTTCCTGCATCACGGAAAGCCGGTTGGCTTCCACTTTGCTTACACGGCTGCGAAGTTTGTGGACTTTCTCGGATATCCCCAGCAGGGTTTGCACATGGTGGCCGATTTCATGCGCGATTACATAAGCCTGGGCAAAATCTCCCGGCGCCCGGAAGCGGGTTTTTAGATCGTTATAAAAACTCAAGTCGATATAGACTTTTTGATCCCGCGGACAATAAAAAGGCCCCACGGCTGCCTGGGCATATCCGCAGGCAGACTCCACCGCACCTGAAAACAGTACCAGGGTCGGCTCCGTGTAAGTTCGATCCCACCGTTGAAAAAGCGCGTTCCAAGTATCCTCGGTATCGGCGAGGACCACGGAAACAAACTCAGCCAGTTGCCGGTCTTCCGGGGTATTGGAAGTCGAAACCGAGTAAGAAGAGGTGCCGACACTTGGCGGGCCCTGCTGATTTAAAAAAACAGAAGGGTCCACACCAAAATACATGGCAATCAGGGCAATAACGATAACACCAATGCCGCCGCCGGCCGTTTTGCGCCCAATGCGCCGTCCACGTCGATCTTCAATATTGCTGCTCCTGCGGCCGCTTTTCCAACGCATGCTATGTCTCCAGGCTTTACAGTAAACGTATGCAAAGTATTACCAGTCGGGTGTGATGTTGAGTTTGGTGCCTCCGGCATCAGCGGTCAATCCGCGGGATGAAACCAGGATGTACGCGGAAAAACCAGCCCCAATAAAAAACAACACCAACCCTGCCGTCAAGGGCCGATACAGTAGGTTCTCCTTGGTTGAAGGAAATGGTGATAGGATATCGATAAGAAAATTCTTCTTTAGCGTGGCTTTAACGAACAACTGAAAGTAATCGCTTGCGATAACCTTTTGAGTATTCAATTATCGAAGGCCGATTTAATTGTCAACGTCCATTTTCGTGAGGACAGTCCATCTCAACCTGGAACTATCCAGTACAGGTTGACTTGAGGACAGGCAACATTATTTTTAGTTTTGACTTAAATCATGTTGTCCCAACTGTTTTCGGGTTACGATAATCAGCGAGCAGATAGTTTCGGGGGAGGGTGGCATCGTCGCGGACCCTTTACGGCGCTACTTTAACTCCTTAAAAATGCAATACAAATGAGGAAAATGTGATGGACTTAAAACAGGAACTTAAAAAAAATCTGGAAGAGATTGACCGGCAGATTCAGGAAGCCGAAAAACACCTTCCGGCCCATTCCGTCAAGCCGCCGATCATGCAAGAGATATTTGAGTTAGAGGACCAACGGGAGGCAGTATTGGCCCGGTTAAAAGAACTTGAGGGCAAATAAAATCGCTCTGAAACCTGGCCACCTTCAATATCAGCATATCGCAATAATTTAAGCGGATACAAAATTACAGTACAGTAGCAAGAAAGCACCATGTTCGAAAAGCCAATCTTTTTCAATCAACCTAAAAAGTTTTTAAGAATCTGGTCAATTTATTTATTGAGCTTCCTTATTGTCTGAAATTCACTTAAGTATCTTAGAAATCCTACCGATAATAAATACAATTCCTCCTATTGAGAGTTGATGCTGTCACAACTAACAGGTCGAGCTCATTTTGATCAATTCAACAACAATATTCTTATTTTAATTTGAGAACAGACCTAATCGACGAATGCGCAAATATTCAAAAGAAGGGAGAGGGAATTAGGCTGATTGTTGAAGCAACGGTTAGCATTTTTTTATCATGACTGCAATTTCAAGTTGATTGGTAATATGAAAAAACCAATAGAAAATTCTAAGATCTGCAAAACTTGTTATCAGCGGCTAGATTGCGATATCCTCCCGCGACAAGAAAATTGGTGTGTGTATTACAAAAAAGACCAAGAAATCAAACTCCGAGAGGAAATATGGCAAAACATGACAGACACTGTCGAGATGAGCGATGATGAAATAAAGTCACTAATTGAAAAACTGAAATAACCAGTTGTGGTTAGTTGCAGTATTATTCTAAATTATAGCAAACACTAAACAGGGTAACAGATTTTTATGGGTATCACTGAGAAAGTTTTTGATAAAAGAATTGACGCAAGAATACCTTACTCAGGACATATTCTCTTTACAACAAAGAGCGGTTTTTTTGAGGGAGAATTAACAAATTATAGCAAACATGGCCTTTTTATAAAAACCCAAGAAGATCTAACTTTGGGTGAAATTATTACCGTGGCGTTGCCATACGTGGAAAATAACCAAATCAAATTCCAAGCCCAAATACTATGGCGAAACAATAAAGGTTATGGTCTTGAATTACTTAGAAAACGTAATGATACAAGCCTTCAACTTCGCAAAATAGAGGCTAAATCAAGATAAACTCAAAATATGCATCTAGCTGCTATATACCGCAGGTATTGGCACCCCGAAAATACTGTAATATGCGAATGGTATCCCTTAAAGTCGCAAGGTTGTGCTATTGGAAGTAACCACAAAATCTCTCGTTTTCATAAAATACCACTTTGTGGTATTTTATTCTTGACTTTCAAAACTGAATCCTATATCTGGTCAAGATATTAGGCCTAATCTTCTACTGATAATTCTTCCTCAAACACATCTCCATCGAATTTTATTTCCTGAATCTGAGCTTTTGAGGACCCCATTGCGTCAAAGGTAATCTTTTCTGAACCGAGCATAAAATATTTTAGAAAGGAGAGCGACATGGCGATTGGAATTTTAATTCAGCGCATAACAAGGAATGGTGAGGATGCGAAGGTGCTATTACCTCACATAATAGAATTAAGAGCTCTGGGAGTCAAACAGCCGGGATACATTTCAGGCGAAACAATGCTAAAAGCTTTTGGGCTTGTTGAATTTCGTGCCCACCGTAACATATTAGGCACACCTCAAGTTAGATCAACGTCTGTGTCGAAAACTTTGTCCGATTGGGCCACTTATACCGATTCTGACGAATGGCGGACACTTGAAGCTGAGGTTCGTGCCTTCGCAACCAATATTCGCGTTGAAATCCGGGGGCCTTCGCCAGTGCTACCCGAACCTGTGCGCCCTGGCTAATAAATTTGAAGGCGTGGCGGCGAAGGCTATAGGCGCAGATATCAGTTCCTGGGAAAAGAATCTCAATCTGGACATACTTAGTGCGGTCAATTCAATTACCACGCCAGCAAGCATGGAGTGATTGGGTTAACGAAAGCAGCTGCGATTGAGTATGCGACGCAAGGGGTCCGTATTAATGCGGTAT
>Ga0265303_10001336_pt1 | contig 15056 bp, 14 predicted proteins | sample Helome_2_FD_192494 | JGI IMG/M metagenome (GOLD analysis project Ga0265303, IMG submission 192494) | Marine sediment microbial communities from subtidal zone of North Sea - Hel_20160317 (Illumina Assembly) | ecosystem: Environmental > Aquatic > Marine > Subtidal zone > Sediment ... | reverse complement strand
GTTTCACTGCGTCAGTTATCAAAAATGGATCCGTCGGGTTCGTCCTGCTCAAAAAAAGATTTTACTGATCCATCTTCATTAATTTCCAGCATCACACGCAATCCGAACACAGTACTGAAATAAGCCGCTATCGCGGGCGTTAACTGCTGCGATTTTTGGCTGCCATCTCCGTGAGTCCAGCTTAAATCGATCACCTGTTGCGGATACCGGCGCTTACTAAAGCGGTCATGACAAAGTGCATTTTTCGCCACCTCGTCACAACTGAGGGTCTTATCCGAACCGCTAAAGCGCAGGTTGACTTTCGAAATCGTTGCACCCGAGAGATTCACCACCTGGATCTCGTTGAAGTAGTAGGTCGGGTTATAGCCCGTCACGCATGCGACGATCAGGACACTGAAAAGTAGAATCGATAGTTTTTTCATGGCCACACCTGTTTTACAGTACCTTAAACATTCTGACAGTACTTCATACATTTTCATCGCTCTACTCCCTGATGCTAGAATTCTGCTCGAAAAATGGTTTTACTGAACCGTCTTCATTAATTTCCAGCATCAGACGCAGTGGGCGCCCCGGACTGTAATAAGCCGGTATCGGGGGCGTTAACTGCTGCGATTTCTGGCTGCCGTCTCCATGAGTCCAGCTCATCTCGATCACCTGTCGCGGATACCGGCGGTTACCAAAGCGGTCGTGACAAAGTGCATTTTTCGCGACCTCGTCGCAACTGAGGGTCTTATCCGAACCGGTAATACTCAGGTTGACATTCGAAATCGCGGCACCCGAGAGATTCGCCACCTGAATCCCGTCGAAGTAGTAGGTCGGGCTATAGCCCGTCGCGCATGCGACGATCAGGACACTGAAAAGTAGAATGGATAGTTTTTTCATGATTACACCTGTTTGACTGTACCTTGTACATTACGTTCTAAAACAGATATCAGATTACTTTAAATGGAATCTTTATTACTCGATTCTGACACCCGCATCAGCCAGTAACCGACGCGCATATTCGACCGGGACACCAAAATTGGAACCACCATATTCTGGGATGATTGCGGTATTGATCGCGATTGTATTTCCGTCAATATCGAGTACCGGACCACCGCTACCACCGTGCGTGGTGTCGGCATCGTAAACCACTGTTGATTCAGAACGCTGACCGACAATGCCACGGCTCGCGAGCGGACGAATAAAATTCGCCTGCGACAGGCGTTCGGCGACATCCCAGGAATCGATACTTTCATCTGCCTGTAATTCAGCCAGGAAATCATCTCCGGTTTGCGCCAGCATCGAACGCATACCGGTTGGATATCCCATGACGATAACTTCGTCCCCGGGGGTGGGTAGTCGAGTGCTGAAATTCAGGTACGGCAGGCCGTCGATGACTTCACTGCACTGTAGCACCGCGAGATCGGCCTCATCGCTGGCCTTCAGTAACTCGACCGGAAACGCAGCCTCGATGCCGGGCAGGTAACCCACGAACTTAATCATTACCGGTTCCATTCCGGCTGCAATCAACGCCTCGTCACTAGTATCCTCTTCCCACGGCAAAGCGACATGTCGATTGCTGAGTAGCGCCCCACTTTTGTTGACCACGAAACCGGTACCAGTGAAACGTCGTTCGGCGATGCCGCCCTCACCTTCCAGGGTCAGCAGCGGTTGACCGCGTAGCGTGAATAACGTGTTACCTTCCGCATCGACCTGGTAACGCAGCATCCGGTTGGTTTCGGCATCACGAAAGCCATAAGCACCCTGTAAAAAAACGATCGAACGGGTTGCCTCAGCAATGATGCGGGTGCTTGCTGCAGAGCGCTGTTCCAACAACTCGAGTCTTTCGGCGGCGGCGCTCAACGAGTGCCTCAATTCCTGGCGCAATTGATTGAGATCAGACGGGCGCAGGGCTTCCTGGTTGGTGCGTGTCAGAGCGCGGGTGAAATCTTCAAGCTTGTGCGCACTACTCTCGGCCTGTTTTTGCAGTTCGATATTAGAGCGGTATTGCTGGTAGACAATCACTGCGAGAGCCACCAGTGCGACGATAACGCCTATGCGGAATAAAAGCGTGGTACGAAGCGCAAAGTCCGAGCAAAAGTCTCGGAACGCTTTTTGCCAGCGCGCAATTCGGGGTCTGCGGCTAACGCGCGTGTAATCGATGACATCATCGAGCATATCGCCGAGTGATCGCCTGACCCGATCCCCCTGGTAGTGGAGGCGGTAGCGCGAGAGTGGACCCTTATCACCAAATTCGATCAGGTCACGCTGCTCCAGCTGTTTCGAGTCGACGCGTGTACCATTTATCCAGAGCGTATTTTGTTCGCGCGCCTCGATTTCGTAGCCGTCCCCGGAACGATGCAAGCGCGCGACAACTCCATCCATTAAGGGTTCGCTGCCCGCCTCGCCGACACGAATCATGTCTTCCTCGTTCAGCGATATGTCGAGCGCGGTGCCGCTTAACCAGGACGCAGTGCCACGCGCTGGTCCGGTAAGAATTTCCAGCGAAGCAGGCGCGTTAAGCTTTTCCTCGGCGCTATTATCGTTTTCAACCATCGCGTTTATCCATTACAGACTTGGACCGTGAACTACTCTCGCGAGTCGCAAAACCCGTAATCACCCCGGGTAGAGGACGACCAGGATCAATCCCTGGCTTAAAAACCCTGCTGCGGAACCATGGCGTCACCAACCGGCCATACCGCGTCAGTCATCCACATGCCCTCGAATTCTCCATCGATTTGTTTGCTTAGTCGAAACGCAAACACGATCTCGATGCCATTTATTCCCTTCAATTGCACCAATTGGTAAGCATTGTTGTCGTCATGGACGACTTTGCTGAAATGGCTCTCGACGTGATCGACCATGATCCCGTAAACATCGTTTTTGACCATTTGCGTAAACTTGTCGAGGGGACCGGTGTTAACCTTGTTGGCCGGCGAGGCAAATGCGAAGGTGGTGGCAATACCGGCATCGGCAAATGGCTTGTCGTTATTGGCCAGCGCGTTAATCACAATTCTTACGACATCCTGTGGTTCCAGGCCCACCTCGGGTTGTGGAATCGCCGCCTGATCTGGATTATTTGATAGTGCTGCGTGCAGTGGTGCTGCGCAGAACCAGACCATAATCAACGCCATTATTGACGCATATTTATATCTGTACATAGCCCTGACCTCCAGCGCCAAGAATACGCCTTCCCGGGGACGTTGTCAGTTAAGCGCCTTGTCGATCGAAACGGGCTGGCTCGAGGCCCAGTGCACGCGCCTTTCTGACCAGCGAATTTAGGTTCTTATGGGTGAGCTGGAATAACTGTTCAATTTTTTCCAGCACATTATTGTTCATTATGGAGTAATTATTGCAAACCAATACGGTAGGTTCTGCCAATACCAGTTTCGTGCTTAATGAAAAAATATACACCACGGCCCTGCCGATATCGGACAAGAATTTAGATTAGTTGTAACTTCAGCTGTAATTTTTGGGTGCGGACCATTCCATTCGTTCAGCTTTGGTTCATTGACAACCGCTAGACTTGTATCGACCTGGTAGCGACGCCGAAAAACGGTTGATTTTACTGTTTAAGACCGCTAAGGTTGTTGGCTACCAAAGGTTGCGGACATAACTATATATATAAGTTCCCGGCCAATAACGATAAATTAGAGTCACGATAACAGCCGAGAAATACTTACCATGTCGAGTGATAAACCCCTTGTACGCTTCGTCGATATACAAAAAAGTTACGACGGCGAATCGCTGGTTGTAAAAAGCCTGAACCTTGATGTCGCCCACGGCGAGTTCCTGACTATGCTGGGGCCGTCGGGATCCGGGAAAACCACTTGTCTGATGATGCTCGCGGGATTTGAGCCGGCCACCCACGGTGAAATTTTCCTCAAAGATAATCCGATAAATCGAGTTCCACCACACAAGCGCGGAATTGGCATGGTGTTCCAGAACTATGCGCTTTTCCCGCATATGACTGTTGCAGAAAACCTCGCCTTCCCGCTCCAGGTTCGCAACATGGACAAGTCCGAGCAGAAGCAACGCGTTAACCGCGCACTGGATATGGTGCAGCTGGGGCCATTTGGCGATCGGCGTCCGGCGCAACTCTCCGGTGGACAACAACAACGTGTCGCGGTGGCTCGATCGCTGGTATTCGATCCTGACCTGGTATTGATGGATGAACCCCTCGGCGCACTGGATAAAAACCTGCGTGAGCAGATGCAATATGAAATCAAGCACATCAGCGAAAATCTCGGATTGACCGTAGTCTATGTTACCCACGATCAAAGCGAAGCTCTGACCATGTCGCACCGGATCGCGGTATTTGACGACGGCATCATCCAGCAATGCGCACCACCCGCAGTATTATACGAAGAACCTGAAAACGCTTTTTGTGCCAATTTTATCGGTGAAAATAACCGCTTTCTAGGTAAGGTTACAGAAGATAACGGTGATACCGTCAAGGTTGAGATCGACAATAATGCCGGCACCGTCATTGCCAAAAAAGTCAACGTCGGTGGCGTGGGTGATAGAAGCACACTATCCCTGAGGCCCGAGCGCGTCACGGTCAACCCGGAACCGGGCACATTACCCAATATTTTCAACGGCGTTGCCGAGGAATTGATCTACCTCGGGGACCACATCCGTACCCGTTTCACGGTATTGGGACATGACGATTTTATTGTAAAGATTCCAAATTCAGCCGATCACGCCCATCTTGAAGAAGGTGGTACGGCTAATATTGGCTGGAATGCGGAAGACTGCCGGGCGTTGGATCCGTCCGATTAACCGTGCAGTATTTTAATAACTAGAGAAGCAATATACCGAAGAGGAGATACTCTCAAATGAAAGTAATTTTAAAACAAACCCTGCTGGCGACAGCAGCACTCGGCCTTGTAGCCACTGCCCAGGCAGATATTACAATGGTCGTAGTTTCATGGGGTGGTGCCTACACTAAAAGCCAGCAGCGGGCATACCACGAACCCTATATGGCTAATAATCCGGGCGTCACCATTGTTAACGACGATTCCGCTTCGGAAGGTGCCTCGAAACTGAGAGCACAAGTGGAAGCCGGCAATGTCACCTGGGACTTACTCGATGCAGAAGCGCCCAATGCAATAACGCTATGCGACGAAGGCCTGGTCGAAGAAATTGATTTTGACAAAGACCTCGCTCCAGCGCCCGATGGAACCCCGGCCAGTGTAGATTTCGGCAAGTCGCTTATATCAGACTGCTTTATTCCGCAAATCGCCTATTCGACCACACTTGGCTATCGTTCTGACATTTATGATGTCGCACCAACCAAAATGGCGGATGTTTTCGATCTGGAAAAATTCCCCGGCAAGCGTTCCCTCGAGAAACGTCCCGATCCGAATTTGGAATGGGCCCTGATTGCCGACGGCGTCGATCCTAAAGATGTTTATAAAGTGCTGGATACCAAGGAAGGCGTCGACAGAGCCTTCGCAAAACTGGACACCATCAAGGACCAGGTTATCTGGTGGACCAAGGGCTCCCAGCCGATGCAGTTACTCGCCGATGGAGAAGTTGCATTTGGTTCCGCTTACAACGGCCGGTTGTTCGAGGCTATCGAGGTCAACAAGCAGCCAATTAAAATGCTCTGGGACGGACAAGCGCTTCAGTTAGACGGCTGGGTGGTTCCCAAGGGTGCGCCTAATAAGGCAGAAGTCATGAAGTACCTGCGCTTTGCAACTGACACTCAACGTCTTGCAGACCAGGCGAAGTTCATTTCTTATGGACCGCTGCGCGCATCTTCGGCACCGATGGTAGGCAAGCACGCTGACCTGGGTATAGAAATGGCCTCGCATATGCCGACCGCACCCGAGAATATGAAAGGAGCCATTTTCTATGATTTCGAATGGTGGGCGGATAACAAGGACGATTTGGCCGAACGTTTTGAATCATGGCTGGCTAAATAGAGGCTGTTAGATAGACTCTAGCAATAATTGATCCGGGGTTCCGATGAGGGCCCCGGATTAAACTAAACGAAACGGAACGACATAAAATGGCTAATGCTGAAGCTGAAGTGATTACGACCGCCGATGGCGTTCCGTTGAAGGAAAGTCTGAAGAAAGCGCTTTGGCAACGCAAAAAAACAGCATTGCTGCTGGTCGCGCCACTATTTCTCTTCGTCCTGATTACCTTCCTTATTCCTATCTTCGATATGCTGATTCGCAGCGTTGATAACTCAATTGCTGGCGAACAATTCCCTGGCGTCGTCGTAGAAATAAGGAACTGGGACCTCGATTCCACCGAATTGCCCAACGAGGCTACCTTCCAGGCGCTGGTTGATGATTTCAAAGTTGGTGCCAAGGAAAAAACCATTAGCCGCCTGGGCAGGCGTCTGAACTATGAACAGTCGGGCATGTCCGGCCTGTTTAGAAAAACCGCGCGCAAGATTAAAAAACTGGAAGTCACTGAATCTCCAATGGCAGCAATGATTGCCATCGACAAGAAATGGGGGAACATCGATACCTGGAGACTGATCAAACGGGAAAGTGGTAAATACTCCAGTTCCTACTACCTCGCTGCATTCGATGCCGAAAAGAATAGCGATGGCTCGTTTTCGATGAAAAGTGAGGACCGGCGAGTCTATGTATCCTTATTTTGGCGAACCATCAGGCTAAGTTTCACGATAACCTTTCTAACCATTATTTTGGGTTACCCGATCGCCTACCTGTTATCGACCGTAAAAACCAAGACCAGTAATATGTTAATTATCCTGGTGTTGCTGCCATTCTGGACCTCACTCCTGGTTAGAACCTCGTCCTGGATTGCGTTATTACAAAAAGAAGGGGTGATTAACGACATTTTGGTCGGCATTGGCTTGATAGGTGACGACAATCGACTGGCGATGATACATAACGAAACCGGCACCATCATCGCCATGACTCATATCCTGTTGCCGTTCATGGTTCTGCCGCTATTTAGCGTCATGAAAACCATTCCGCCGAGTTGGGTGCGAGCGGCGCGATCGATGGGCGCAACCCCTTTTACCGCGTTTGTACGCGTTTACCTGCCAAATACGGTCGCAGGAATAGGCGCGGGCGGTATCCTGGTGTTTATACTGGCGATTGGCTATTACATCACGCCGGCCCTGGTCGGCGGTACCAAGGGCACCCTGATCAGCAATTTTATCGCCTATCATATCTCGACGTCTCTGAACTGGGGGCTGGCTGCCGCACTTGGAACCATACTGCTGCTGCTGGTATTGGCCTTGTATATTCTGTACGACAAAGTTGTCGGCATCAATAACATGAAACTGGGGTAGACGATGGCCTTACCGATTCACGCTACACTAACCGAGCGCATTTGGCACTACTGCTTTTTGACCATCTGCGCATTAATATTCGCCTTCCTGATATTTCCGATCCTGATTATTTTGCCGCTATCGTTCAACGCGCAGCCATTTTTCTCCTTTACCTCGGAAATGCTACATCTCCAGCCAGACGCCTTTACCACCAAGTGGTACGAGGAATTTTTAACCAGCCGAAACTGGCAAGGTGCGGTTAAAAACAGTTTCATCATCGCTTTTTTCTCAACGATCATATCAACTTTTCTGGGCACCCTGGCCGCACTGGGACTAAGCCGGCCCGATTTCCCGTTTAAAACTACAATAATGGGGCTACTGATTTCGCCCATGGTGGTGCCGCTGATCATTTCCGCCGCGGGGATGTTTTTCTTTTACTCGAGAGTCGGATTGCAGGGTACGCATATCGGTGTCATATTGGCACACGCGGCCCTGGCAACCCCCTTCGTGGTAATTACAGTTACCGCCACGCTCACCGGCTTTGATCACAGCCTGACACGTGCTGCCGCGAGCCTGGGTTCTTCGCCTACCCATACTTTCTTCCATGTCACCGTGCCGCTAATCATACCCGGTGTCATCTCCGGGGGGCTGTTCGCGTTTATCACCTCGTTCGATGAAGTCGTGGTGGTGTTATTCGTTGGAAGTTACAACCAGAGAACCATACCCTGGCAAATGTTTTCGGGAATCAGGGAGCAGATCAGCCCCACCATTATGGCAGTTGCTACCATATTGATCATGATATCAGTTGCATTATTAGTATTTCTGGAACTGATGCGCCGGCGCACCGAACGTTTGCGCGGTATTACGCCCCACTAATCGCCCCCACTAATCGCCAAGTGAAAACTCCGTCTGGTGAACAACCCCGGCGGCCAACAGCTCGTCGATTTCCGGCCACCACATGCCCTCCGGCGGGTGCATAAATATTTTGTCGATAAACTCCGGTGCAACTCCCTGTTTTACAAATATCGCCATGTCTTTGGCTTGTTCGTTGTCAACATTGATCGAGGGAATAAGGCTGTAGGTCTTGTACTGGTGAAATCCCAGTCTCGCATTCGTTCCCAGTGACCGGGTAACACCCGCGACAAACGCAGTTGTGCAAGACGACAGGCATTGTTCCAGGGAAATAGTTTGCAGCTTGTTTTCCCTGATTAATCTTGCCAATCCTCTACCTTCATATATCTGACCACCCACACTATCAAGAATTATGCCCGTGACTTGTGGGTACCGATCAATTAAATCCGAGACATTATTAGTGATGCCTATTTCAAACGGACCACGCAAGTGGATGAGGGTATCTTGTTCGATTAGATCAAGTGTGTATTCAGGGATAGGCGGGCTGATTCGCTCGAGCGCCAGCTTGTGTTTATAAATTTGCAGAGACTGATAGGTCTCTACTGTCGAAATCAAAATTACCGCCAAACTCACGACCACAGCAAATTGGGCTGCAATCGCCCGCATCCGGCCGGTGTCCAATCTGATACGAGTAGCGCAGGAGCGTAATACGCCAACCACCTGCCAGGGATAAATGACCAACTTTACGACGACGAAGTAAACGAGTACTGCGGTCGTGACGGCTATTTCATCGACAATAAAGGGTGGGAATATTAATTGCTCCAGCAAGCCAAGTGCAAAAAACAACAGGATGAAATTAACCCAAAAGGCCTGAGTTAACGAGAAACGTCCCTGCCAATGTTTCTTTATGTAATTTAAAAAGTAGGTTTTCACTAAAGTGCACTAATTCAGGACATAGACGGTCCGACCAACTATTCACAAGTCCGGATTCGAGTCGTTTATACTACAGCGATTTGAAGTGAATGGGAGCCATACATTTTGGTGGTAAATGCGAAACAATTGCTGTTGGCCTCAATAGCCACTGCCGTATCGATAACGGATTCGCTAGCTGAAGTAAACTTTGCTTCATGGGGCGGTGAATACGAGGCGTCGCAGCAAAAAGCCTATGTAGACACCTGGGACAAAGATACGGTCAAATTTCTGAAGTACGGAGGTAGCCTGGACGAGATCAGGATCCAGGTTAATTCTGGTTCGGTGAACTGGGATATCGTAGACGTATTGCCGCACGATGCTCGTGTGGGCTGCGATGAAGGTCTATTCGAAGAACTCGATCGCGATATGTTTGAACCTGCCCCAGATGGCACCTCGATGGATGACGGCATCATGGTGGAAGTGCCCAACGATTGCGTGGTTCCACAGGCAATCTGGTCTTACCTGTTCTTTTACCAGGAAGGTACCTTCAAAGGAGAGCAACCGACTACGATTTCAGACTTTTTTGATGTAGAAAAATTCCCGGGTAAACGTGGCATTCATGCCTGGCCGAATGCGCTGATTGAAATGGCTCTAGTGGCAGATGGCGTCGAAATTAGAGATGTCTACAGAGTAATGAGCACTTCTGCGGGCATCGACCGAGCTTTTTCCAAGCTCGACAGCATCAAGGATCATACCGAGATCTGGTATTCCGGAGAGAGGCCGATAGAAATGGTGAAATCGGGTGAAGTCGTGATGTCAATCGCTTTTAATGGTCGCATCGGTGCAGCAATCTTGTCCAAAGATGAAAAGTTCGTAGCCGTCTGGGACGGCCAGGTACTCGAAGAGGAATGGCTGGTATTGCTCAGAGGCGCACCCAATCAGGATGAAGCCAGGGAGTTCCTGGTTCATGCGTCATCCCCTGCGCAGCAAGCAGCGTTAACCAGGTACATCAATTACGGTCCGATGCGGGCATCTGCATTTGACATCATTCGAAACGGAGAACCCTGGTTCCATAATGGCAAAAACATTATGAAGCACTTGCCTAACCGTCCAGAAGTAATGCCCCGCACAATCGTCGCTAATCCCGAATGGTGGGCCGATTATGGTAGCACCGTGGTTGAGCGCTACATGGCCTGGATCAGTTCACACTAACCACTATGACAACTAAAAAAGCCCGGGTACTATTCGGATTTAAGCTTCGCATCACTGCGGTTGCAAGAAACTATATCCCGGCAAACTTACAACTTGAATTTGAAAAATGATAATCTGAGCGGCATGAATACAGGTGACATGGTGTACTACCTGTACACCGACAAGAACGGCACCCCGATAAAATTCGCTGCCATCGTCCTGGGCCTCGAGACTGACGGTATCCTGATCCGTGTCGGTCGCTATGATGTACACAGCAAGGAAGTTTCGACCTTTGAATCGGTGGTTTCAGAGGCTACGCTGCAACCACGCTCCGTACCCTGTAGCTATGAAGGTGAATTGCAGGGCAAGGCATAAAACCCGTTGATCACGACCCTCAATGCCATCGCCCCGATCTTCCTGATCATCACTACCGGTTACCTGCTTTTCAGAACCCGGATCGTCGACGAGTCAGTCTGGTCGGCGATCGAGCACATCTGTTTCTACCTGCTGTTCCCCTTTCTGATTATCCGCACCCTGAGTCGCGCTAACCTTGGCAGCGTACCGGTGATCGATTTCATGGCCGTCATCGTGGTTGCCATACTCGGCATGTCAGCATTGTTAATCCTGATTCAGGCATTTATCTGGAAACGCTTTCCGCAAAGTGGGCCCAGTTTCAGCAGCATATTCCAGGGCGCAACCCGATTTCACGGTTTCGTGGCGATCGCCGTCATCGGTCCACTCTACGGCGATGACGGGGTAACCCTGGCGGCGCTGGCGCTGGCCATCATGGTGCCATTGCTGAACGTCATTTCGGTCGTTGTATTATCGGTCTACGGGCACAGCGATACCCAACCCCAGGTAATTGCGGTCGCCAAAAAAATTGTGACCAATCCGCTGATCATCGCCTGCATCGTGGGACTGCTTTTCAACTGGCTTGGCCTGCCTGACATTCTATACGAGACAATTGGGATCATCGGTGCCGGGGGACTTGGACTGGCATTGCTTGCGGTCGGAGCCGGCATGAACTTCGGCCAGGCAGCACAACACAAGATGCTGCTCACGATTGGTGTCCTGACCCGGTTGATTGGCATGCCGGCGATCGTCATTGCGATGTCCTGGCTGGTCGGCCTCGATGGTACAGCGCGTACCGTCGCAATAATCGCCGGCGCGGTGCCGACCGCGGCCTCGGCTTATGTTATGGCGCGAAAAATGGGTGGCAATGCAGAGTTGATGTCGAGTATTGTAACCTTCCAGGTCATTGTCGCCTTCTTTACTCTGCCACTGTTCATTTATATCGCCGAACAGCTCTAAAATCTTTATTGCGGCCTGCGAGTCGACAGCGTCATTGCGGTCCCCGAGCCGCAATCTATTACAGAGCCTTTACTGACATCAATCTGGAAAGCCTGACAGGCTTTCCAAGCGTGATCGCGAACCGTTGGAATGGATACCGGCGGTCCGACGCATCGGGTCAAGCCCGGCATGACGAACTCACGTCATTGTGGTGGTATCAGCACGAAATTACCGAAATGCTGCTTCTTGAGAAACTCCTGCTGTGCGACCACGATATCTTCCAGCGCAAAGGTTTTTGCAACCAGCGGGATAATTTCATTGCGCTCGATGTAACCGACCAGGTTAGGAAACACCGGCTCATCCCAGGAGGTACAACCGATGAGCCTTAAGTCCTTGAGATAAAAGTCGCGCATGTCCATGCTGACCATGGGCCCTGCGATAGCACCGGATGAAGCATAACGGCCGCCCCGGCTGAGAAGTTTCAGCAACGGCGTAAACCCGCCACCGGCAACATTGTCGATAACCACGTCGACTCTGGATTCACCCAGTTCGGCAATCAAATCGGCGTCTCGCTCGACTATCCGGTCAATGTCGAGGTGCGCTACCGCGTCCATTTTGGACCTTCCGACAACCGCGGTAACCCGTGCACCCCTGCGTTTAGCCAGCTGCACCACGGCGGAACCGACCCCACCCGAGGCCCCGGTTACCAGGACACGATCGCTTTCGCCAACGCCGGCACGATGGACCATGTTTTCAGCGGTTCCGTAGGCGCAGGGAATGGTCGCCAATTCGACATCGCTCCAGTCACAATCGACCTTGAAGACCTCGCTGGCCGGCACCCTGACATACTGTGCAAAAGCGCCGTCAAAATCGGATGCCATCCAGATATTTTCGAGCGAGTCAAAGCCGTTCAGACGCATGCAGGCCCGCACTAGCACGCGTTGTCCTACCCACGAAGAATCGACATCGTCAGCCTTGCCTACCACCTCACCACAGCAATCCGTGCCCTGGATGAACGGGAAAGGTGTGCCAGCGTTCCAGCCACCATCGGCAAGCTGGCCAGAGTCACGATCGCTATCAGCGAATTGCTCGGTACCGCTTGTGACCGAGGACGAGTACCAACCCAGTCGGGTATTGATCTCGGTATTGTTAACCCCGGCGGCAAGTACTTTCAGCAGCAGTTCACCCGACCCCGCAACCGGAATCGGCACATCACGGTATTCGAGCCTGTCGTAACCGCCGTTGCCGGTCGTCACCACTGCTTTCATACTTTGCTGTCCGGAACCCAGCTCGAAGCGCCCTGGTTTCAACCGGGTTAAATAATTTAGATCAGGCACCCTGTATCTCCCCGCGTTAAATCGCCTAAAGCACAATTGTATTCCAGGGGATTGTCGCATATCTTGGCGTAACGGCGTTGATACGAAACAACGGGCTTGTGACTTTCATCAATTTAGCATCGTAACGAAATCAATATAATCACTACGGTTTTACAAGTTCTACACTATGGGCGAATACTTCGATCTCGGTAAATATAAGCGCACGATAACCACCCCGGTGGCAGAGGCGAACGCGTGGTTTGTGCGCGGCCTGATCTGGTGCTATGGCTTTAACCAGGAAGAAGCGGCGCGCTGTTTCGAGAAAGTCGTCGAGCTCGACCCCGAGTGCGCGATGGGCTACTGGGGCATCGCCTATGCCGAGGGTCCGTTCTACAACAAACCCTGGGCATGGTATGGCTTGCAGGAGCGTGACGAGGCAATTGCCCGCTGCCATGAATACGCGTCCAGGGCATCCGCGCTAAAACAAAATGCGAGCCCGGTTGAGCAGGCGTTGATCGAAGCGATCAGCGCAAAGCATCCCGCTGCCCAGGCGAGTGACCTCGCCGAGCTCGATAACTGGACCCAGGATTACGCCGATGCAATGCGGCGTGTGTACGATGATTTTGCCGAAGACCTCGATGTTGTCTGCCTCTGTGCAGAAGCAGTTATGAACCTGACGCCCTGGAAACTGTGGGATTTACAATACGGCATCCCGGCGAAAGACGCCTGTACCGAAGAGGTGATCGCTATTCTCGAACACGGCCTGCAAATTGTCGAACGCAAAAACCTCGATCCACACCCGGGCATCCTGCATTTTTATATTCACGTTTATGAAATGTCGCCGACTCCTGAGAAAGCGCTACCTTGCGCCGATCAATTGCGCAATTTATGCCCCGACGCCGGGCACCTGGTGCATATGGCGAGCCACATCGATAGTCTCTGCGGGCATTGGCAGGATGCCGCCGATGCCAATCGCCGTGCGATTAAGGTCGATAAGGAATACATCGAGCTGCGCGGCCGAGAAGAATTTTACATGATCTCAGTGGTACACAACCACGACTTCAACATCTGGGCATCGATGTTTCTCGGTCAATTTAACGATGCTCTGGAAAGCGCCGATAACATTTGTAACCTGGTTCGAGACAAAAGGCATCTTGGGGACAAGTGGTACCTGGGTTCCACCCTGGACGGCTACTATGCCGGGCGTGCCCACGTGCTGGTGCGTTTCGGATTATGGCAACAAATCTGTGATGAAGATATGCCGGATAATCCCGATTCGGTGCCGATTACCATGATTCTGTTGGTATACGCCAAGGCAATCGCACATGCGGCACTGGGCCACCTGGAAATGGGCCGCGCCTACCAGCAACAATTTGATGCGCATTATCTAGAGGTGCCTGAATGGCACATCATGGCAAACAACCCGAGCCGCGATATCCTGGCGGTTGCGCAGGCGATGATGAATGGTGAAGTCGAGTATCACGCTGGTAATCACGAGCTCGGGTTTCGCTATTTACGCGAAGCAATCGTGCTGTGCGATCACCTCGAGTACTCGGAGCCTTGGCCCTGGATGCATCCACCCCGTCATGCGCTCGGCGCCCTGTTAATCGAACAGGGGCGAGTCGAAGAAGCGGTAATGCATTACGAAGACGATCTTGGAATAGGGAATCGGCTGCCGCGTTGCGCCCAACATCCCGACAACATCTGGGCCTTGCACGGCTACCATGAAGGCCTGACCAAACTCGGGCGTATCGACGAAGCCGCTGCTATCAAGCCACGCCTCGATGAATTAATGCAGCAATCCGATATTGAAATCAAATCATCCTGCTGCTGCCGCGGCATGCAGGCCAGCTGACATTGACGATTCCTTAATTACATGAGTCAGGAAGTCCTATCATGATGACCAGGGCCATCCCTCGCTTTTTGGCGTCATGCCGGGCTCAAGTCATTTCGGTCTGCCAGTCGACAGCGTCATTGCGGCCCCCGAGCCGCAATCTATTACCGAGCCTTTACTGGCAGCAATCTGGAAAGCCTGGAAGGCTTTCCGAGTCACTTTCGAGAAGGCTCTATAATGGATGCCGCGGTCCGACGTATCGGGTCAAGCCCGGCATGACAGGTTAATTGTCATTCCGCTTGCGCGGGGATAGCGAGGAACCTAGCGACCTTTCACCTGGACTTCGTAGCCGGCTTCCTCGGGTTCGTCGTCAACCATCTCCGGCGGAAACCCGGACGCAAGCACTTCAACGTTTGCA
>Ga0265303_10001335_pt1 | contig 15059 bp, 14 predicted proteins | sample Helome_2_FD_192494 | JGI IMG/M metagenome (GOLD analysis project Ga0265303, IMG submission 192494) | Marine sediment microbial communities from subtidal zone of North Sea - Hel_20160317 (Illumina Assembly) | ecosystem: Environmental > Aquatic > Marine > Subtidal zone > Sediment ... | reverse complement strand
CAAAGTTAAGGAGTACCTAATCCCATGAGGTATTTGCCTGGTGGGCTTAACCCTGCTAACCTCAAATTTGGTCCAGTAACCATTATCCATTGGAAAAATTTCACCGTCCAAATCCAAAAGCGTCTCGAGTGAGGCATCTTTTTTAGAATAATTTTTTGAGGCATTCGATATTAAGTTATCATCTGATGATAACTTTGTCAAGTATATTATGTTTATTTTTAAAAGGTTAAGATTATCCAAATTTAGTTTTTTCTATTTTATATGCCTTTTTTCAATACATCTGTCAATCATAAATTAGGGAACAGGGGTGCGCTTCGTGGGCCGGGTTTTCCCCTTTTCCGCTTTCCCGGGTAAGGTTTTCCTCAGGATTTTTGAAGTTCGATCAGCAAACGCTTGAATTGTTCATAGATATCTATCCTCCGACCGATATGGTAAATTTGGAGAAAGTTTTTTTCTTCATTGATGTTATAAATAATTCGATATTGTTTCAATCTAAGCGATTTAAATCCCGACAGTTCCTCCTGCAAATCTTTGCCCATATGCGGATTTTGCCGAAGATCAGTCAATACCTGTTTGATCAGCTTTTTATTTTCTGGATGAAGTTTTGATAGTAATCGTGACGATTCCGGAGTAAATCGCATTTTCCATTTTTTCATTTACTGAAAACCTCTTCAAAATCAAGCCATTTACCCTCACGGGCCTCTTTGACCGATTTTCGTATTGATTTCATGGCTTTTTCGTCAGAGAGGATCTCCAGCGTTTCCACAAGGCCTTCGAACTTATTCATGCTTAGAAGAACCGCTTCCGGGACACCGTTTTTTGTAATTGCAATAGTATCGTCAGAGCTTTCAATTTTTCTGATAATGTCTAAAAGCTTACTTTTTGCCTTTGTGACCGAAATGTAATCCTGAATTGTCAGCATGCTCAACCTCCTTAAAGTTTACGTTTTCTAAATGGTCATTATAATGGTTATTTTAATTTTGTCAAGGAAAAGAGCCATGCCAGCTCATGACGCAGAAGCGCACCCTATGGATCCAGAGAGACAACTCATGACGGAAACGGACGACTCATGGATTAAACGCCGTCGCTGCTTTAAGGGTAATAGACTGTATTAAAGGCTTTAAATCCAATGAATCTTTACTAAATGCTCAACCTTTTTAAAGTCGGGATCACCGGTAACAATCTCTGCGGATTGGTCTATTGCACAAGCGACTGCAAAGCTGTCGGCATATGAAATCGGGTAGTCGGCCTTAATTTCTGCAGCTTCGAAGACAAGTTCATTGGTGGCGGGAATTATGTTGAATGATAACTGATGAATGCGTCCTAATATTTCAATTTTTTTGGCATCACCGAAACGCCTTTTAATCAAATATAGGATTTCCCCCAAATTTATTACACAGATAAGCGGCTCAATTCCATTATTGTTAGTTTTTTTTAGAAATTTTAGGACCGTCTCAGCCCCTCTTTCACCCTGAAAAAAGGCCAATAGGGCATGGCTGTCAAAAAGAAATCCAGGCATTATTCAGCAAAGTCCTTTTTTCTTTCTGTCAACAGTTCATCGGAAAGGGAAGGGCGATCAGGCAGGCACCCCATAGCTGCTCTAAGTGCATCCGTGGAGGGTGGTACCAGGTATATCAAGTTATCATATTCAAACACCTGGATCGTTGATCCAGGCTTTATTTCATATTTTTTTCTGATACCAGCAGGTATTACAATTTGGCCTTTAGCTAAAACTTTTACAGTATTCATTATACATTTCCTATTTTAGTTAAACTTTTTAATATAAAGTAATACAAACGAATTTTTATGTCAAGGGAATAACAGGGACGTCCATTAATATATAAATAACTCAACGTGAAACGAGCGGGAAAATGTAGACATCCTTCCATATTTTTATTTCGATATAAGTTTATTAAGTTGATTGGTTAAATAATAGAGGCGCCCCTCCTTCTCCCTGAGGGCTGCGTCGCGGCACGCAGCTCAGGGTACCCGGTGTATAAGGCATGACGCAGGGGGCAAGGGTGCCGGTTCTATTAGGGCTCGGGCCACAATAAGATTCGTTTCACTTAGTCAAACAGAGCCTGTTCAATATTATTATATATAGTTATTATAGTATGTTGTAATTCTGATAACTTAAAGTAACTCTAAAATACTACGTTAGCGGGCGGCGGGTTGAATGAGAAGGGAGAATCCATGTGTTGTGCGGATTAATAGGTGCTGCTGCGATGTGATGCGGCGATCAGATAAACGATTTTTTCTTGGTCATCGATTTCATAAAAAAACCGCCAGGCTCCGATATGATATCGCCACGTTTCAGGTTCAAAGCCCTTTAGCTTTTTAATATGGGGCCCAAAGTGGGGGTGCTCCCGCAGTTGTGGATATACGAAGTCGTGAAGCTTTAGAGTGACCTTGCTCTGGCCGGACAAAGCAATTTGCTTCAGGTCTTTTTGGAATTGCTCGGTTTCAAATATGCGATAATTATTCGACAAAGTGCCCTTTTCGTGCTTTAGCCTCACTGGAACCCTGCCTCAATCGCGCTACCAAATTCTGATCGGCAAGTATCTCGGCCATCTCAGCATCATCCACAAACTGTTGTTCGCGCACTTTATATAATGCGGCTGTTTCAATCAGGTTTGAAATCGAACGGTTCTCAGCCCGAGCGGCTTCTACAAATATTCTGTAAACGTCTTCTTTTAACCTTAACGTAACTGTTTTAGACATTTTATTCACCTAAGTTCTTTTGTATTTCTTTATATTCATTTGCATTCTAAATCACAGATTCTGCGATGTCAACATTTTCGAAAACTTTCAGGACCTTCGATTTCGGATTGCAGGCCACAGCTTTTCCGGTTAAGACCGGCCAGCGGTTTTATCCTTCTCGATGAATTGAATAAGGGCTTTCTTGTAGCTGACAAAATCCGCGAGATCATTTTTTAAAATAGCAGTAACAATTTCGGCATCCACCTTGTCATAATGGTGGACTACAATATTTCTGAATTTGGCAATTTTTTCCATAACAGCAGACAACTTTCGATCTAAAATTTTTTCTTCAAGCAGGACTTTGAATGTATCCGCATAACTTTTTGGGATGCGGAATCCCTTGTCGGCAATAATATGACCGGCGATGTCCACACAGGTTTCAATCATCATCTGCAGCGTTCGTTCAATGATGCGTTGAATTTTCCAATCATCTGAATACTGGTCGACGGTTGTGTTTTCATATTCTTTCAGTTGACTGAAATATTGATCTAGCTCGGCTAATTTCCGGAGAATCAAGGCTTCATCAACCATGCAGGTATCTCCTTCTTAATTGATTTAACTCCTTAATCGAAAAATCGAAATATTTTCTCATTATCAATGACTCAAACAGGTGGCGTTCGAATGGATTTTTATCCACGATGATCTCTTTTGATTTAATGATATTCATCACCAGAGATATATCGGCTCGATTGAGGATAACCAGATCGATTTCATCGGTGCAGAGAATACCCATCAGCTGTCCCAGGATATCCAGTTTGCATTCGGCGAAATTACTGCCCTGCTTTAAATAAACAGCAATATCGACATCGCTCAGCGGTAAGGGTTGATGCTTTGCCAGGCTCCCGAAAAGATATGAAAAAATCACTTTCGGATGAGACTTGAGATAATCCCCGGCAAGTGGGAGCAGATCGAGGATATTCGCCGGCAGTTTATTGGTTTTAATCATTTCACTCACCGCGTATTGTTCGTTGACGGTTGTTGAATGCAGGACGATTGAACTTTTTAAAAAATACTCCGGATATTAAGGAAAGTCAAATGCTTATGCTAAGATCCGCCGGCTAATTGGCTTTCAACCGATTAAATGCATCAGATATAGGGATGTTCTTTCTATTTTTTCCTCGAAACAGTTGTTAGAAAAAGATAAAGAAAGGACCTGACAGATAAAGTCGGAAAACGATTCATCTTCGCTCTAGCGAGCTTCGCCGCGGCACGTAGCTCACGGTACATGGTGCATGGGGCAAGGTGTCGATTCTTTTAGGGCTTGGGGCACAATAAGATTCGTTTCACTTTAGTCAGCACTTCAAAATATTTTTTAACTCTTCTCTGGAAAAATCAGCGATAATTCTGGCAGTTCTGGCTCTTTCAAGAAGTTCTTCAGGTGGTTCCTCACCTGACATTTGATATTTTGTAATTATGTAGGCCAATTTGAGGAACTCAAATTTGTTCTCAAGAAGGTATTTTTGCTTTTTAGTCATTTAATATAATAAAAATGAACTCTTTTTAAAATTTGAAACGCTCAATTTAGGTATTCGCCCATTATATTATTAACTAATCCCACTTACTCGTATACATCTTGCTGCATTCCGGACATTGAACAATACAGGTCCGTTTTACCCAGGCTTCGTTTCTACCCTCCAGCGGTTCGACATGTACGGGTTCCAATAAAACATTACTGCAGCACACACCCAGTGGTTTGATACGGCGCAGACTATATGCGAGACTGCGATACTCAGAAAGTGATATTTTTCCGTTCACAATTAACCTTTACGGTTATGCAGCAAACCCAAGTTAGTCTCTTTCAACCACGAAGGGCATGAAAGACCCGAAGAGGAGGGGTCCATTTATTCATCCTGCCTTTGTGATCTTCGTGATCTTCGTGGTGAGATCACTATCGGACGTAAACGACTGGTACTTTCCAGATAACCACGTAAACCTTTATAAAATAATTATGTGTAAATTCAAACAAATAGGATTATAGGGAATCTTATTTGATCGGACCCTTATTTGATCGGACCCTTATTTGATCGGACCCATAGTTCAATACAATTTTGTATTTAATATCGGCATTTTTATGAAATCATTTAATTATTTATACCGCATTTCATAATAATGTTCCGGATTACGGAATTGGGGTATAAGGGGTTGTAGAAAAAAACGTTTGAATAATGGAACGTTTTTTTGAGAACCCCTATATGAGGATTTAGCGGCAGATAGAAACAATATTTTACGGCTTTAGCGGGATTATCAGAATTTGCATTCGAAATTAGACTGTGATAAACTTATTGCATAAATAACCACAACAAAATCGATGACCTACGCCAGATTTCAAGCCTGCCCGTCCGATTCCTGCTCCGGCAGATTTGAACATCCACCGATCATGTATAATCGGTTTCATCACAGATAGATAAGGACACCTGTGTTAATTCGCGGTCTGAGAACAAAAATCGCACTCAACATTGCCATCCTCTTTTTTGTGGCCATGCTGCTGATCAATATTGTCACGATGATGACCGCCAAACGTGACATCATCCGCAAAGAGGCTTCCAGAGGCCATTTTTTAGTATCCACCCTCACGGCCGATCTTGTGAATACCCTGAAATTGGGTGTGGATTCAACGTCCCATAACGCCAGGGCGCGGGTGCTTGGTCTGCTCGCCGAAGTCGGTGTTTCCGGTGCCCTGGTTCTGGGCAAAAATAACGAGCGGGTGGTTTTCGGCAGTAGTTCCTCGGTGCTGCAAGATGAGCTGCTGAAGCACTGCCGCAACGTCATGCAAACCAATAAGCGAGAATCCAATTTTTTCGGGACCACCTGGGGTGTATTCTGGAAGCAACGACGCGACCTGATCATTTCATCGCCATTGTTGCAAGAGGGACGGGTTATAGCCGCTGTCAGCATCGTCCTGCCGCTGGAGGGCATTTATAAAACCCTGCGGCGCTCCCAGAAGATGCTGTTTGTTTATTTGTTTATCAATACCGTTATTTTGACCTTTATCGGCATTTATCGGCTCTCCAAAGTTTATTTTCAACCGTTGGCCAGATTGGCACGCCGTGCTGAAGATTACCATGAAGATGATGAAATGCTCTTTTCCGTGCGCAAAGAGGACAATGAGCTGCACAAGCTATCGGGCGCCTTAAACAGCATGCTGCGACGCATATCCGCCGACAAGGAAAAACTGCGTTCGACCGTCAATTCACTTGAAGTCGCCAATCTGGAATTGAAAAAAGCCCAGGAAGAAATGATTCGCGCGGAGAAATTGGCCTCAGTGGGACGTCTGTCGGCCGGGATTGCCCACGAAATCGGCAACCCGATCGGCATTGTCATGGGATATCTTGAACTGCTCAAGCAAAAAGACACGCCCGCAAGCGAGAAAGAAGAGTACATTCAACGCACGGAGGACGAAATCGAGCGGATCAACACCATCATCCGCCAGCTTCTGGAAATATCACGGCCGTCGACTGCGGGCTTAAAGGCCGTGGCGGTCCATGATTTAATTGATGACATTGCCCAGGTTCTGAATGTACAGCCTTTGATGTCAAACATCAAACTCGAATGCAGTTTGGAAGCCCCAAAAGACACGGTGCTTGCCGATGCAAATCAGCTGCGACAGGTCTTTTTAAATTTAATTATCAATGCGGCCGACGCCGTCTCTTCAACGGGCAAAGCCGTTAACGGCAAGCTCGTGATAAAAAGCGCGCTGGTCGCTGAAAAGCAAGAACAAACTGCGGAAGGGCAACAGCATTTAAAAATTATGTTCATTGATAACGGTCCCGGGATACCCGAAGAAGATATCGGCAATATTTTTGATCCGTTTTACACGACCAAAGAACCCGGTAAAGGCACCGGCCTGGGCCTTTCGGTCAGCTTTATGATCGTTCAAGGATTTGGCGGTAAAATGACCGTAGACAGCCAGAAGGGAGAGGGAACGAGCATGACGATATTGCTGCCCGTAATTGAAAGCAAAGGTACTATTCAAAATTAGCTTTTGTTATGAAATGCCTGGCGGTCACCCCTAAACAAGGAATGCAAACCAAATGACTCCCAAAAAGCCGAAAAAACGGCTCCTGATAATCGATGACGAAGAAAATATGCGGCACATGCTTTCAAAAGTGCTGAGCAAAGCGGGCTACACGATTGAAACCGCTTCCAACGGTCATGAAGGCTTGAAAATGACCGCAAGCAACGCCTATGATTTTATCCTCTGTGACATTAAGATGCCCAATATGAGCGGGATGGATTTTTTAAAAGCCGCACGCGATAAAATCAGATTCACCACCGTGATTATGATGTCAGCTTACGGTACCATTGACACCGCCATAGCGGCGATGAAGCTGGGAGCCTATGATTATATATCGAAACCCTTTAAAACCGATGAAGTATATCTGACCTTAAAAAAGGCGGAAGAACGCGAAAGCCTCAGAAAGGAAAACCGCCAGCTGAAAGAGCACATCAAAAAAATTGAAAGTAATTATGATTTCGGCAACATGGTGGCTAAAAGCGAGGCCATGCGGAAAATGTTCCGGGTCGCCGCCAAGGCGGCCCAGTACAAAACCACTGTTTTGATCCTGGGCGACAGTGGAACCGGTAAGGAATTAATTGCCCGGGCCATTCACAACGAAGGTGATCGTTCAAGCATGCCGCTGGTTCCGGTAAATTGCGGCGGTATTCCGGAAACACTGCTGGAAAGTGAATTGTTCGGTTATAAAAAGGGCGCCTTTACCGGCGCCGACAAAAATAAAAAAGGGCTGTTTCAGGAAGCCGACGGCGGCACCATATTTCTGGATGAAATCGGTGAGCTACCACTGGCGCTGCAGGTGAAGCTTTTGAGGGTTCTGCAGGAAAATGAAGTGAGAATGATCGGTGATTCGATCTCGACTCAAATTGATGTGCGGGTTATTGCAGCAACGGCTAAAAATCTTGAGGAAGACGTAAAAAAGGGTGCCTTTCGGGAGGATCTGTACTACCGCCTGAATGTTCTGTCCATAAAAATTCCACCCTTGCGAGACCGTGCCGAGGACATCCCCTTGCTCTGCGATCATTTCATGGAGCGGTTTAATCGCAGCCTGAACAAAAAAATCAAAAGCATCGCACCCGCTGCCATGTCGCATCTGCTTGAATACGCCTGGCCCGGAAATGTCAGAGAGCTGGAAAATGCAATCGAACGTGCGCTGGTGCTGACTGAAGGCGATGTGCTCCTGCCCGAGCATTTTCCTGCGGCGTCCGGGCAGCGATCGGGAGAGGATGCGTCAGATATGCTTTTTGATGGTTATTCACTAAAAGTTGCTCAGAAACTGATGGAAGAAAAACTCATCACCAAAGCCCTCAAAGAAACCGGCGGCAATCGCACCCAGGCATCTCGTTTGTTAGAGATCAGTCATCCGTCGTTGCTCAGTAAGATCAAAACCTATAAAATAGATTTATAAAACCCCCATTAAGATGCTGCTCTGGGTTACGAAAAGCGTTTGGATTTTTAAAATAAGGTTCTTTGCGGGCTTGGCGGCTTTGCGTGAGCATATAGATTAAATGGATTGATTCCTTTCTAACGGGCTCAATCCCGTTTTACGGGGACCTTCGGCCGGCTCAACCGACCTAATCGATGGCCCACCGAAACAACACACTGCCCCAAGTAAAGCCGGCGCCAAAGGCCGCCAGGAGGACCCAGTCTCCTTTCTGCAATTTGTTTGCCCGATAGGTTTCAGACATTGCCAATGGAATAGTGGCTGCCGTAGTATTGCCGTATTTGTTGATGTTAATCACCACCCGCTCGGGATCCAGCCCCATTTTTTTAGCGGCGGCATCGATGATTCGGTAATTGGCCTGATGGGGTATGAAAAAGCGAATATCTTTATCGCTTAAATTATTCCTTTCGACGATTTTGACCGATACATCTGCCATTCCGACGACTGCATGCTTGAACACCGTTTTGCCATCCTGATAGATATAGTGCATCTTATGGTCAACCGTTTCGTGTGAGGCTGGAAAGAGACTACCGCCGCCCGTAATCGCAAGGGATTCGGCCCCCGAGCCATCCAGGTGCATGATAAAATCTTGGATGCCCAAATCGTCCTTTTCATATGATTCCAAAAGGACTGCGCCGGCGGCGTCCCCGAACAGTATGCAGGTTGTACGATCTTCGTAATTGGTAATCGCACTCATTTTATCAGCACCGATAACCAGAACTTTTTTATGGCGGCCGCTTTCAATGAATTGGGAACCGGTCACCAATGCGCACATAAACCCGGTGCAGCCGCCGTTGATATCATATCCCCAGCTATTGCTGGCCCCCAGATTTCTTTGAACGAATGAAGCAGCCGAGGGGACCGGCCAATCCGGTGTTACGGTGGCAAACAAGATCAAATCCAGTTCCGCGGGGGAAGTATGCGTTTCTTCAAGAACGACCTGAGCGGCTTTGGTGGCCATATAAGAAACGCCCTTTTCTTTGTCCAGTATCCGGCGCTCCTTTATTCCGGTGCGGGTCGTAATCCATTCATCATCGGTGTCGACCATTTTTTCCAGGTCACTGTTTGACAGTATTTTATCAGGCACATAATGGCCAACTCCGGAGATGATTGCGCGCATTAATATCCTCCTACTATTAATTTTGTCCGGACGCGGCTGCGCAAGTAAAGCTTCTGATACGGACGGCAATCGAGCTTGCGACACGGTGCGGACAGATAATTTTATCCCACCTAATTAGCACACGTAACAAAAAAAATAAACCGGTGTGAATCATCAGTACTCAGATTTGAGATGACCGATCGGGAAATAAAAATTATACCGTTTCCTGGGCGGAAAAGGATGCGGTTGGCTTGCATTTAAGGATCGGGTGGGCAGGCGAGTTGTTGCCTCGTAAAAAAGGGTTCCGTTTGTGATCTGTATTTTTTTGCGTTAGAAATTTCCGTTAATCTTTTTTCTCAGTTTTCCCGAGCATTTGAATGTGACGACTTTTCTTTCTCTAAGGATCAGGTCTTCGCCGGTTGCCGGGTTGCGTCCACGACGTTTGCTTTTGTCTTTCACACAAAATTTCCCAAAACCGGAGATCAACACATCTTCATCTTTTGCCAGCGAGCTTTTAATAATTTCCAGCAAGGTTTCAATGATATCGACTGATTTTTTCTTTGTAAAGCCAAGCTCATGAACTGCGGCAACAATGTTGCTTTTGGTTAATGCCATAGATGCCTCCTAATGATGTCCTGTTCCTTTTCCCTTATATTTAAGCTGAGCGGTCATCTCACGCGCCCGGCGCCAGTCGGCATAATTGTGCAAGGCCAGGGTCAATCATACCGCTGTCGGCGCACGCGTTCCCGTTTCTATTCCTTCCCTGTAAGGCTATTATTTGACGAATCGGGGTTTTCAGCCCGATCTCCAGCCGGGTCCTGCTCTGACTCTTCTTTTGGTTTTAAAGCATCAACTTTCTTCATGATGTTTTTGACGCCTTTCACGATACTATCAATTTCAGCTTTAATCTGGGCATCATCAATATCGTTCATCCAGAAATCTCCGCGTAACAGTTTAGAAAAAGTTTTGCCAAATGTTTCGCTGTTTTTATTTGGTGATTTTCATTTTTTCAGCTATCATGAACAAGCTGTTTTATTTTTATCGCGCTGCAAAAATTTTTATATGATATGTAGATAGCTTATACGTGCCGAAATCATATGTCAAGATTCGAATTAATTAAATAATGATGATTCAAAAACTAATCCGGGTGCGTTTTTCTTGCAAAATCTGAACCGGATTCAATTTTTTTTGAATCATTTTGACTGATGCAATTATTTATTCATCCTGCATTTGTGATCTTCGTGACGTGGTGAGATCACTATCGGACATAAACGACTGGTGCTTTCCAGATAACGACGTAAAGAACAATACAGCTGTACAGAAATACTAAAAGGGTTCCCCAAGGACTTACCGGGAACCCCCGTCTATCCTGTGGAGCCACCGTGCGGAGTCGAACCGCAGACCTGAGCATTACGAATGCCCTGCTCTACCAGCTGAGCTACGGTGGCACAGTTGATGTTGGGTTGGGTTTGCAAACCGCAGTGCTTATAGTGGTTGTCAAAAAAACGTTCCGATGCCCTGGATTTAGGCCACCCGCCACGCGGCAGGTCGTTGACTCATTACTTTGTTTATGATTCAAAATCAAGCAATAAATTCGCTGAAAGCCCTCGCAGATCAGATACCGCAAAGAGCGGGCCGCATTGAATGTTATGGTCTGAATGGTTCCGACAGGGCGCTTCTGATCGCCAGACTTTACCAGCAACTTTGTATCCCTATTTTTGTCGTTACGCCTTCGATCAAGTTGGCTGAAACGCTTTTAGCAGATCTGCGATTTTTTAATCATACCCCTGATGTGCCCCTGTTTTTATTTCCGTCATACAACATATTACCATTTAAATTAATGGCATACCACAATGAAACGGCCGCCCGGCGGATTCATGCCCTTTATCAATTGCTGGAATCCCGAACACCCCCGATTGTGGTTGCCGCCGCTGAAACCCTGTTGCAAAGAATTATTCCCAAGCAAGAGATCATCAATTATACGGATTTGATTATGGCCGGCGAGGAAATCGACCGGGAGCGTCTAATCGAAAAGCTGATAGCCGGCGGGTATGCACATGCGGCCATCGTTGAGGAGCCAGGGGATTTTTGTGTTCGAGGCGGAATTCTCGACATCTACTGCCCGCTTTATCCTGAGCCATTGCGAATCGAGTTTTTTGGAGATGTGGCAGAGTCCATCCGGCTTTTCTCGGCGGCCAGCCAGCGCACCATTCAATCCATATCTGAAGCTGTCATCCTTCCGGCCCGGGAGATGATTTTATACAAAACCCACCTGCCGCAGACAATCAACCGCATCAGATCCCGGGCATCCGAGCTTGAAATCCCGCTGACCGAAATCAGAAGAATTGTCGATTCTATCAAACACGGCCAGGGATTTCCGGGGGTGGAAAATCTGATTTCGCTGGTTTATCCGGAACTGGACAGCGTTTTTGATTTCCTGCCGGACAATACGCTGGTGGTATCCATTTCAGATGAAGATCTGGAAAAATCGGTCAAGGCACAAGAAAATCATATTGCTGAGAATTATGAAGCCGCTTGCCTCGTAAAACATCTGTGTGTGGAACCGTCGAGCCTGTATTTGAGCGGGTCTCAAATCCAAACGCTGATCGCACAGCGTAAGCCACTGATTTTTAAAATGCTGGAGATTCAAGGAAGCCAGCGGCAGAATCTTCCAGGTGACATGCGATTTAAAGCGGTCGTCGAGGACAATACCGACATCGGTATGCAGTTAAAAAATTATCAGGAGACAGAAAACCTTCTCAAACCACTGGCTGACTGGATTGACAAAAACAGGCGCAACGGATTGACCCCCCTCCTGGTTTGCCGAACCGAGACTCAGGCCCAAAGGTTAAAATCTCTGCTGATTCCTTATGGTTTCCAATTTAAAATGGCCGCTGCATTTGCGAGCGTGAATATTGAGCCAAACACGTTATGGCTTTGCCTGGGGCAGATCTCTGCGGGGTTTGTCTGGTCGGCGGAATCTCTGGCCATCATCACCGAGGCGGAAATTTTTGGATTAAGATCCCACCGTAAAAAAGCATTGCGTCCCGGGAGACCCTCTGAGCTGCTGGGCCTGCAGGATTTAAAAAAGAGTGATCTGGTCGTACACGTTGAGCATGGTATCGGGCGTTACGCGGGTCTGGTGAAGTTAAAAGTTGATGGACTCGCCAATGACTTTCTTGAGCTGGTCTACAAAGATGGAGACAAACTCTATCTGCCGGTTGACCGTATGAACATGGTTCAGCAATACATGGGGGTGGAAGGGATTGAGCCGGTCATTGATAAAATGGGCGGCAATTCCTGGAAGCGCATCAAAGCACGAGTAAAACGCTCTGCCGAGAAGATTGCCGGTGAGCTTCTCAAATTGTATGCCACGCGAAAATACGAAAAAGGATTTGCGTTCAGTGCGGTTGACAACTATTTTCGTGATTTTGAAGCCGGATTTGAATATGAAGAGACGACCGACCAGGTCAACGCCATTGGGGTTGTTCTCGAAGATATGTATCGGTCAACACCGATGGATCGATTGGTCTGCGGGGATGTCGGATACGGAAAAACAGAAGTGGCTCTGCGGGCGTCCTTTTTAGCAACCCATAACGGCAAACAGGTTGCGGTTCTGGTACCAACAACTATACTGGCCGAACAACATTATACTACCTTTTGCAGACGTTATGAGCGCTACCCGATCAACATCGCCTGCCTGAGCCGATTTCGCCCGTTGCGTGAACAAAAGCAGATTTTGGCGGACCTAAAAGCCGGCAAGCTGGATATTGTCATCGGGACGCACCGCTTGCTGCAAAAAGATATCGCATTTAAAGATCTGGGATTACTTGTGCTGGATGAAGAGCAACGTTTTGGTGTCCGTCATAAAGAAAAGTTGAAGAAATTTAAGCACAATGTGGATGTGCTGGCACTCACGGCCACACCGATTCCGCGAACCCTGCATATGTCGCTGGTGGGTATCCGCGACATCAGCATAATTTCGACACCACCGGAATTTCGGCAATCGATTATCACCACCATCTCTGAATTTGATGAAGAATTGATCATCGAGGCCATTCGAAAGGAGCTACGGCGCCGAGGGCAGATCTTCTTTGTTCACAACAATATTCAAAGTATCCGCAAAACCGCGCGGAAACTGCAGCAACTGGTGCCGGAAGTCAGATTGGAAATAGCCCATGGCCGGATGAGTGAAAATGAGCTTGAGCAGGTCATGTATCGTTTTTTCAACAAGGAATTTGACATGCTGGTTTGCACGACGATCATCGAGTCCGGGCTGGATGTCCCTTCAGCCAACACCATCATCGTTAATCGGGCCGATCGTTTCGGGCTGGCGCAGATTTATCAGTTGCGCGGGCGCGTCGGCCGCTCAGATGAGCAGGCTTATGCGGTTTTGATTATCCCTCATGAAAGCATACTTACCTCAGATGCCCGGAAGCGGCTCAAGGTCCTCATGGAACACAGCGATTTAGGCTCCGGTTTTCAAATCGCGATGAACGATCTGAAAATTCGTGGCGGCGGAACCATCCTGGGTGCTTCTCAATCCGGCCATATCGCCGCTGTCGGTTACGATATGTTTTTAAAGCTGATGGAAAATGCTGTCTCCGAATTAAAAGGCCACGCGCCCATCGTACCGCTGGATCCTGAAATTAATGTTCGCCTGTCTGCCTTTTTATCAGAATCCTATATCCCCGATATTGACCAGCGGATGGCGGCTTACCGGCGGCTGGCCCGCATGACCGAACTCCAGGAGGTTACCGATTTTAAAAATGAGCTCATCGATCGTTACGGGAAACCGCCCGAAGAAGCCAACAATCTTCTATTTAAGATTGTTTTAAAAATCTTATCCAAGAAGGCCGGGATTGCCAAATTGGATTTGTCAGATCGACAGATGCACCTCCAATTTTCCGCCGCGCACCTGAAAAACACTCGGGCGCTGGTGGAATTGATCCAATCGGCCCCCCGCCGCTACGAACTAACGCCGGGACAAGTTTTGAAAGTAAAATTGGCGCATGATCATGGCGGTAGTCATCTGGGGTATGCCAGAAATATATTGAAAGATATCATAGAGCGTGTTAAAAATTAAAGTTTAATAGAAACGCTCAATTTATAGTCAAATGAGTTAACCATGCCAAAAATTTTTCCGTTAACAATTTGGTTGCTTGGCGCGTTTTTACTTTTGGGTCTGTTCGCGGGCTGCATGAATTCAGGATCAGACTCCGGCAATGAACCCTTGATTCGTGTTCGTGACCGGGTGCTCACGGTTCTGGAGTTCAATAAGGCATTTGAATTTATCCGAATAGCTTATCCGCAGAACTTAAAGGATGACCCCGAGGATCTGAGAAACGCCCAGGAGCGCCTTTTAAACCAGCTGACAGTTGAAATGATTATCCTTGAGAGAGCTGAAGAACTGGGGCTATCTATTTCCGACGAGGAGATCGCTAAAGCCGTAAGCGACATCAAAAGCGACTATCCTGAAGACACTTTTGAAAAAACGCTGCTGAAGACCGCTGTTTCTTACGAATTATGGGAAGCCCGTTTAAAAAATAGATTGCTGATGCAAAAGGTGGTTGATAACGAACTTAAAGATCAAATCATCATTACGCCTGAAGATATTGCCAGCTATTATGAACGCAACATAAAAACCCGGGCTCCCGAGGCTGAAGCGGCGGCTCCCAAAGATGACATGAACGAAATTATTATAAAATATCTGCGACGGGAGAAAGCAGAGCAGGCCTACAAAA
>Ga0265303_10001333_pt1 | contig 15069 bp, 11 predicted proteins | sample Helome_2_FD_192494 | JGI IMG/M metagenome (GOLD analysis project Ga0265303, IMG submission 192494) | Marine sediment microbial communities from subtidal zone of North Sea - Hel_20160317 (Illumina Assembly) | ecosystem: Environmental > Aquatic > Marine > Subtidal zone > Sediment ... | reverse complement strand
CGTGGCCGTGACGCTTGTCTCATGAATACCGGCCGGCGTTTCGCCACTGAGGTCGCAGGTAAAGTTCGCGGACGTGCTGCCCGGAGGCGGGACGCAGGCAGCCTGCTCGAAGGAGTCGTACTCGGGATCCAAGAGCGTCGCGGCGAGTGTGCCCTCGAAATTCTCGGTCGGTACCCAGCGCAGGTCGAACTCTATGCCGGTCGTCGACTGTTTGCCCGCGTTCAACAGGACGAAGCCCGTGCCGACGAAGGTATTGGACTGGAAGTCCTCGATTTCCTGGTCGAATATCGCGACGTTTAGCGCTAGCGTGTCCCAGCGGGCTTTCATACCGATCTCGTAAACCGTCGATTCTTCGGGCGCCGCGTAGCGCGTCGAGTAAGTCAGGTTCGGCACGGTCAGTCCGGCCGCTTCGAGCGCTGCCTGGTCTTCAGGAAACGGGCGCGAATCACGCGACAGGTTCCAGGAGCTTGCCTTGAAGCCCGTCGCGGCACTGCCGTAGATGTTCATCTGGTCGCTGATGTCGTACGCCAGGCGTGCGGTCCAGGTCGTGTCGTCGTCGCTCGTCGAACCCGATTCCACCGAGTTGGGGTAATCGATGTTCGGCGGCAGGAACTGCAGCGGCCGCAATGACAGGGCCGGGTTGCAGGCGGGCGGCGGATTGGCTGCCGAGCAAGGAACCGATGCCAGTGCTGCTTCGGCTCCGGATGCAATTGCGTCTGCCGTTACAGGATCGGCACCGCCCATAATAGCTTGCTGGAACGCTCCCGCGTAAATCAATCGACCGCCGGCAAATGCCATGTCGAGACCTGAAAATACATCGGTCGACGTCGAGTCGAAGGTCACGTCCTTGTCGTCATCGGTGTAGTTGGCGCCAAGGGTTAGCGTGGCCCGATCACCGAGGTCGATGTCGACCTGTGCGAACAGCGAAAATGAGTCGTTGTCCATCGAGGACGCCTCGGTCAGGCCGTCTCCCGCCGCGAAGAACAGGCCCGGCGAAATAACGGGATAATCGGCGGGCAGCAGGCCCAGTGCCTGGATCCCTGTCAGGCCGTTCTCGAAGTCGGTCAATGGCGAGTTGCCCGGAACGCCGCCCGTCAGAATTTCCGCGTAGGGGCGGAAGCCGGGGCCATAAATCAACCCGGTGTTCTGGTCGATCTCCTCGTCGAAGTAGAAGCCACCGACCATCCAGTCCATGCGGTCTGTCGACCCACTGAGTCGCAGCTCCTGGGTGAATGTATCGATTTCAAGATCGGTCAGGTTGCCCGTGGTCGCATCGATCAATGCTGCGCTCGTGAAGTCGACGTCGGAATTATCGAAGCGATCCAGGTTACGGAAGGACGTGATCGACGTTAGTGTCATCGAGTCGTTGACGTTGTAGTCGATCTGTAAGGAGACGCCGCCGTTGTCGAATTCGTTCACGGGAGTGAAGTCGTAGTATCCCTCGTAGGCGAATGGTTGCTCTGGGACCAGGTTGCCGCCGAGCGCCTGGATTGCTGCGCCCGTCGGGCCGTTCTGCAGGTTGGCGACGCCGCAACAGGCCTCGTCGAGTTCCTCGTAATCGGCGATAAAGCGGAATTCGAGATCGTCCGAGGGCTGGAACAGCAGCTGGCCGCGGACGCCCCAGCGGTCCTGTTCGCCGAGTTCGTCGCCACCGGCGAGATTTTCGTAGTAACCGTCACGCTGGTTGACGCTGGCTGACAGGCTGAACCCAACCGTATCGGACAGCGGACCACTGACGTCGCCACTGACGATGACCTGGCTGTCTTCGCCCACCGTCAGCGCGGCTGACCCGGTGTAACCGTCCATGGTCGGCTTTGCCGTAATTACGCTGATGACGCCGGCCGACGCATTCTTGCCGAACAGCGTACTCTGCGGACCGCGCAGCACCTCGATGCGCTCGAGGTTTGGCAGGTCATTGAGCGCCGATGCCGAACGCGAACGGTAAACGCCGTCGATGAAGACGCCCACGGATGGCTCGATGCCGGCGTTGTTGGCACCGTTACCAAATCCGCGGATCAGGAAATTGGTATTTCCCGACGTCTGCAACTGGGTCACACGCAAGCTCGGAACCAGGAACTGAAGGTCCTTGACGTCCAGTACGCGGGACTCCTGGAGGTCGCTGGCCTGAATTACCGAAACGGCAATCGGGATTTCCTGCAATGTTGATTCGCGCTTGCTCGACGTGACGACGATCTCTTCGATAAACGCCGACTCGCTTTGCTGTTGAGCGAATACAGGCGCCGCGAGCGCAGCCGCAACGAGGCCGAATACGCTTCGGCGTATTGTCAGATTTGCCATTTGAGTCCCCCTCAATAAGGCATTGAATAGACGGATCGTGCTTCCAGACTAAGACACTTTCCGGACGCAAGCAACCGGAATTGCTGGGCAATTCGACAAAACGCAGGCCGGCCAGAAGTGCCGGATGTGCCTATTCCATGATGATGAACTCGACGTCGGTGCTAGCGCCCGAATCGATGTCCTCGACGATGTAAACGACGGTCGTTCCCGAATACGTTGGGCGGTACCAGATGCCGCCGCAGTAGTAGTAGGTGCGGCCCCCGCGCCGGCGTGTAACCGTGCAGCCGTAAGGCAGCGCCGTCAGGCGCAATCCTCGATGAACGCGCCGCCGGTGTCGCCGGCGATGTCGGCGGCGGGATCCGGCAACACTATTCGGACTCGCCGGTCGCCCGGGTTTTGCGAGGGCCGAAATCGGCAGAGAGATCAATGCACCCGCGGTTGCGAGTCCCAGGAGCTTGCGAAGTAAAGTGCGTCGTTGCATTTTCAGCTCCTCAGTGCGTCAAACGGTCGGCGAAATCAATCTGTACTGCGCCGTCTGGGGGATCGAATGTAAAAGTGTCCTGCGCGAATTCGGGTCTGGTGTCCCACTTGAAAAAGGCAACGAATCTCGGCGCGCCACCTTCCCATTTCGACGAAATCGCGAGTTTCCCGGGGAGCGGCCGGCCTTCGCTGGCAATCCAGACCTGTACGTCCGTATCCGGGTAGCGGATTCCAACGTGGTGGTAGACCTTGTCCCGGATCAGGCTTGTGCCGAGATAGGCGATGCTCTCCATGTCAGACAGCAAATTGTCGGCGACATCGGCGGCGACCAGGTCCAGCATTGGCGACTCGATTCCGATGTCGTCCACGACGAATTCCAGCATCGAGTCCACGCCCTGCGGAATCTCGGCATTTGCGTAGAAGTTCTCGGCCGTGCTGTACACGTTGACTGCGCCGTCGTTGAAATAGATTTCCTTGGTGTCCTCGGAGCTGCGATTGCTTATACGAATTGCGCCGGGTTCGCGCCGCAGCTGCAAGGTTACCTGGGAGGAATGCTCGATGATCTGGCCCGCATCGAGGCGTGCATCCGCGTAGGCGTCCCCGGCCACGACAAAGGCTTCCAGGCTTGCGACCTCGGCGCTCATGCGTTCAACAAGTTCCGTCGCATCGATCTCCTGGGCATGCGCCGTCATTGCGCCCGCGATAGCCGCCAGCAACGTGAGCATAATCTTGATTTTGGCGAACATGGATTTTCCCTCAGAAAACAGGCGTGCTACATTAACATACTGACAAGTATGGTTGAACTGGCAAAGGCTTCGCGTGATCGCCGGGCGTGGGTACGTTTTGAGCGGCAGACCGTCCTAAGAAGAGCGGTTCGATGCCGCAATGCGGATACAATGCTGCCCCGCAATCCGGTATCTTGCGAAGTCATCTGATCGCACGGCCAGTCATGAACAGATTTACCGTCTTCCTGGAAAGAGCCATTCTCGCGTCGGGCGCAGTCCTGGTGTTGCTCGCGGGGCTGGTCTGGGCTGACGGCGCCACGAAAAGCCGGGCGGCCATTGTCGATTTCGAGCGCCATCATGCGGCGCCGCAGTCCGAGGCCCCGCAGAAGACAGGGTCTGCGCTGGCGGTGCTGCGCATCGAGTCCGCCGGAATGGAAGTGCCGGTTTTCGAGACGACGAGCAAGTCGGCGCTTGACAAAGGAGCCGGGCATGTCGAAGGGTCGATCGAGCCCGGCGGCAGCGGCAACATCGCAATTGCGGGCCATCGAGACACGTTTTTCCGTGGCTTGAAAGATGTCCAGGTAGGCGCGGAGATCGAGATGGCGACGCCGCAGGGCAGTCGCGTATTTCGAGTGTCGGAACTCAAGATCGTTGATCCGCTGGATGTGAGTGTGCTCGATCCGACCGAGGACACTGTTTTGACGCTGATTACTTGCTACCCGTTTTATTACGTCGGCCCGGCACCGGACCGATACATTGTTCGCGCCGAACTTGAGCACGGCGTTTGATTTACCATTGAGAGGAGACAGACATTGAAAACGATACGGTTATTGGTCCTTGCTGCGTTGTTCGTCGGTGCGCACGCCAGTGCACAGGAGATGACAGCCCTGAGCTGCACCGACTTCCGGCCCACCAACGAGGCGATCGAGCGGTTTCCCAATTTAATTGGCGCCTGTGAGGCCATCGTTGAACGTAATGGCGAACTCTATGGCCTGTTCAGGGCAGTTGTACGCCGCGTCCAGGGTAACAATGTCACGCTGCATTTGCCGGCAACGGGTAAGACGTTTACGAGCCGACCCGACTCGTCGCTCAGAGTCCTCATCGATGGCAAGAAAACTCGTCCTCGTGATCTCGTGCGTGGTCAGGAGGTTCGAATTTACCTGGCCGTCAACGAGTTTTCGAAACCCGATATCCAGGAAGTGGCCTTTGTTACGGAAGAAGACATCGTAGTCAATGTCGTCATCGAAGAAGTCGAGGCGCTGCCGACCACGGCGAGTCCATGGCCGACGATTGCGGCCGCTGGTTTGCTGCTGCTGGGTGTCGGTTACGTGATGCGCAGGCGCCGCCTGGGCGCAGCAGCGCCGCTCATCGTGTTGGCGAGTGTTGGCTTGCTCGCAGCTCCGTCACCGGCCAATGCCGAGATGAAAGAGGTCCAGATACCCGGCAAGGTAATAACGAGCACCGTGCGAAGCATGGCCATCGTCGAAGCCGTGGACAAGGAGACGCGCGAACTCAAGTTGATTGATGCGAACGGCAAGCGCTACACGGTCGTGGCCAGCCAACTGGTTGCGAATTTTGACCAGATAGAACCGCGCGACCGGATTGTCATGGAGTACCTGGAATCGGTCGCGGTCTTTGTTGTTCCTGAAGGAGCGCCGGAGCTGGGCAACGCGGCGGCGGTCGAAGTGGCGCCGCTCGGTGAGAAGCCCGGAATCAAGGCTGCTGATACGTTCATGGTCAAGGCGACCATCGAGTCACTCAACGTCAGCGATCGCATAGCAATCCTGCGTACGGAAACCGGGCAGGTCCGGACCGTCAAAATTGCGGACGACGTGCCGCTCGACAAGGTCGACGTTGGTGACGAAGTTCGTATGCGTGTCACCCAGGCGCTGGCTATCAACGTACGTAAAGCCGACAAGAGCTGATCCACCGCCTCCGGGCGCTGGTGAAGAAATCGAGGCGGCGACCCGAAACGGTCGCCGCCTTTTGTTTATTGCGGATCGGCTGGCCGGATGCGAAGTATGACCTTGCCGAGCGCGCGTCGCTCGGTAATCGTCCTGAAGGCGTCCTTGTAGTCGTCGAGCGCATAAGACTCGGTAACGCGTGGCGTCAGCGTGCCGTCGGAGATCAGCGCGGCGAGTTCCATCATGTTCTGGATCTGTAATTTAGGATTCCTGGCGGCCCAGGTACCCCACCAGACGCCGATAATGCTCGCTTCTTTTAACAACGCGATGTTCGCTGCGAACTTCGGAATGTCACCGCACGCAAAACCGATGACCAGATAGCGGCCGTGCCAGGCCGTGGCGCGAAACGCCTGTTCGGCAAGCTCGCCGCCCACCGGGTCGTAGACAACGTCGACCCCATCGCCGCCAGTCATTCCTTTGACCGTTTCTTTCAGAGGCATCTCGGAATAGTTGATCGTCTCGTCGGCCCCGGCCGAGGCGGCAAACCCGAGCTTCGCATCGCTGCTGGCGGCAGCGATGACGCGTGCGCCCATGGCCTTGGCAATCTCGACGGCCGTGATACCGACCCCGCCGGCCGCGCCCAGCACGAGCACGGTCTCGCCGGGCTGCAGGTTCGCGCTTTGCTTCAGCGCGTGATAGCTGGTGCCGTAGGTGACTGCAAACCCGGCACCCTGTTCCATGTTGAGCGCATCAGGCAACGGCGCCGCCGAGTGCTCATCAGCGACACACTTTTCCGCGAACGCGCTGCCGCGAGTCATGACAACGACTTTGTCACCGACGGCGAATCGGGTAACTTCGTTGCCGATGCCTGATACCGTCCCGGCGGCCTCGTTACCGGGCACGAATGGCGGCGGCGTCTTTACCTGGTAGGTGCCGGCGATGTTGAGAATGTCGGGAAAGTTGATTCCTGCCGCAGCAACGTCCACGAGAATCTGGCCATCGCCGGGCACCGGGTCATCCAGTTCCTCGATGACGAGCGAATCGGGTGGCCCATATGCCTTGCAGACGAGGGCGCGCACTATTGCCTCTGCTTCCTGACGTGGGGGCGCAGTTCATTGCGGGCGACGACCATGCGGTGCACTTCGTCGGGGCCGTCCGCGAAGCGCAGGGTACGCGTATTCGTATACATGCGTGCCAGCGGGAAATCCTGCGAGATGCCGGCCGCGCCGTGCATCTGGATGGCATCATCGATGACGCCAAGCGCTACGTTGGGTACCAGCGCCTTGATCTTCGAGATCCAGACCTGTGCCTCCTGCACGCCCTCCGTATCGATCACGTGTGCTGTCTGCAGGGTCAGCAGGCGTGCCATGTCGATGTTTATGCGTGCGTTCGCAATCTTGTCGTAATTGCCGCCAAGCTTGGCGAGCGGCCGGCCGAAAGCCGTCCGTGATACCGATCGTTTGCACATGAGTTCGAGGGCCTGCTCAGCCACGCCAATGGCGCGCATGCAGTGGTGGATGCGCCCGGGTCCGAGGCGACCCTGCGCGACCTCGAAGCCACGACCCGGGCCCAGGATCATGTTGCTTTCGGGTACGCGTACGTCCGTGAAACGGATGTGCATATGACCGTGTGGCGCATCGTCGTTGTCGAAGACGTTCATGGCGCGAACGATTTCAACGCCAGGCGCGTCCATGGGCACGAGGATCTGTGAATGCTGCGTATGACGGTCATTCTCTGGATTGGTCTTGACCATGCAGATCATGACCTTGCATCGTCTGTCGCCGGCGCCCGAAATATAGGTCTTGTCGCCATTGATGACCCAGTCGCCATCGTCGAGAACAGCAGACGTCGAGATATTGGTTGCGTCGGACGAGGCCACGTCGGGTTCGGTCATGGCATAGGCCGAGCGAATCTCGCCGTTCAGCAGCGGCTCGAGCCACTGTGCTTTCTGTTCGTCCGTGCCGTAGCGCTCGAGAACCTCCATGTTGCCCGTGTCGGGCGCACTGCAGTTGAATGCTTCGGCCGCGAGGTGCGAGCGACCCGTCTCCTCGGCCAGGTAGGCATACTCGACCGTCGTCAGGCCGTAGCCACTTTCGCTATCGGTCAGCCAGAAGTTCCAGAGCTTCTGTTCGCGCGCGGCGGACTTCAGGCCTTCGATGATCTCCTGCTGGCGGTCCGTAAGGCTCCAGCGGTCGCCTTTGTCGATTTCGGCGATGTACTCGTGGTCAACGGGAATCACGCGTTCGTCGATGAAGGTCCTGACGGCATCGAGCAGCGGGCGGAGGCGATCGGTTACTCCAAGGTCCATAGCTATTCCTGTGGAATCGAGAATACGAATCGTTAAGAGCGGCGGTTGCCGGGACCGTATAGCGTACCGCGTCTGTGGCGTGGCGCGCGACCCCGCTGTGTGAGACGATTCCGCCGAAATGCCAGCAGACAGGACCCGGAGAAATACTGTGAACAGCGGCAATACCGATCTAGGCAACTTACTTGCGCAGCAAAAACAGGCCTGTTTAACAGACGGCGTGCCATCAGCCGATCAGAGAATCGAATGGCTCGACCGTTCGATCGACCTGTTGTGCACGCACGGTGACGCGCTTTGCGACGCAATGTCGGCTGACTTCGGCCATCGGTCGCGTAATCAATCGGAGTTTTCGGACATTGCCGCGTCGATCGAATCCCTCAAATTTGCGAAAAAACACGTGCGTAAGTGGATGCGACCCGACAGGCGCTCCGCCCAGTTTCCGCTCGGTTTGCTGGGCGCGAGGGCGACCGTCCACTATCAGCCGAAGGGCGTCGTTGGCATCATCAGCCCCTGGAACTTCCCCGTGAACCTGACGTTCGCGCCGCTGGCCGGCGTTTTTGCGGCGGGCAATCGCGCCATGATCAAGCCCTCGGAGTTCACCGAGCAAACCTCGTCGCTGATGGCCGAGCTCTTTTCGCAATACTACTCTGACGCAGAGGTCGCCGTTGTGACGGGCGGCCCCGAAGTGGGCGCCGCGTTCAGCGCACTCGCCTTCGACCACATGGTTTTCACTGGCGCAACATCAATCGGCCGCCACGTCATGCGTGCCGCAGCTGAAAACCTCGTGCCCGTGACGCTCGAACTGGGCGGCAAGTCGCCGGTTATTCTCGGCAGATCGGTCGATGTCGAGAAAGCGGCCGCAAGAATCATGGCAGGCAAGACCCTGAACTGCGGCCAGATCTGCCTGTCGCCCGACTATGTATTCGTACCGACAGAAATGCATGACGATTTCGTGGCGGCGGTGCAGAGCGCCGTCGCTGCTATGTATCCAGACGGACTCATGGGCGACGATGACTACACATCCGTAGTGAATGAGCGGCACTTCGAGCGACTGCAGTCCTACCTGGAAGATGCACGGGCCCGCGGCGGCGAGATCATCGAAATCAACCCGACGGACGATGATTTCTCTTCGCAGGCGCACCACAAGATGGCGCCGCACGTCGTGACCAAAGTTAGCGACGAGATGAAGGTGATGCAGGACGAGATCTTCGGCCCGATCCTGCCCATCAAGACTTACGATGAGATTTCAGAAGCCGTCGACTACATCAACCTGCACGCCAAGCCACTCGGGCTTTACTATTTCGGCACGAACACGACGGAACGCGACTACGTACTGGGCAATACGACGTCAGGTGGTGTCACGGTCAACGACGTCATATTTCACGTCGCGCAGGAGGAACTGCCGTTTGGCGGTATCGGCCCCTCGGGCATGGGCGCTTATCACGGCAAGGCGGGATTTCTCGAGTTCAGTCACAGGAGGGCCGTCTACACGCAGCCGTCGGCAGATATCCTGGCGATACTGCGCCCACCCTATGGCGACACGTTTCGCAAGATCCTGAAGAGCCGGATCAGGCGCTGAGTACGGGCGTCACCCGGGTCTTCGGCCGCGGCAATATCCTTGTCGCATTTCACCTGAATCACAGACGACGACCATCGCGCGCCAGTCCTCGACGAAATGTTCGGCTGAATCGCTGCCCAGGTGTTCGACAAGCTTGTCATAAAGCGAACCTTTGATGAGTTCGTACTCACGACGCGCTTCCTCGCGGTACCAGTCTGACGCATCCGATGTCTCGACGTCCATGAACCCCGCGTTTTCGAAGTGCCGGCCGAACTGCTCGAGCGTTTCCATTTCGTAAGTCAGTTCTTCGAGCCTGAACCAGTAACGCATGTCGTCGGAAAGTTCAGCATCCGATTTCATCCACTCGTAACAGGTCATGTAACCGCCGGGCCGCAGGACCCTGCAAGCCTCGTCGAGAATGGAGGCCTTGTCTTCAGTTTGTGTCAACGCACCGGATGAGACGACGATATCAAAGGTCTCGTTGTCGAAGGGCAGGGGACCGACCTCGACGACCTGGAACGAACATTGGCCGGCCATGCCAAAGCAATGTGCAGCAGCACTGGCGCGATCGACCAGCGGTTTTTCGAGATCGATGCCGACGACCTCGGCGTCATGGCCGCGCGCCATCTCGAGGGCAGGGCCGCCGATACCACAGCCTATGTCGAGAATCCGCTTGCCGCGCGGCCTGGTGCCATCGAGGAGCTTCGCAACGTTGCCCGGCCCGCCCGGCGCCATGTAGCCTTCGCCCCAGATGAGTTCGAGCATCGTGACCATGTTGTCGTAGTACTCGTTTTCGTGTGCCACGATTTTCTCTTTTCAGATGGGCGTATGATATCGGTGTCTTTCAAGAGAATACGACATGAGCACATCGACCGTAAATCTGGCTACGAGCACCGCCGAGGTTGCCGAGTGCGGACGCGCTGCGGCAGGTAAAGAAGGCAAGCCCATTATCCTTGCGCCCGTGGACTTTTCGGACCACTCAAAGGCCGCGTTGTTACGCGCGGCCGAGTTTGCCGAGAGAATGTCTGCTGCGTTGATCGTGTTGCATGTTGTGCATGACCCGGGCGAGATGCCGGGCTATTACTCCAAGCTGATCAAGAAGAAACGTGCCACGCGCATGCAGGATATTGCGGGCGAGGCGCTGGCCGAGTTCGTGGATCGCATCCTGAAGGAGAACCCGAAGTCTGCTGTGCTTGCCGACGCCCAACTGCTCATGATCAAGGGGCTTCCCGTGACGCGCATCCTGGAGGTGGTCAAAGCGGTCGAGCCAATCATGGTCGTCGTAGGCAGCCAGGGTCGCACGGGCTTGAAAAACCTGGTCATCGGCTCGAAAGCGAACCAGGTCGTGCAGCTTTGTCCGGTGCCCGTGACGATCGTCAAGAAACCTAAGGACGTGGCAGCGAGTTAGCACATGCCAGTGACTGATTCGATCGCTGTCGGCCCAATGGCAGTGCAACTGTTCGGTGGCCTTGCGCTGTTCCTGTACGGCATCGACAAGATGACCGAGGCCCTCAAGGCCGTGGCCGGGGACAGCATGCGAACGGTCCTCGCCAAGCTGACCTCCAATCGATTCATGGGCGCTATTACTGGCGCATTCGTTACTGCCATTATCCAGTCGTCGTCGGTAACTACGGTGCTCGTCGTCGGTTTCACGACGGCGGGACTGATGTCCTTCGCCCAGTCCATCGGCGTAATCATGGGCGCCAATATTGGCACGACGATAACGGCGCAAATCGTCGCATTCAAGGTAACCAAGGCCGCATTGTTAATGATTGCCGTGGGCTTCAGCCTGCTGTTCTTCTCCAAGAGAAAAACGCTACACCACTACGGCGGCATTATTATGGGCCTGGGCCTCGTGTTTTTCGGTATGACGGTCATGAGTGACGCCATGCAGCCGCTCCGAAGTTACGAGCCATTTCTCGATCTGATGATCAGGATGGAGAATCCGCTCGTCGGCATTCTGATTGCCGCAGCATTCACAGCGCTCATCCAATCATCCTCTGCGACTACCGCGATCGTCATCGTCATGGCCGGGCAGGGATTCATCACGCTGCCCGCCGGCATCGCGCTTGCATTCGGCGCGAACATCGGCACCTGCGTCACGGCATTGCTCGCCGCAATCGGCAAACCGCGTGAGGCATTGCGGGCGGCAATAACACATGTGTTATTCAATATCGCCGGTGTGCTCGTTTGGCTGGCATTTGTTGACCAGCTTGCGAATTTCGTGACGACCCTGTCACCAGTACATGGCGACCTCAGCGGCGCGGCACGGCTGGCGGCCGAGGCACCGCGCCAGATCGCTAATGCCCATACGATCTTCAATATCTCGAACACGTTCATTTTTATCTGGTTTACGACGCTGATCGCGCGACTCGTGGAATGGATGATCCCGGACAGGCCGCTCGACGAGGAACGCGTCATCGAGCCCAAGTACCTTGACGAAGAGCTTTTGACGACGCCAGGGCTCGCACTGGACCTCGTGCGACTCGAGATTCGCCACATGGGTAAGCAGGTCAGGAAAATGTTGGCCGGCATCATGCCGGCAATTCTCAGCGGAAGCGCCGAATCGCTGGAGAAGATTGAACGTCTCGACGAACGAGTGGATGCCCTGCACGCCGAAATCCTCGTCTACCTCGGCAAGATCAGCGAAACCGAGTTGTCCAAGAAACATACCGGGGAGTTGTTGCAGCTCATGGATGCGGTCAATGATCTCGAGAATATCGGCGACGTCATCGAGATGAACCTCGTCGAGCTCGGCCGGCGTCGCATCGACAAGCAGGTCGCAATCAGCGAGCCGACACAGGTAATGCTAACGGACTTTCACCATGTCGTGACCGATGCCGTCGACGCGGCGATCGAGGCCGTCGCGGAAGACGATAGTGATGCCGCGAAGTCGGTTACCGGCATGAAGAAGGAGATCATGCGGGCGGCGAATTCAGCGGCGTTGCACGAAGCCAAGCGGCTCGTCGCCAATGAACCGCAGCGGATCGAGGCGTACACGATCGAGATGGATATTACCGAGAAGCTGCAGCGGATTTTCTATTTTGCACGTCGCATGGCGAGGACTGTTACCTAGTTGCTGGCAATCGGAACGATGCCGTGTTGTCGCAACAGGTCTTCCGCGCGCCTGCTGCCGGTCTTGCGCCAGACTGTGTAGGTGCGCAGCACGTCCAGGTCAGAGCCCTGTCTTTCCCTGTCACGCATTTCATTGAGCACGTCGACGAGTAGCTGGAACTTGGCCGCGAGCTCGCCATAGGTTTCCGCGAACGCGTTGCCTCTGAATGTGCCGCGGACCTTTTCCGACAGAGACCCGTAGGCGCTGCCTCCCATGTGGATGTAGTAATCGACGTCCACGACATGCGTCGCCAGGCTGTCCGCGAAAAATCCGGAGATGAAGAGGGCAACGTCGCCGATGCGCTGCAATGCGTGGTTTTGTTGCTCGGGGCTACTTGCGTCCTCGGCGTCCGCCAGCAACAGCGCAAGCGGCTTGTGCCCGCGGCAATCGTCATCGTCGTCATAGAACTCGTCGGCGCGCGAATACAGGGTGAGCAGGTTGACGACGTAGTGCGCTGTGTCAGGCATAACCTCAACGCGTTGCTCGGAGATGACGTTTTCAATAGACGTCCGAAAGTAGTCCAGCAAGCTCGGAACTGGTACTACCCGATCCTGGTGGCCTGTTTCGTACATAGGCGCGTTACCTCGTCGGCATCTCTTCCTACACGGTATAGCGCATTCGGGACGCAGGCCATGTGACATGACTCACAACGCCGCCAAAACGCGACTTCCTACCGACAAAAGTCGGCAGGAAGTCACATAACTTTAGGATTTTACGGGTGTTTTCCCGGGCCTAGGCAGACTTGGCCTTGTCCACGTCGAGGAACTCCAGCGGCACCTCGGCGTAGTGGCTGAAGTCCATCGTGAAGCTGCCTTCGCCGCCGGTCAATGATTTGAGGCGCGAGTGGTAGCCTTGCGCTTCCTTGAGCGGCACCTGTCCCGAAATGACGATGCGGTTGTCCGGAAGGGTTTCTGTGCCCGTAATCATGCCGCGCATCGACGACAGGTCTCCGGTCACGCCGCCGGCGCTATTGCTTGGCACCGTAATCTCCATATTGACGATTGGTTCCATAACGATCGGGCGGGCCTTGCTGACGGCTTCGAGGAAAGCCTTCTTGCCCGCGGCAACAAATGCAATCTCCTTGGAATCGACGGAGTGGTGCTTGCCGTCGTACACGGTGACCGAGACGTCCTGCATGGGATAGCCATGCACAGCGCCCGCTCCCATGACCTGGCGAACGCCGGTCTCGACGGCGGGAATGTACTGTGACGGGATTGCGCCGCCCACGACCGCGCTGCCAAATTTGAAACCCTCGCCGCGTGGCAGCGGTTCGATGCGCAGGTAAACCTCGCCGAACTGGCCCGCGCCGCCCGTCTGTTTCTTGTGACGATGGTGGCCCTCGGCCTTGGCCGTGATGGTCTCCCGATACGCAATCGACGGGAGCGAGGTGTTCACGTCCAACCCGTAGCGATCCTTGATCTGCTCGAGCACCGTGCGCAGGTGCAACTCGCCGTGACCGCGCAGGACTACTTCGTTCAGCGAAGCGATGTGCTCGACCTCGAGCGACGGGTCCTCCGCCTCAGCTGTGTGCAGCGCATCGGAGGTCTTCTGGGCATCCTTGTCATCGGGCGGCCTGATGGCCAGACCGTACATCGGTCTCCTCAAAGGCAGGGATTTGAGGTGGAAATGGTCCTCGTCATGAGAGTCGTGCAGCACGGCATCGTAGTGCACTTCGTCTACGCGCGGGATTGCGCAGATATCACCCGGCAATCCTACGTCAACCTTGTTGTGAGTCGCCCCATTGATCTTCAGCAGCTGGTTTACCTTGATCGGTTTTCGGGCATCACCCACGAACAACTGGTTGCCCGGACGGATCGTGCCCTGGTGGATACGGAAGATCCCTAGCCGACCTTTGAACGGGTCGATGTTGACCATGAACACGTGTGCGATGGCATGCGCGTCCGGGTCGGGCGTGAGCGTTACGACCTCGGCATCCTCGCCTTCGCCTTTGAGGAACCGCGGCGGGTTGCCTTCCATCGGATTCGGCATGAGCTTTTCGAAAATCTGCAGAAGCTGATTGATTCCCGCGCCGGTCTTCGCCGATACGAAGCAGATCGGAATCAGGTGGCCTTCGCGCAAGGACTTTTCGAACGGATCGTGCAGCTGCTCGGGCTGCAGTTCCTCACCCTGCTCGAGGTAGAGCTCCATGAGCTCCTCGTCAACCTCGACAACCTGGTCGACGATTTCGGTATGCGCCGTGGCGACATCGGAAAACAGAGTCTCGTCGCCGGCCGGCTGGAAGAAGCAGTCGACGACGCCGGTCCCGTCCGCCGATGGCAAATTCAATGGCAGGCACTCGGCGCCGAAGTTCGAACGGATTTCATTGAGTAAGGCCCGCAGGTCGATTTCTTCGGCATCGATCTTGTTGATGACGATCATGCGGCACAGCCGCTGATCTTTAGCGGCGTCCATGACGCGCCGTGCAATCATTTCGATGCCTTCCTGGGCGTTTATGACGACAGCCGCTGTTTCGGCCGCCGGCAGGACGCAGAGCGCGCGCCCGTAGAAGTCGCGGTATCCCGGCGTGTCGATCAGGTTGACATGGATACCGCCGTGATCGAGGTGACAAATCGACGGGTATTGTGAGTGGCCAAGCTCGCGTTCGCGGTCCGTAAAATCGGACACCGTATTGCCTTTGTCGACCGAACCGCACTCGGCGATGGCGCCGCCGGCATGGAGCAATG
>Ga0265303_10001332_pt1 | contig 15070 bp, 9 predicted proteins | sample Helome_2_FD_192494 | JGI IMG/M metagenome (GOLD analysis project Ga0265303, IMG submission 192494) | Marine sediment microbial communities from subtidal zone of North Sea - Hel_20160317 (Illumina Assembly) | ecosystem: Environmental > Aquatic > Marine > Subtidal zone > Sediment ... | reverse complement strand
GGTAGCAAGGGTGGTTCCGGCTCGGCTGGTTCCGGCAGCAAGGGCTCAGCCGGCAGCGGCGGCTCCGGCGGCAGCGGCCTGTACTCCTACGGGGGTAGCGGCGTAGAAGACGACTACGACGTCGCCTAGCCACCCAGCCAGCGCATAGCAAGCGCGAAAACCGGCCTGGACATAAGCTGTCCGGGCCGGTTTTTTTATTGGGGGCAGCAGCCCTCAGCCCCAGGGCCGGTGCCGCATTGGGCCATGCCCCGGGGCCAGGGCTTGTCCCGCAATGACCGGGGCCGACGCCGCCATGTATGATTAGGTCATTGGCGGACAGGGAAGACGGCCGGTGCTGTATTGCTTCTCGCCCGCCGGGCCTGCGCCCTCGGCGGCAGGCCGTCACGCAATATAAGAACTGAGTGCAACTCGGCAGCGCGCCATGGCAGTAAATCGAGACGACGCCAAACCCTCCTGGAACCCGTTCCTGCGGTCCTGCCTGCAGCTGCAGCGCAAAACCTTCGTCGCGGTCATCGTCTTCAGCTTCGTGATCAACCTGCTGATGCTGACGGTACCCCTGTACCTGCTGCAGATATTCAATCGCGTGGTTCCCAGTAAAAGCACCGACACGCTGCTGTTCCTGACCGGGATCGTGGTGGTCGCCATCATGACTCTGACAATCCTGGAGTCGACGCGCCGCTACATCTTTGTACGGCTGGGGTCATGGCTCGACGCACGGCTGGGTGGCCTGGTACTCAGCGGGTCGATCAACCGGTCGGTGACGAAATGTCGCAAGACATCGGCGCAGGGATTGCGAGATCTCGCCACCGTCAGGCGTTTGTTCGCGGGCGCTGCGCTGTTCCCGATTCTGGATGCGCCATGGACACCGGTGTTCCTGGTTGTCTTATTCATGCTGCACCCCCTGATCGGCGTTATTTCCCTCGTCGGTGCCCTCGCGTTGCTCATCCTGGCCTTCATCAACGAATTCAGCACCCGGGGCCTGATCAACGAGGCCAACGACGCGTCCACGAAAGCGGAAAATTACGCCACAGCAATCTTGCGCAACTCGGACGCGATCGAAGCCATGGGGATGCGCACGAATATCATCGGCGCCTGGGAACAGCACCACGGCGCTGCCGTTGACCTGCAGACCGAGGCCAGCATCCGCGCGAACCGGATGGCCAGCATCGCCAAGTTCATCCGCATGATGCTGCAGGTGACCGTCATCGGCGTGGCGGGTTTGCTCGTGTTGAAAAACCAGCTGTCGGCTGGCGGCCTGATCGCAAGCGCACTGTTGATGCGGCGGGCCGTCGCCCCGATGGATCGCGCCATCGGTTCGTGGAAGGTGCTCGTGAAGGCGCGCAACGCGTTCGACAACATCAGCAAGCGAATGGACCAGGCCTCGGAACTGAACAGGTCCTCCACCTTACCCATGCCAAGTGGCTATCTCAGCGTCCGGCACGCCAGCTTCCAGTATCCGGGCAGCGGCAAGCCCATACTGCGGGACGTGACCTTTAAGGCCACGCCGGGCGACGTCATTGGCCTGGCGGGCGACACCGCGGCAGGCAAGTCGACCCTGGCCCGGCTGCTGGTGGGCCTCGCCGAAACCAATTCCGGCTATGTCCGCCTGGGCGGTATCGATGTAGACAGCTGGGACGCGGATGACCTCGGTCCCTCGATCGGCTATTTGCCGCAGGACACCGAGCTTTTCTCCGGCACCGTCAGGCAGAACATTGCGCGCATGGGTGATGGCGATCTCGACGCCGTGATCGACGCCGCCCAGCTGGCCGGCATTCACGACATGATCATGCGCTTTCCCGACGGCTACGCCACGGAAATTGGCGAGGACGGCGCCTATCTCTCCGGTGGGCAGCGTCAGCGGGTCGCCCTGGCCCGGGCTCTTTACGGCGACCCGAAGCTGGTGGTGCTGGACGAGCCCGACGCAAACCTCGACACCCAGGGCCGGGCGGCACTGGCACAAGCGATTGCAGAGCTCAAGCGCAGCCAGGCCATCGTCGTGTTGATATCGCACCAGAATGCCGTGCTGGACAATACAGACCACCTGCTGATTCTTCGCGACGGCAAGATCCGCAGCTCGCTGCAGCACAAAGTCCAGCCGGTCGCGCTCAAGGCATCCACGGCTGCAGGCGTGCCGCCCCTGGGCAAGATCGATCCAGGCGGTTCAGTGGGCTGACCGGGATGGCAACGGTGCATCAACAGCTCAGTGCGATGACGGCCCCGGGTCTCAGCCGTGATTTCGCTCCCAGCGACAGTTCGATCGCGACAAAGCTGGTTGTTGTCGGCTACCTGGTGACCGCGCTCTTCCTCGGCTCCGTGGTCGCCTGGGCTGCTTTCGTGCCGATATCCAGCGCGGCCATTGCGGCGGGCGTCGTCGGCAAAGAGGGCTATCGAAAGATCGTCCAGCACCTGGAAGGCGGCATCATTCAGAACATTCTCGTAAAGGACGGCGATACCGTCGAAGCCGGGCAAACCCTGATTGAACTGGCAGACGTACAGTCGCGCGCCGATTTCGACCTGCTCGAGAAACAGAAGGCTATCGCCACGGCAAAGGAACTCAGCCTGGTGACCGCGCAGCTGGGCCAGGACGAGGTCAAGCTGCCCGACTGGCTGGACCCTGAGCGGCTCGATCCCTCGGTGCGGGACGCGATCAACGGGCAAATCGAAGCCATGATGCTTGCCAACCGCCTCCATTATGAACAACTGGACATCATCGACCGGCAGATCAGGGTTGCCAGGCAGAAGGCGGCGGCACTGAACGAAGAAACGCTGGCGCTGGAGCGAAGCCTGCAGCTGGTGCAGCGGGAATATGCAGAAAACGCTGAATTGCAGCGACAGGGACTGATTACCCGCAAAGTGGTATTCGACCTGCAGCGGCAGGCCTCTGACACCGAGGTGGAATACCGTTCCAACAAGGTAGCCGTGCAGTCGACGCGGCAGGAAGTCAGCGACCTGGAGATGGAGAGATCGCAGCTCGTCGCTTTGCATTCGCGACGTTTGGGTGAAGAGCTGGACAAGGTTCGCGAGCAGTTGGTGCAACTCGACGAAAAGCTGTCGAAAACTCAAGACACACTGGGGCGCACGATCATCCGGGCGCCCACCAGCGGGATCGTAGTGAACCTGCGGGTCAACACCGTGGGCGGCGTCATCAGCTCCGGGGAGCCCCTGCTCGAAATCGTGCCGAGCTCCGGCCAGCTCATCGTCGAGGCCAGGGTGGACCCGAACGACCGCGATTCAGTGCAGGTCGGGCAGCAGGCGGAAGTCAGGTTTTCCGCCTTCAATCGCCGCCTGACCGAGCCCGTGCAGGGTCGCGTGGCGTTGATTTCCGCCGATCGTCTCGTCGACAGCGTGACGAACGAGGGCTACTACCAGGCCCAGATCGAACTGCTCGAAGACCCGGAAGAAGTGTTGAACGGCGGAAGGGTCTATCCCGGCATGCAGGCAGAGACCTTGATCATCACCGGCTCCCGCACCGCGCTGAGCTACCTGGTTCAGCCGGTGGTCGGCAGCTTCAACCGGGCGTTCCGGGAAGATTAATGAGATTGTCTCGCTGGTCGTTAAGCGATTTGCCGCGGTCTCAGCCCGAGTAACAAATAAGAAGGATAGTCAGGTGGCAGCCAAAACCTCCAGGTCGAAAAAATCTGAACGCAGAAAGCAGCGAGAACGATTCAGGAAAAAAGTCACCGCTGACTGCTCGCGGCTACTCGGGGAAAAAGTTGCCGCGATGGAATATCCGGGCGGTAAGTCGCGCGACTCCGTCCGGGTGGTGATGGAGCATCGCGGGCCGGTCATCGCATCGGTACGCAAGACTCGCGAACGTGCGGCCACAGAGTGCAAGGCGCTCGCAGCGTTGGCACCGCGCGGCGCACCGGTCCCGCAGCTGATCGCGGACGACAAACGACGACTGCTGGTCCAGGAAGAAATTCCTGGCGTTCGGCTGGCGCAGGCCTTGCACCGCCAGGATGAACACACGGTGGAGAGGTTGCTGGACTCGGCGCTGACCGGGCTCAGCGACTGTCAACGCCTCGGCTCGGAAGCGGGGCTCGACGACGAGCTCAAGACGCTCGGCAAGTCCTTCGACTGGCTGGTCGGGCTATTGGATCGGCCCGCCGTCATCGGCAACTTCCTGGGCGTGCCGCCCGACACACCCCAGTTGGGGCCGCTGGAGGAGTTACTCGCCTTGCGTAAACCGCGGTTTGTGAAATGGGATTCGCGGCCAGGCAACGCGATGGTCACCGATGACGGCAAGGTCTACTGGTTCGACTGGGAACACTGCGGCGCGCGGAATCGTCTCGACGACATGGCCTGGTTGCTGGCCGACGAATATGTCCCCGATTGCCCGGCTGTCGAAGAGCGGCTGATCGACAAACACATTGCCAACTTCGCCGACGACCTGTCCGTCGATGAGGCAAAGCACTATTTGAGCGCCTATGGTGTCTTCCACCTGTCCATCCGCCTGGGCCTGATATGCAAATACAAGAGGCGCGACGGTGACTGGTGGGATCACGACTACTGCGTGGAACGCGACAAGATCGGCGTCACCCAGGAACAAATGCGCCGAATTTGCAGCCGCGGGGAGCGCTGGGCCCGGATGAATCCCTACACCGAGGTCCTGGCCCCGTGGTACGCCAAGATGGCCAATCTGTTCCAGGAGCAACCGTCCGAGCCAGCTCGGCAGGTGGGTTGACCCGCCGGTCTGACCAACAAGAAGCTCGCGTGCCAAGTATGGTGGAGTCGGGTCTTCGCCCGCCGCTCATAGCCGGCTTTCGCAGACTTCGACGAAAATTCGTTTGACGGCAGCCGTTGCCTCTTCAGTAGAGAGCCCGTATTGCCGGGCGACCAGTTCACCGATTTCGGCGACGCTGCGTTCGCCGTCCACCGCGGCCAGAACCTGGGCGCGCAGCAGGTGATCGGTGGAAGTGACGACGAATTCCGGCGTCGCGGGCACCGCCTGCCCCGTATCAAGGAGCCAGTGCGGCAGGTATTCATGCGGTGCCGCTGACTCTACGTCGCTGATCTTGCGCGCGCTAAAGCTGAGCACCTTCTCGACCCGACCGTGGGCGCTAACCGGCGACTGCAGGTAGGGTAAAGCCTCGCGTGCCACCGACAGAATCTCGAAGCCACTGTCCTCCAGGACTTGCAGCGCCTCTTCCTCGCTGTAGCGCCAGCTTTCCTGTTGATGAAAGAACGCCAGAGAGCCGGTATTCATCCAGACGCCGCCGCTCTCGAGCAGCTGGTTCATGCGTGGGGCGAATGTGCTCAGGCTCTCGGGCAGGATGTCGATCAGCCAGGGTGTCAGCAGCGCATCGAAGCTGCGCGGCTTGAATGGCAGCTGCATGGCGTTGGCGAACATCAGTCGAAACCGGCCATCGGCAGACGCCGAAAGCGCTTGTGGCGCGACACAATTCTGCAGCACTGCAAATGAGTTCGTGTCCAGGGGGGCGATCGGGAATTCGTAGAGCGGAATCGTCTCGCCATGGGCGACACGGCTGGCGAGGAACAGCAGCAGCGGGTTGATGTCTACAACCACGGACAAGTCCGGTGACCAGGCCCGGTGCAAATCGTAGGACAACCGGCAGGCGCCGGCGCCGACCGTCAGCAATTTGCCGAGGCCATCGGTATCGCATTGTCGGAGTACGCTGCCAACTGCTCGAACCATGGCCTCGTTCTCGCCGTTATTCCAGGCCCAGTCACGGAATATGTTGGCGTAGTAACTCATCAGGCCCTGGTTCTTCGGCAACCGCGCATGCACGCAATCCAGTGGCCGAGAGTGCTCGCCTGGTCGAATCGCTGGCAGGCCAAGCGGCTGCAGCAGGTCGTCTACCTGGTCGCGATGGCGCTTGCGGGCCTGTAAGAGCTTGCCGATGCGCTCCCGCGCCAGGTCGCCGAGTTTCGGGTCCTCAAGGGCATTGGCCAGGCGTTGCTGTTCGCTGGCGTTCTCGTGGACGAAGCCGTTGTACCGGGCCTTCCAGTCCAGCAGGCTGGCCTGCGGGTCGGAAAACAGCCACGGCATCTCGGTCCCGCCGCTGCGAAACGTCGGGAATTCGGTATCGCAGCCCGGGCAGAGCAGCCTGTTGGTGCGCGCTGCGAGGGGGCGTTCCTGTTGCCCGCAATGCGGGCAGGCCAGGAGTGGCAGCAGGTCGGCAAGGCCGGCCTCGTGGCCGCGCCGTTGTTCGACCGCTGTTGGCGTTGCCGTTGGCATTAGCGCGGGGGCACGCGCAACGCGCAGTGGCGCGCCGCCGTCAATCGGAAACAGCGGGGCCATGAATGGTGTTGCCCAACTGGGGTGGCCCCGGTTGCCTGGCCAGCAATACCCAAATCAAACGATCGCCTCGAAGGCAACATAGGGCGCCACCGCGGGTCCGGTACCCAGGCCAGGGTTGTTCAGGACCGTGCCGAACATGCCTTCCTGGCCGTGCAGGCCCAGGTAGTTCAGCACGACCAGTTCGGCCAGCTGCGTCACGCTGTTGGCGAAGGGGCTGGAAGCGGTTTCGACGTTGCCATCGGAACGGAAGTAGCCGAGCTGCTGGGATGCGTCCCCGTTGCGCAGCACCGGTGGCCCGTTCGGGCTGTACACCAGGATGAAGCTGGCTGCCGTTTGCGAATTGTCTGACCGCCAGCGGAACTTGGTCGTGCCGTTACCGTCGTCTTCCGGATTGCCGGTGTCGGCGGCGACCGAGCCGTCGCTGAACACATACACCATCAGCGGCTTGCCCAGCTGGGCCGCGTACTCAAGCGACGCACCGATTGCCTGGCCGACGACGAAGTCCTTGCCGTCGGTTTCAGGCCGGGGATCCTGGTGATAGTCGCGACCGCCGTACTCAATGGTGCCTGCGCCGGCATAACCATTGACTACAACTTTCATCGCGGCAGCCGCCTTGCGAAAGTCGCCGTCGTTCAATTCGCCGTTCGGGAATATCCCCTGCAAGACGGGGTCCGCTCCCGGGTCGAGATCCTGGGGCGCGATAGTGGTATTCAGCGTAGCCACGGCTTTGTCGTAACCGCACTGCACCAGCTCTTCCGTCGCCTGCTGTTCATTGATCTTGCCGAGTTTCAGCGCGCTGATGACCGCCGCGGCCTGCGCGACCCGCCCGTTCGGAAACCCATCGCCGGCGTCGTCGCCGACGAGCCCGACGGCCTCGCTGGGCTGGCTGACTTTCGTTGGCCGGAATTCGGAAAGGATCATCGATCCCGGCGCATCGGAACGCCCGCCCGACTCGGAATTGCGGGTGCCGATGGTCGCTACGAACTCGCCGTTGGCCCCGGCCCTGGCAATGCCGTACACAGGATTGTGTGGATTATTGCCGGTATCGTTTTCCGAGCGCGCAGGAATTACGACGCCGTTGGTGCCCGCACGCGTACCGGCACTGGTCTTGCTTAGCAAGCCACGTAGCAGCGCGCTATTCGGGTGCATGGCCAGCCCGAAGGTTCGATCGACGCCGACGTTCTGGGGGATGATCGCTTCCGGCAGCCCGAGCTTGGCGTAGCCGTTGGCATTCAGGAAGTCTTCCTGCCCGCCGACGCCGCCAACGATGACATTGGACCCGGCGATGCTCGCACCACCGCCCTGATCGAAAGCGAGAAACGGAATCTTGCCCGCGCCCAGCATGGGATTGTTGTCGATCACACACGCGGCCCTGGCTGCCGCCGGCATCAGGGTCGCCAGGCTCGGCAGGAACACCGTGCTGACGCCCGCGATCAGACCCTGGTTCAGAAACTCCCGGCGTGATGTGGGCCGGGCGTGGCCACTGCGGCGGCAACGCTCTGCGATGCGTGCCTCTAATCGGCGGAGGCGTTCCTCCGTGCGCCGATACTGCTCTATATACCTGCCCATCTTCTGCTACCTCACCAAAACCTAGTTGATCGTGACGGCGGCACTGGATAACGCCGCGGTGCAAGTGGCCTGGAGCACGGTCTCGGCAGCCGTGCCATTACAGCCGTTGGCACATCCCAGGTCGTCAATCATGCTGACGATCTCTGCCGAGAAGTCTGCCCTCTCGGGCTGCGTGCCGATGTTGTCGCCGATGATCCGTTCGTACAGGGTGTCGGCTACCTGTTGTTTGGCATTGCCGTCGATCTGGCAAGCACCGAAGACCCTGTCGCAATCGCCGCTGTTAGTAGCGACCTCGCCGCAGTAGGTTTTGGCGAGGCGCTGAACCGCAATCTGCTGGGCCGAACCGAAAGCCAGGATGTTGGAAGTTGGCGGCAGCGAATCGCGCAGCTCGGCGTAGCGGTCGCGTACGGCATTGCGATTCGCATCGATTCCCGTCAACAGGGACATGGTGTCGTTGACCTGGGAGAACGCGCGGATGCCCGCATCGGGTTCCGGCACGTCCGCAGCTGGTGCCGGTGGTGCCGGCGGTGCAACGGGTTCAGCGAGCCCGGCCTGGTCGCCGAGAATCTCGAACTCCAGTCGGAACTGGTCCATTGCGGGTCCCTGGTCCATCGGTATCACCGCACCCTGGGGCGAAAGCTCCAGACCCGTTTGCAGCGCAGTGATGTCCAGGCGCCGGAATACCTGGGCGTAGACCGGGGTGACGTCGTTCACGGCGATCCGGATATTCTTGACCCGCACCGGTGTGGCATCGGTCACCAGCATCGGCTGGGCAAACAGATAGGACTCCCCATCCAGCTCGGCGAACTGCATGTCGATATATCCAGGCGCGCCCAGTGTCGCAGCCAGGTCGAAGCGCAGCGTGCTGATGTTGCCCGCGCCCGCGTCGAAGTTCTGCTGGATCTCGCCACCGCTCAGGGCGCGGTTGTGGACTGCAACCATCCGGAATATGCCCTGCCACAGGCGATCGTTGGTCACCTCGTTGCCGAGCACAAAGGTCTGGTCGTTCTGCCAGTCGAGGGTATCGGGGAGATTTTCTTCGATGCTGAGTTGGCCGTTGATGTAGACCTTGCGGCCAGTGGCCTCATCGAAGGTGGTCACCACATGTTGCAAGTTCGTATCCACCTGCGGATCCAGGGCCTCGATGGCCGGCGTGCCATTCACGCTGGTCTCGATGCTCCGGTTCCTGAGCACGTAGTAGATCGCGTTCTGCCCGAGGGTGAAGTTGCGCACCTGGGTGTCTTGCGAATAACTGACGATGCGGGCCGGGCCGTCCTGGGCATTGTTGTCAGCGATAACCCACGCCTCGATGGAATATTCCCGGGTCGGTTCGATCATGTCGAAAACCTTACGACTGTCGGCCGCATTGGCCTGGGCCTTGCCGGAGACATTTCTCAAGCCGCCGCCGTCGACCCACTCCATGCCCTCGATCTGCAGAGCAATGGGTGCGCCGGCGCCACTGGAATCCATGGTGACGTTGCCGGCCCCTTCGTCGAAATTGAACATGGCAATCACGTTGGCGTCCACGCGTGCCGTGCCGCCGTCCATCGCCTCAGCCGCGGTGGTTGTCGCGCTCACGACCTGTTGCTGGGTTGGGTCCGGTGGCGGCAAGACTGCAGCTGCCTGGTTGGCCCAGTCCTGGATCGCCGTGAGGAAGTCGGTGGCAATCCGGTCGCAGATCGCGTCACCGCCGCAGTTGTGCCGGTCCACGGCCGGGCGCAGGTAAATGCGCGACTGCGTGGGCGAGTTCAGGTTCACCCGTTGCTGGCTGACCACCACGTTATACGCGGCCATGACATCGGTGACTGCGAAGGTCGGAATCTGGTTGGCACCATGGCAACCCGCACAAAAATTGTTGGGGTCCGTGAGCAGCGGGTGCAGCGTCGCCGCAAATATCGCCATGTCAGTGGGCGGCGGGTCATCCGGGGGCGGTGGGTCCACCGGCGGTGGCATGGGGTCACCGCCCGGAGGCGGCACACTGCCGGGCGGGGGCGAGCTGCCGGGAGGCGATGTGCTGCCTGCGCTGGTGGTGGAGGCGCCCGGCAGCGCATCTTCATTGCGCACACAGGCGGTCAGTATGGCTGCAATTAGCAGCAGACCGAGCAACCGGAGTGTTCCCGAGAGACGGTCCCGGTCATTTGCGGCTTGAGAATTTGAACTAGTCTGACTCACGACCTATCTCCTCTAAGATCCTTCTCTGAGGCGCTCATGGCGGCCGAGCACAACATCAGTTGCCCATGCAGTAGACAGCCGTCTCCGCGAAGACGCGCTGCATGCTGCGGTTATTGGCCTCGAAAATGTTGGCAATGCTCGTGACGGCCTGGTTGTCGGCCGCACCGTTTGGCGGTCGATGACAGACTTTCTCGAAGGCCGTCTTCACCTGGCACTCTGCGAACTTGCGGGTCTGGGCCAGTTCCATGCCGAGGCTCTTGGCGCCCATTCCGGAGCCCGGTCCGTTCCAGCCGACGAAGGCGTTCGGACCCGAGCGCCAGTAGTTGATCCACGAGTCGCCCTGGGTGACGTAGCCAAAGCGGAACGCACCGGCGTCCTGCAGGTATTTGGGTTGTACCGTGCCCGGCGTGTGGACCAGGCGCTGTGCGTCCTCGTCGAAGTCATAGAACGCGAAGGCACCCGCCAGGCCGTCCATGCCGGCGTGACATGACAGGCAATCGTTCAGGAAGATCGAGCTGTCTCCGCCGGGCGACCGCGTAACGTCTTGCCGGATTCGATCGGGCCAGGCCGTAATGTCCCGGAAGTCTTCCATGTCCATGCAAAGAAAGTTCAGGGTCGCGAAGCGCAGGGCAGCCCGGTTCGTGCCGGCTACCAGGAAGGCGCTCGCGTAACCGCGGGTAGTCATGATCCCCGCGGTTTCCGGGCCGCCGAGTACAGATCCCGGCTGCCCTGACTGCAGCTCGCGCACCAGGTTGGCTGGATTGCTCAGGTCGACACGGTCGGCCTGCAGTTGCCGGTAGTGATCGTTATCGGTTGCCGAATAGGGGATGTCAGAGACATCCGCTGACCCGACGTAGACGACGTCGTCGTACAGCAGCTGATCGAAAGGCAGGTCATCGCGAATCATGCCGATCACGGTGGCGGTGGAATCGTTCAGGTCGGCGTAGACAGAGCTTTCGCGATTCGTCCACGGAGTCGCGAATTCGCGCACCGTCGTGTTGTAGAAGGCGGGGTTTTCCATCGCCTCCATCGCGGCGTCGACAGCATCGCCGGCGGTAATCTTGGCGGCCATGGAGTCCAGCACCGTGCTGGACGGCGGCACGCCGGCAAGTCGGTCGTGAAGGCGTTTGGCCTGCTCCCGCGGGCCGGCCATCGCCCCGTTAGCGGCGAAGGCCAGGATCAGGACGGAACCGATAACCCTGGACAGTTTCCGTTGGCGTGCTTGCATGCTGGAACCTCTACGATCTCGGCGAAGACGCGCAGCGTCTCGCGAGGACACAAAAAACAACGCAATTACCCGCGCGACTGACGTGGGTAACGAAGTGGAATGAATTGAGAAGGAGGTGGAGAGAGCGGACAGAAAACCGCTCAGGATGCCTGCCGGACTAACGGCGGCGACCCCGTACCTGAAAAACTGCATACCATCCATGGTGACGTCCCTATCCGCATAGGCGTACCAACAAACCCTGGACTTCTTTTTGCAGTGGTCCTTTCGCGGCGAGTCTGTGACTGGCCAGTTCGGTGCCGCAAGCTGTTACGGACATAAGTGCACGTATCAGCCGTAAGCTTATGAAAGTTGGTGGGCGCTTTTTTCGGAATTGTGAACGTCTTCACACGGGCCGCTGCGCGACCTTCACCAAGTGCGCGTATTTAACCTTGTAGCACTGCGTTGTTCAGCCGTTCTTATTTATCTCTTACGCGGCGGCCTGATTATGTGCTGATTTCGGGTTTTGTGACTCATGTCCGCTGTCCACTTCCGTTGCCCTTGTTAGCGTGGCGTCAATCGCTAGAGACACCGGCCAGGCGCGGACGGGAATCGATGGGCGGGAGCGGATGTTTTTTGCATCGGCTGCTTGAATTATTGCTGACTTTTTGTCAGCCATGGTCCGCGACCAGACCGGCTGCGAATTTGCTTATGGCAGCCAGATCTTCAGACATCCCCACCGACGTGTGGGAAGACATACCCGGCCTGGATTCGCCGGATAAACCGCTATGGCGTTTCGTTCAGCGCCATCGTTCACTCCTGGGCTTCAGCGCTGCGGCAGTGCTGGTGTTGCTGGGCTGGCTCCAACGCGACAGCCAGTTCCTGACAGCAGAATATGGACTGGGCTACTTCCTGGGAATCGTTTCCGCCTGTTGCATTCTCGTGCTGCTGTTGTATCCGCTCAGAAAACGCTGGCGAGTGCTGCGTTTTCTCGGTCGGATAAAAGATTTTTTTCGCCTGCACATGGTGATGGGCATCCTGGGTCCCGTAACCGCGCTGTACCACTGCAATTTTCAACTCGGCTCGCTGAACAGCCGGATTGCATTGTTCTCGGCGCTGCTGGTTGCGGGCAGCGGACTCATCGGCCGATTCATCTACGCGAAGATTCATCACGGCCTCTACGGCCGGCGGGCCCAGCTCCGGGAGTTGCTGGCGAGGGTGCGATTGACGGGGCCGAAGGGCGTGCGGGCCGGTACTTTTGTACCGGAGCTGCACGAACGCATCACGGAATACGACCGGCACGTGCTGGTGCCGCCAAAAGGCATTTGGGACAGCTTGAAGCTGCCCCTCTTGATGGGTATACGCACGCGCCTTCAGTACCGGCGCCTGGTGCGCTTCGCAAGGATGCGCCTGATTGCCGAGGGTACGTATTCGCCGTCGGTGTCCCAGCATCAGGATCGACTGTTTGATTCCACCCGGCGTTACATCGCCGGTCATTTGTCGGCGGTGCGCCGGGTGGCCGAATTCAACGCCTACGAGCGATTGTTTTCGCTGTGGCACAAGGTGCATTTGCCTTTCTTCTATCTGCTTGTTTTGACAGTGATTATTCACGTCGTCGTGGTCCATATCTATTGACGAAAATCCGCCGCTGCTGCGAGGGCCTGGTCGCCACGTGGATTGCGACGTGTGTAGTCATGTTTAGCGGCATCGCGATGGCCCGCGCCGACTCCCTCGAGCAGCTGTTCATCATGCCGGGACCGGTGATTGCCGGCCACGCAGACATCGAGGGCGACTGCAAACAGTGTCACGCACCGCTAGCGGACACGCCGCAAGACGACCTGTGCGTGGTCTGCCATGAAGAGGTAGGCGCCGACATTCGCCGGCAGATGGGCTATCACGGTCGAGTGCCTGAAGCGCGGAGCCAGGATTGCGCCGTCTGCCACGCCGAACACGAGGGACGGGACACCCAGGTGGTCAATATCGACCTGGCCAGCTTTTCACATTCGTTGACAGACTTTCCGTTGCTGGGCGCCCACACGGAGACGGATTGCGAAAGCTGCCACACCGAAGGGCTTCCGTTCCGGGAGGCCGACACCTATTGCATTGCCTGTCATCGCCAGGATGATACCCACGAGGGGAGCCTCGGACCCCTGTGCGGAGATTGCCATACAGCAGTGAACTGGGTGCAGACTCGATTCGACCATGACGGCACCCGCTTCCCGTTGACCGGCCAGCACGAGGTGCTGAGCTGCAACGCCTGCCACGAGCAGCAGACCTACACTTTCGATTCCGTGGACTGCGTCGCCTGCCATCGCAACGACGACGTGCACCGGGGCGGCAACGGGCCGCAGTGCGAGTCCTGCCACGACACGGTTGCCTGGTCGCGAATCGATTTCGACCATCTGCAGGTGAGCAGCTTCCCGTTAACGGGCGGCCACGCCGGGCTGACCTGCCAGGGTTGTCACAAAGCGGCAGATTTTCGCGACCGTAAAGGGGCGGACTGCTATGCCTGCCACCGCGATGACGATGTCCACCAGGGGAGGAACGGCAACGACTGCGAGTCGTGCCACGTGGTTCGCAACTGGACGACTGTCAGCTTCGATCATGCGAAGGCGTCCGGTTTCCGGCTCAACGGCGCTCACGGCGCCCTGGGATGTGATACCTGCCATGTCACCAACGTGCAGGATGCGCTGCCCCGCGATTGCGCCGGTTGTCACGCGGCCAATGATCCGCACAAGAATCAGCTGGGCGCCGACTGCGCCGGGTGTCATGGTGAGACCTCCTGGACCGTCGAGGTTCGCTTCGACCATGACCTCACCGTCTTTCCGTTAATCGGCGAGCACGGCGAGCTCGCCTGTGCGCAATGCCACCAGACACCGGCTTTTCACGACGCAGCAGCAGACTGTCAGGCCTGTCATGCGAAAGACGACGTGCATAGTGGTGGCCTGGGTTCAGCCTGCGAGGTCTGCCACAACCCTGCGGACTGGGGCGTCTGGCGCTTTGACCATGCGCTGCAGACGAGTTTCTCGCTGACGGGTGCGCATGCCGATCTGAACTGTGCGGCCTGCCATCGCGAGCCGGCAACGATGGACGGATCACCAGCGGCCGTAGCCGAATGCGCGTCCTGTCATCGCCTCGACGATCCCCATGCAGGACGGTTTGGCAATGACTGCGGACGGTGTCACACCACCACATCCTTCAACGAGATCGAGGCGCTCTGACACATGTCTGCTCGCCATCGCCAATGTCGCGTGAGATCCGGTCGCTGGTGTGCGCCTGGCCTTGTGGTGCTGTTCAGTCTCCTGCTGCCGGGCACAGGCAGCGCCCAGGCGAGCTACGGTTCATCCTTCGACCACTACACGACGGGTTTCCGGCTCGATGGGGCCCACCGTTTTGCAACCTGCGACGGTTGCCACACGGATGGCATCTTCGTCGGCACGCCGACCCAGTGCGCCGGCTGCCATACCAATTCGGGCCTGGTTCGCGCCTCCGTCAAGCCGCCGCAACATGCGCTGACAACGGAAAGCTGCGAGTCCTGCCACCGCACCGAGTCGTGGTCCCCGATCGCGCGAATGGCGCACCTGGAAGTCATTGGCAGTTGCGGCAGCTGTCACAACGGCCAGCGGGGCACCGGCAAGCCGCCGGGCCACGTGCCCAGTTCCGATCAGTGTGACGACTGTCATCGCACCACGGCCTGGGTGCCCGCCCGCTTCGACCATGCGGGCATCTTCGACAACTGTCTTGCCTGCCACAACGGCGTGACCGCGACAGGCAAGCCGCCCAATCACATTCCCGCAACGAACATTTGCGAGGACTGTCACAGCACGATCACTTTCTCGCCGGTCCTCAGCGTGGATCACTTG